>ERZ795062.1387-NODE-1387-length-17304-cov-12.304365_pt1 | contig 17304 bp, 11 predicted proteins | sample MGYA00375146_ERZ795062 | MGnify/ENA primary metagenome ERZ795062 (study PRJEB30191, sample SAMN05720281) | activated sludge metagenome | isolation source: Anaerobic digester | place: USA | collected 2015-07-16 ... | reverse complement strand
TGATAGGTTTCTCACCTTCATATGCTTTAATGTTGTCTGAAGAGAGATCTACTACTACATATTCGGTTTTTGATTTTTCAAAAACAAGATACTCAATGTTTGAAGTGGAATCTTGTGTTGTGATGGCCGCATAGGTATTCCCGATTTGTAGTTTTGACGGGGAATAATAGAAAGAAACAACTTTACTTATTTTATCAGATATTGCCCCCGTAAATCCTAACCCCGTTAATATAGAAGCAAGGTAGTCGCCTTTTTTTATTTTATACCGGTTAACATTTAACGAATCGATGCATATTCCATATTCATGGATATGAGATGTTTCTATTTGATCCGCTGAATCGGGGTGAGGCTCCTTTTGCTTTAATCCACACGAAGTGATATGAAAGATAACCAGTAAACTTAAAACTATCTCATAGGGTCTTTTGATTATTTCTTTTTGCCGTATGTTGTCTTTGATCATTAATGGAGTCATAGTTATCAGGTAATTAATGAGCCCCCTTCTATAAGTCTTTGGGTGGAGTTATTGGAGGGGGCTCATTAATTCAAATTTAATTTTGTATTGAAAACTTATAGATACACCTACTGGTATATTTTTCTCCCGGTTTCAAGTACGGAGATGGCCAATTGGGCTTGTTGGGGGAATCGGGATATTTTTGTGTTTCTAGACAGATGGCTGCATGTTTGTTATAAACAATGCCCTTTTTCCCTGTGACTGTTCCATCAAGGAAATTACCTGTATAAACTTGCAATCCGGGTTCCGTTGTATAAACTTCCAGTCGAATATTGGTTTGAGGACAATATACGGCAGCGGCAAGTTGAGAAACATCGCCTTGTGTATTCAATACCCAGTTGTGATCGTATCCTTTACCGAATTTCAATTGTTCAAAATCGCTATCGATACGCTCGCCTACAGGTGTGGGGGTTCTAAAATCCATAGGTGTTCCTTCTACCGGTTCTATTTTTCCGGTGGTCATGAAGGTGCTGTCAATAGGTGTATAGCCATCAGCATTGATCATCAGTATGTGATCCAGAATAGTATTGATGGGATTGCCGTCGGTAAGCTTCATTGTTACTTTCACGTTGAGGTTCCCGGGGAAACCGGCCTCGCCGTCGGGTGACAAGTAGGATAGCACTACCGTTTGGCTGTCGGGTACCACTATGGAAACGATTCGTCCTCCGTAATTCGTCACACACACTTCTATTCCGTTTGCATTTTTTAGCACATACAAATCGGTGGAATCGCCGTTTACAACCGTTTGAAAATTACTTTTTTTTATACTCATCCGAAAAAAATTGCCGCACAAAACAGTATAATTCTTTGTGTTTCTGCAAACATAAGCATTTATTCGATATGTCGTTGGTTTTTCATACAAATGAATTAAAATGCAGGTTTTTCTACTGCTGGTTAATTCTTTCGGATTCTTATTCTTGATCGTTCTGGTATGATAAAGAACTTTCTCGAAAATCCTTGTTCTTCATAAATGCTTTTGGAAACTTATCGCTGGTTTATATTTTGGTTCCTGACTGTCAGTTGGCGTTTTTTTGAGTTTCATAGAATTTCTTTGATTCTTACTATTCTTTTAGATAATTTTTTTATAGTTCTTTTGTAACGAAATTTCGTAGAAGAATTTTTATTTTCTTGTGGGTCTCGGTTATGGTCAAAAATCATAATTGTTTTTTTGTGATTTGATTTTTGCCATTCTGCATAATTATATCTGTTATCCATGATACAATATCCTTCTTCCCATTGTATAAAAGCATATTTTTTTGTTTTTGTTTTGGGATTTTCTAAAATGGATATAAAACTTTTTCCATGAAGTTGATTTTTAGGAGTTGGAATATTACATAAATCACAAAGGGTGGGATAGATATCTACCAGTTCAACTATTGAAAAAGTTTCTCCTCTTTTTAGCCAAGGGATATGTACTATGAGAGGAATTTGTGTGGAAGTTTTCATCAAGTTATGTTTACCTATAAAATTGTGTTCGCCTAAATTCCATCCATTATCACCTAAAATGAAAATAATTGTGTTTTTATCTAATTCTAATTCTTTTAATTCATGCAATATCATTCCGATCTGAGCATCTATGTAGCTCACACAGGCATAATATCCATGTATTACTGTTTTTAAATAGTTATTATCTTCTGGTTCTTTTACTTTTGAATATGAATAAATTTCTTTTGAATTTTGAACTTCATTGGGCAAATTTTTTGGTCTAAACCGATTAGTTGGCAACGTTATTTTGTCTTCATCATACATATCCCAATATTTTTTTGGTGCATTGAATGGGAGATGTGGTTTCCAAAAACCACACGCTAAAAAAAATGGGTTATCCATTGCTTTTAGTCGTTTGAGGTCATGCATCGTTTTCAAAGTTAATTTTCCATCATCATAAGCTGAATCGGGAACTTCTGCTTTTTCATAAAATGGGCCACGAAGAGTTTTTGGATTAATATATTTACCAGATTCAGGATCAAGCCACATTTCCCATCGATTATAAATATAGTTATATACATCATATCCTTCAGGATGTGTTCTAAACGGGGGTTCGCTCCATGAATCTGCGTGATCATCTATATGATGAAATACTTTTCCATTTGAAATAGTGTAATATCCATTTTCAGTAAAAATGCGATTAAAAGGTATGGCATTAGGAGCATCAACGTTTGCTCGCGAAGAAAAATGTTGAAATCTATCAGGAAATTTGGGGTACATTCCGGTGAATAGGCTTGCTCGCGATGCTCCACTCACGGGAATATTACAATATGCATTTTTAAACACAATTGATTTTGCAGCTAGCTGATCAATATTAGGGGTTTTTATCTCATTTACGCCATAACATCCAAGTTCAGGACGTAGATCATCAACTATGATAAATAAAACGTTTGGTTTTTTGTTTTCTGTTTTTGATTGCGCATAAATATGAATTGGAATAGAAATAGAAACAAACGGTAAAATGACAGGTAATGTATAAATTGTAGTTTTCATTTTATAAACTTTAGTTTCATGAGGGTGTCTCAAAAGGGCACTTTCTTTTTTTAGATCAAGCAGCTAAATCAAGGGTTAAATTTTGATTTGAGATTATTCTGTTTTTAATTTTTTGGAATGAGCGAAACATGACGATAAATATAAAGGTATTTATCAACCATTTTATGTCGATTTGTTGATTTTCCTGCTCTTTTCCTTTTCGTTTGCTCATTTTACGCCATAATTTTTCTATATTGAATGCTGTGGCAAAGAGAGCAAAGTCGGCTTCTACTTTTTCCTGTCCAAAATGGCGGAATCGATTATAGGCTTTATCATATTTGGTTTGTCCGAACACCGCTTCAGGTTCTATTGGTCGTTGGCTCCGGTGAAAAAGACCTTCGGGTGAGGTAAGCAGTTCTCTGACTTTCTGTTTATGTCTGTTCAGGTTATGATTTACTTCGATCCTGCGATTGGTTTTGGACTTGTGGCATAAACACCGAAGGGGACAACCATTACAGTTTTCGGCTTCGTAAATACTTATTTTTGAAACATATCCGCTTTCAGTTTTCCGTGTAGTGTCTCCTACTTTCTTCATATGCTGCCCCATGGGACAAACGAAATAATCTTCCTTTTCGTTGTAATATAAATTTTGAGCAAGAAAAGCATTGTTTTTGAAGGCTCTCTTCTCTTCCTTGTGAAAATAGTTGTACTTGACAAAAGGTTCAATCCGGTTTTCTTCCATGAATTCGTAATTTTCTTCGCTCCCGTAGCCTGAATCGGCTACTCCTTTATTGGGATAAAAACCGTAACGGCTACAGAATCCTTCCATAAACGGAATAAAAGTCAGCGTATCGGTACGATTGGAAAAGAAATCGTAGTGTGTGAAAAATTGATTCTCGGTTCCTATTTGAACATTATATGCCGGCTTGAGCTGTCCGTTCATCATGTGATCTTCTTTCATACGCATGAAGGTAGCATACGGATCGCTCTTGGAATAACTGTTCCTCTCTCCCAATATAGCCAGATGATTTTCATACTCTTCGAGCTTCGGCAAATGTTTTTCTTCGAGTGTCTTTATGGCTTTTTGTTCCGCCTTTGTGCGGTTCTCTCGATTAAGGGATTCTATCCTGCGGCGTAATTCTTCACTGTTGATAGGCAGGGTAGGCTGATCTTCCATTTGATTGTCCTGTGCAATCCCTTCTTCTACCTGTTCAAGAACCTTGCGGATTTTTTCTTCCAGTTTTCCCTTGTTCTTTTCTACCGTCTTCTTCCACACAAAAGTATAACGATTGGCTCGGGATTCTATCTTGGTCCCGTCCACATAAATTACCTCCAATGTCAGATATCCCATATCTACGAGCATAAGAACAACTTGGGTAAATATCCGGTGAATATGTTCCTTTAGATGGGAAGAACGAAAACGGTTGATGGTGTTGTGATCCGGCTGTTGACCACCCGAAAGCCACATGAAACTTATTCTGTCCGCAAGTGCCTGTTCAATTTTACGGCTCGAATAAATATTGTTCAAATAACTGTACAAAACTACTTTTAGCATCATGCGCGGATGATAGGCACTTGTTCCGCCTCCTTTGTAGGTGTCAATGATTTCTGCAATATCTAGGTTATCGACTATTTGATTGACAAGGCGGGCAGGGGAATCTTGCGGTACCTTTTCATCCAAACTGGCAGGGAACAAAACAACTTGTCCTTGTTCATTCGATTTAAAAACTGCTCTCGACATAATTCATGTTATTGATTGACAGCTATAAAGATACAAAATAATAGGCAATTACACGAATCTTTTATCCTGTTTTTCCCCATATTTTTTGATATTTTCCAACTAAAAAAAAGCTGTCCCTACTTTTGAGACAGCCTCATGAAACAATTTGCCAGAATATATTTTTAGAAGTTAAACCTATTAATTATATAATAAAAGTCAAATATGTCTATTATTTTGGATATTATTCATCCCAACCAGGATTTTGTGTCAATTTTTTATTTAGAGCCAAATCCTTTAAAGGCAATGGATATAAATAATAATGAGGCAGCCATCCAGATGGCGCATCATGATACCATAGATACCCTTCAATATTATCACCAGTTATGGGTTCTCCTTTTTCATTTAACAGTTTTGTCGTTGGACTATTCCCATATTCAGCTTTATTAATAAATGCTCCACGTGGTTGCATATTTAATACTGTTTCTGCTTTTTTCCAACGGCGTAAGTCATCAAAATGAAAACCTTCGGTAGCGAGCTCTGCAATACGTTCTCTTCTGATTTCCCAAAGAACAGGATCAACATCAGGATCACGTTTTGTATCCCAAGCTGCATTTATTTCTTTCACAACCATTTTCTCAATGCCCCCTCTCTTGCGTAATTTATTTATTGTAGCATCTGCTATTTCTTGTGTGAATTGTCCTAATTCAAATGAAGCTTCTGCATAATTCAGCATTACTTCGGCTACCCTAAAAATTGGAGCATCTGTTGTCCCTACGTCTGTGTTTGTCGATACATCGGTAGTGGTATTATAGTATCTCCAAACAAAATAACCCATCCATGTCTTACCCCAATTAAAAACACCATTTTTTGCACTAGCTAGATTAGGCATTCTTGTACAATATAAAGTTCTAAAATTTGAAATGGGGAGTGATTTATTACCTTTCCACGTTGAATTGTTTATAAGATCAATATATTCGCTATAAATAGGATCTGGATGGCGAGTCCATTGTGTTATATTACCGGAATAAGAATCACTTGTTTTGTAAGGGGGACAAATTGTAAGATATAGACGTCTATCTCGATTGCGAAAATTATCATATTCATTTGCACTTCCACAATATAAGGGACTTGTTGAAATTGGATGACCATCGGTGCATAAATAGCTATCTACTAAATAACGTGTACCTTCTATTTGCATTTCACCAGTACGAGTACGGCGGGTCAAGGCATGACCTTTTAAGCCTGGAGTATATTGTTTGAAAAGAAGTACTTCTTCGATGTTTGACAGATCTTCTGAATTAAATAAAAGATCGAAATTATCATATACATTTGGAATTTTTGCAATTACTTTTTGTGAAGCAGTTACTGATGCCTCGAGGTATTTAGAGACATCATTTAAACCGTGGTATTTACGCCATGTTCCTTCAAAAAGTCCAAAACGTGATATCAAAGCGTTAACAACTAAATTATTAATTGTATTTTTGCCATCTCCGTTTGTTTTTATATTTTGTTCTGCTTCGGTAAGATCTCTGAGAATGTTTGTAGCAACGATATCTCGCAAATCTCTTGGCATATACAATTCGGGAGATTTTTCATTCAAAGTATGTTCGATCCAAGGAACATCCTGAAATCTAGATAATAGTTGTATATATCGGTATGATCTAAAAAATAAACCAACTGCACGCCAATGTTTTTTTTCTGTTTCTGTCATCTTAGATTTATCTATGTTATCCAACATTATATTGACTCTCCGAATGAAAGAAAAACTCCAGCCTCCTCCTGAAGTGGGAACAACGACATTTCCCATTGACCAGGGTGTTTGTCCACCCGCAGTCATTCTTGTAAATAAACCACCATTTAAGTCTCCTGAAAAAAAGTCATCGGAATATCCATCAAAAATTTCATAAAAGCCCCACGCATATGTCTTGAAATTTTCATATGTTACAAAGGCTGTTGCTTCTGTTTGTTCATCTTTTGGATAAATTTCCAAAAAGTTGTCATTACAACTTATTATTGATATACATAATAATATGGTGAATAATAATATTTTTGCTTTCATTTTGTTTTCATTTAATTATTTAAAATTTTACGTTTAGTCCCAATGAAAATTTTGTTAGAAAAGGATAAGTCCAACCCCGCTGCTTTACTCCTGCTTCTGGATCCATACCTTTGGGTAAATGATCAAAGGTGTATAAATCTTCAACGCTGAAAAAAACGGATGAGCGATTAACTTTCAGCTTTGTTATTGGTAAACTATATGACAAAGTAATATTTTTAATTGAAAGATATGCACCATTAAGTTTGTATTTTGTTTGAGTTAACCGATTAGCAGAAGTATTTCCTTTTGCTCTTTCATAAACACGGGGGAAGTAAGCGTCTTGATTTTCAGGCGTCCAATAATCAAGTTGAGAACTCATAAGTGTACTAAATTCATCATACCACGGCCAAAATAGTTCATTAGAATACCAAACATCTCTTTTCCCCACTCCTTGAAGAATAAATGATAAAGTAAGATTTTTCCAATCTATGCCTCCTGTAATTCCATATTGATAACGACGTGAACGGTCTCCTATTATGCGTTGATCACCTGGGTCTTCAAGAGTATTTGAACCACTATTAATTATGCCATTGCCATCATAATCTACATATAACACGTCTCCTATATTCGGAGTGTAACCTTCAACTTTTGGGATTCCATTTTTTAATGTACCATCTGTGTTAAAATCATCTTCTGTATAATATCTATCGGTTGTGTATCCCCATTGTTCATTTACATTCATTCCCACGTAGTACTGTGAAAGCAATCCAACATGGTTGTCAAATTTTGTGATTTTTGTTTTTGAATCATAAAGATTAAATCCTAAATTATAATTTATTTTATTTATTTTATCTCGCCATCCAATAAATAATTCCCATCCTTTTGTTTGCAAATTTGCTACATTTTCTTTTGGTGCACTTGCCCCAAGAACTGATGGAAGTTCAGCACCTTCTGCTAGCATATCTTTTGTATCTCTTTGATACCAGTCATAAGTAACATTTAAACGATTATTTAACATGGTTAAATCAACCCCAAAATCCAATGTTTGAACTTTTTCCCATGTAAATGAACTACTAACTAAGGAGGGCATTCCTAATGTATATACACGATTATTATCCACCAGCCAATTTGCTACATATGGGGCCATAGAAGGAACATATGAATAAGGGGCAATATTTTGATTTCCTATATTTCCCCAAGAAATTCTGAATTTTAGGTTGTTAATACAGTTTCTGCTCCAATTCATGAAATTTTCTTCACTTATTCGCCATCCTGCGGAGATAGAAGGGAAAAATCCAAACCTAGATGTTTTTGGAAATTTAGAGGAACCATCATATCGGCCATTTGTTTCAAATAAATATTTTCCCGCATAATCATAATTGAAGCGATAAAATCCACCTCTAACACTGTATTCAGAATAAGCATCATCTACATATATATCTCCAACTCCACCTGAAATTGATGGAAGATTTTGATTTATCATTTCGGCTCTTGTTTCATAGAATTGCTGCCAATAATATTTTTCTTGATTAAATCCGGCCATTAATTTAAAAGTATTTTGTTTATATTGATATGTATATTCACTGTATATATTTAGAGCGTTATATGTATTTTTTTCACTTGTGTGATAAAATTTCGAATTTGCCGGTGTTGTGCTATCTTCTATTATGTTATCTTGTGCTCTTATGTAAGTAAATATTGGATCAAATTTAATATTTTCATAAAATTGTTTATTGATTGTATATTCACCAATAATGTTGAAATTTTTCAGAGGGATTAGGGTGATTTTTCCCGATAAGCGAATGTTATCAATATCTGTTGTTGTTGGATAAGATTTTTTAATAAGATAAGAAGGAGAATTATAGTTATATTCTACATTATTTATTTCAGTCGTCCCAATCGGATAATAGCTATGAAATGCAATTGCTGAACCCCATATTCCGTATGTAGCATTGGTTTCAGGAAGTTTACGTTTGGATGAAGCATATTTTATATCTAGTTCTGGTTTTAACCAACTTATAGCATTCGAATTAACATAACCAGCTATATTGTAACGATTGTATGAATCTTTGTTTGTAACTAAAATTCCATCTTCGTCGATATATCCGACTGACATTCTATAAGAAGATTTAGAACTTCCGCCCGTTGCTGATACGTTATACGATTGTTGAAACCCATTAGAAGACATCATATCATCTATTGAATTATGGCTTTGCAGATTGTATCTTACTCCGTCGATAGTTGTGAAACCATCTGGATATATTGATGGATTCATTTCATATTCTTTTAATAAATCTATCCATTTGTCAATATTATTGCTTCCCCAATTTGTTAGCCCCACATCCTTAAATAAAGTTACTGTTTGAAGAGGCGTTGCTTTTTTAGGTAAATTTTTTGGTGTTGAAACAGCAAAATTACATGAATAGTCAATATGAAATCTATTATCGGTTAGTCCTTTTTTAGTTGTAATCAAAATAACCCCAAAAGCAGCTCTTGCCCCATAAATTGCGGATGAAGCCGCGTCTTTTAGTACAACAACACTCTCAATGTCATTTGGGTTTATCATATTGATGTTCATTTCTACATTATCTACTAAAATCAAAGGGCTCCCACCATTAATTGATGCCATAGCTCCTCGGATTTTTATTGTATTTGCAGCACCTGGTTCCCCGGTTCCACTAGTAATTTGAAGTCCAGGAATAATTCCTCGTAAAGCAGTTGCTGCATTTATTACTGGCCGATCCCCTAAGACATCATCCATATTCACCGATGTCGTAGCACCAGTTAGGTTTGCTTTTTTTTGTGTTCCATATCCTACTGCTACTATCTCTTCTAACGCAATGGTTTCTTCTTCCATTACAACATCAATTTGCTGTTTTCCTTCAGCGGCAATTTCCACGGTTTGCATTCCCACAAAAGAAAATATCAAAACTGCATTACCCGGAACGTTAGAGAGAGAATACCGACCTTCTGTATCGGTGATCGTTCCTTGGGTCGTGCCTTTTACCACTACTGTTACACCCGGCAACGGGTTGCCTTGTGCATCACGCACCTGTCCTCTTACAGTAATTTGTTGTTGTTGAGCCAAGATTTCATTATCGACATTCTTTTTGGAAAGAAGGATATGGCGGTCAATAATTTCATAATTGATGTTTGTACCGGCAAAGAGCTGGTTCAAAACTTCGTTGATATGCCGGTCGGTAACATCGATGTTGACTTTTTGGTCTACGTCCACCAGCTTGCTGTTGTATACAAAGGTGAATTCGGTTTGCTCTTCTATGGATCGGAGCACTCTCTTCATGGGAACATTTTCCATTTTAAGCGTGAATTGAATATCCATTCCATAGGTATTTGAGGCAAATGTCCGAAACATCGGTATTAACATGGCAATGGCAATTAGTTTTATCGTTGGCGATATGGTTGATTTCCGGAGCCATGTCCAGCCGGAAAGGGTTGGAGATTGTTTTTTTCTCATTTTCTTTATGTGTTTTACATTAATTTTTTTAGTTTCTTTGATTGCTTTCAAGTGTTCAACCTGCAAAGGTTTTTCACGGGAAAGAATAATTTTTTCCACAGATATTTTTCACATGTTTTTTCGGCTAGAAGTAGCGAAAACGTAAGGAGTGTTCAGGGTTATATCATAGGCAATTGGTTTTTTTAGGGTTTATCGTGTTTTATCTTTTTTTAAAATGATTTTTTGTGTTTCGAAGCTCCCGTTATTTAATTGTTTTGCAGGCTGAATGGTATAAGAGATGGGAGAAGTTTTTTGCAGAAGAAAGAGTATCTGCTCTAGCGTCTCATCTTTAAATGTAGCCGTATAAACGTATTGAGCGATTTCAGGATCCGCAATTTCGATGTCTACATTGAATTGACGGCTGAGTTTTTTGACAACTTCCGTCATTACATCGTCTCTAAAAATAAGATAACCGTTGATCCATGAGGTGTATTTTTCCGTATCTGTTTGAACTAGGGTAATTTTGCGCGAAGATTCTTCGTAAACGGCCTTCTCTCCGGGTTTCATTTCGGCTATATCGAGCCGCTTGTTTCCTTCCTGTTCAACAAGTTTGACTTTCCCCGATGTCAGCACGACTTCCGTTTGTTTTTCATCCGAGTAATGGGCAACATTGAAAGTTGTGCCGGTCACGGCGATTCCAACTTTACCGAGATCCACGTAAAAAGGTTTCTGTTCGTTTTTTGCTATTTCAAAATATGCCTCTCCCGCCAGTTGAACCGTTCGTTCATTGGCAGAGAAAATGGACGGGTAGGTGAGTTTCGATCCGGAATTCAGCCATACCGTTGTTCCGTCCGGAAGTTGTATTTGCGATCTTACTCCGTTTGGAGTAGAAATTGTTTGCCAAACAATTGGGTTGGTTGGTGTTTTTGTCGTACGGAAAAAATAGATTCCAAGGGTGGCAATGAGTAAAGGGATTAGCAAAACGGCAGCTATTCGTTGCCAATAAAATAAGAATCTTTTTTTGTTGCGATGAGAAATTTCTCCGATTTTGTCGTTGACTTTTTCCAATGCTTTGCATGCATCGTATTTTTTCATTTCTTCCAAAAGATCGAGTGCATGCCATACTTTTTCGGCATTTGAGAAAACAGCAAGGTTTTCTTCCGATGCATTTTTCCATTCTTCCACACGCTTTCTCTCGTCGGCATTTAATTTTCCTGAAAAATAATCATCCAATAATATGTCGTAATCGTACTCAATCTTCATTTTGTCTTTATATAAAAATGGCAAAAAGTCTTTGCCTTGTATCATAAAGACAACTCAGCACGATAAAACACATATGTTTTAGATGGAAAAATTTTTTTATCCTCCGTCGGATTTCCCGACGTATACAAAAATTTTGATTTACCTTCATCTTGATCATATTCTTTAACAAATAAAAGCGAACTTCCGGCAAACCAAGGCTGTTTTTGCGCAAAAGAATCCGTTTTTTTGCCCGTCGGATTTTCAGAAATAGGATATTATTTTTTTTACCTCTCGTCGGACTTTCCGAAGGAGGAATCTAGTTAGTTAGTGTTAAAGCGCGTTTTCCGAAAATAGATAAAATTTTCTTTTGCTTTAACCTCTTTTTTCGAAAGGGAGATAAAAATTTGTTTTGTTTCTGCCGGAAAACTACAGCCAATAATCTTTTAGCTCGGTACGTAATATTTTCAAGGCGTTGCTGATTTGGAGTTCGACAGTTCTTTTCGATATGCCCAGCATTTGGGCTATGGTGGCATTATTCTTTCCTTCAAAACGACTGAGATGGAATATCTCGCGACAGCGGGGCGGTAATTTTTCCATGGCTTTTTTGATGAGTTCGGTTAATTCGGCTTCTGCAAATTCCCATTCTGTGGATAAATTATTCAGAATATTATTCCATTTTTCTTAATCGGACTTCTATACCGCTGTTTTTCAATGCTTCTTTCAATGGTTTTATGTTGGTATTTCCAAAATGATAGGGATAGAGAATTTTTGGCGAAAACATTTTGGCGGCGTTTACAGCCTGCGTAACAGTCATGGTGTAAGGTTGATTCACCGGAAGGAAAGCAATGTCGATATTTTTCAGGTTTTTCATTTCGGGAATGTCTTCGGTGTCGCCGGCAATGTAAATCCTTAGCCCATCAATGGTCAGGACATAACCATTGTCACGATGATGCGGATGGAATTGCTCTCTCCCCGGTGTTGTATTGTATGCCGGAACAGCTTCTATAGAGATTTGATCCGATACTTTAATTTTGTCGCCGTTTTTCATTATTTTAGCTTTTGGATTTCCCAATTTTTTTGCACTTGCTTCGTTCATGATGAGTAGCGTGTTTTCTTTTGATAACGTTTTGATGGCTTTAGGATCGAAATGATCATCATGTTCGTGCGTAATTAAGATTATGTCGGCTTTGGGGAAAGTTGAATAGTTGGCATACATGGAAACCGGATCAACCTGGATAGATAAATGGTTGAATGTAAGCGCAAGGCTTCCATGTTTAATGAAAGTAATCGCCACTTCGTGATTGTTCTTCGTTTTGAAGGTATCCGTTTCGTATGAATTACCTTTTATTGTAAAGGTCGGGAGAATTGCCAGGATCATAAAAAAAGGTTTTAAATTTAAGTAATGTTTCATACCCCTCTATTTTAGGATATTTATTATTTATCCATCAATTAATCTTCATAAAGAACCTCGTACAACATCTCACAATTGAACTAACGGAGATGATTTTCATTTTATATTATATCAATAATATATAACAATTGTATAACACAATTTGTTTGGCGAGCTTTATCATTTTTTTAAGATTGATTCCTTAATTATATTGGGATATGCAGGAAAATGTTAATATTTTTTTCAAGCATATCCCATGACAATTCGTGGTAATATCAAAATTCAGAATTAAAGTGAAAACGGATGTTTTTGAAATCTTGTTGTGCCATTGTCAGAATATAATTCGACTCGGCAAGAAAAACATCCCTTCCTTCCTTGTCGTAAGCCATGTAAAGGAATTTTCGTTTTTTAAATTCTTCCAATTCTTTTTCATCGTCACTTTCGATCCAGCATGCTTTATAAAGATTGAGCGGTTCCCACCGGCATTGCGCTCCGTATTCGTGCAATAGGCGGTATTGGATGACTTCGAATTGCAGTTGTCCTACCGTCCCGATGATTTTCCTGCCGTTAAACTGATGAGTAAACAATTGGGCTACCCCTTCATCCATCAGTTGTTCGATTCCTTTATGCAATTGCTTTGCTTTCATGGGATTGGCATTTTCGATGTATTTGAACATTTCGGGCGAAAAACTGGGCAATCCTTTAAAATGCAGGATTTCTCCGGCCGTGAGGGTATCGCCGATTTTGAAATTGCCGTTATCGGGCAGTCCAACAATATCTCCTGCGTAGGCTTCGTCCACAACTTCTTTTTTCTGAGCCATGAAAGCTGTGGGTGACGAAAACTTCATCATTCGGTTGTAACGAACATGTTTGTAATTTACATTTCGTTCGAATTTGCCCGAACACACTTTTACGAAGGCTATACACGAACGATGGTTGGGGTCCATGTTGGCATGAATCTTAAAGACGAACCCCGTGAAAGGTTCTTCGTATGGGTTTACAATACGTTCTTCGGCTTTTACCGGACGTGGCGAAGGTGCGATATCTACAAAACAATCGAGCAATTCTTTAACGCCAAAATTGTACAATGCCGATCCGAAAAATACCGGAGCAAGTTTACCTGCAAGGTAATCTTCACGATTAAATGAAGGATATACCTCGGTGATAAGCATGACATCGTCACGCAGTCTTTTTGCCAATGGATTACCAATATGTTTTTCTAGCTCAGGCGAATTTATATCGATGGTTACCGATTCGGTAAGGGTTTGCTTGCCGGGTTTATACAGATCGAGCCGGTTTTTGTAAAGATTGTACACTCCCTTAAACCGTTTTCCCATTTCGATAGGCCAACTTAGCGGTCGTACGTTGATGTGCAGCTCTTTTTCCAGTTCATCGAGCAGGTCGAAAGGGTCTTTCCCTTCGCGATCCAACTTGTTGACAAAAACCATGACGGGTGTATGGCGCATCCGGCAGACTTCCATGAGTTTTCGTGTCTGCATTTCTACTCCTTTGGCGGCATCTATGACGATGATTACGCTATCAACTGCGGTCAGGGTGCGAAATGTATCTTCGGCAAAGTCTTGGTGGCCGGGTGTATCGAGGATATTGATTTTGAAATTGTTGTATTCGAACCCCATTACTGAGGTTGCTACCGATATTCCCCGTTGTTTTTCGATTTCCATCCAGTCCGATGTCGCCGTTTTTTTTATCTTGTTCGATTTTACGGCGCCGGCCACGTGGATAGCTCCTCCGTAGAGAAGCAATTTTTCTGTTAAGGTGGTTTTCCCCGCATCGGGGTGACTGATAATAGCAAATGTTCGTCTGCGTTGTATTTCTTTTTGTAATGTCATAAATGATTCTTTCTTGTCTCTTTGTTTTTTATGTTAAGGATTAATGATCAATTTTTTCATGCATCTTTCCAATGCCTCTTCCCAATGGGGAATGGCGACATGAAATGTGGACTCTGTTTTCGATTTATCCAGCACACTATATCGCGGTCTTTCGGCTTGTACCGGGTACTCTTCCGTTTTTATCGGATTGATTTTGCATGTATCGATCCGTGCGAGCTCCTTAATTTTTCCGGCAAAACCATACCATGTTGTTTCGCCTTGATTAGAAAAATGATAGATTCCCTTTTTCCATTCGCTTTCTTCGGCGTCTTCCAGTATAACCATGATCATTTCTGCCAGATCGGCGGCATATGTAGGAGATCCTTGCTGATCGGAAACAACGTTGATTTCCTCTTTTTCGTTCATCAGTTTCAGCATGGTTTTTACAAAATTTGTACCAAATTCGGAATACAGCCACGAGGTACGGATGATGACGAAATCGGGTTGGATTTCCTGTATGGCTTCTTCTCCTTTTAGTTTCGATTTGCCGTACACCGATAGGGGGTTGGGTATCGCCTCTTCGGTGTATGGGGTGGTTGATTTTCCATCAAAAACATAATCGGTAGAAATATGAACGAGGCGGCACCCGAATTCTTTTGCTGCTTTAGCCAGGTTCTCGACACCGGTATGGTTGATGAGATAGGCTTGTTCGGGTTCGCTCTCCGCTTTGTCTACTGCCGTATAGGCAGCACAATTGACAATGTAATCTATCGTATTATGTTCGATGAATTCTTTCACTTGAGGTAAAGAGGTGATATCCAATTCGGCAACATCGGTATAAATAAAATGAAATGCATTATTCGTGCGTTTTTGCAACTCACGAAGAGCATTGCCTAATTGCCCGTTTGCACCGGTTACCAACACATTTTTTTGAATCAGCCCATAATAGAATTCCTGTTTATGGGTAACGGTTTCCGTTCCGCCCAACTGTTTGGTTGTTCCTGTATAAATTGCCATATCTGTAAGTTTAGAATAGGGAAAGCATGTTAGGTTTTTTCTTGATCGATTATCTTGTATTTTTCCGAGAGTAATCGAAGAAAACGAATGATTTGTTCCATTGCTGCTTGCGTTTCTTGCGAGATTTCTTTTTTCTGTAGTTTCAGTAACAGATAACCATACACGGCAACAAAACACATCTCCAGTTCGGAGATATCATTTTGATTTGATTTTGCTTTTAGTTCAACAATTAATGGTAAGGTTTTGTAATAGGTCGTAATGTATGGTGCTTCTTTTGGATCGTTTAAAAGACGAAGATGAAGATCGGTAAGCTCGATAAGCACGTTTTTGTTGATTTGCAAATGCCCCTCTTTTTGAACACCTTCGGATTTCATCATCATAATCAGTCCTTCATACCAATCTCGCATTTCTTTTTTCTCTTCTTCGGAAAGATGAGCAGGATCGATGAGATTTTGTTGAATTTTATCGATATCCAAATTATAAGCACGCAAGATATCTTCTGTTTGCCACATATACAGCAAATATTCTGCGATATGCTCTTGTTTATTGGGTTTGAGGAACATCTTTAATCTATCTCTCCTTAGGATTACACTTTTAGGCGATCTCTTCAAAGATTCTATTCACTGCCTGTAATTGATCTAAAAAGTGTATTTTTGTGCAAAATTACAAATTTATGCTCAGGTTTCATACCATAGAAACAGGATATTTTTTTGCTGACGGGGGAGCAATGTTTGGTCCGATACCTAAAAAATACTGGTCGAGGCGTTATCCTTGCGATGAAAACAATATGTGTGAGATGGCCATGAGAATCCTTTTTGTTGAAACAGACGACAGAAATATTCTTGTTGATACCGGTGCCGGTGATAAACAACTCGATCGCCTGAAATTTTATCAACCTCACAAGTTGATTAATCTGTGCGCAGAAATTGGACGATTCGGTTATACTCCTGATGACATCACTGATGTTATTCTTACTCATTTACACTTTGATCATTGCGGTGGGGGTACGGTCAGAAATCCTCAAGAAGAAATTGTACCCACTTTTCCCAATGCGACCTATTGGTTGAGCCGGTTGCAATGGGAAAATTATCGTCATCCGTGTCTCTATGAGAAAGATTCTTTTTTTGCCGAAAATATTGAACCGGTTTTTGAAGCAGGACAATTGAGGCTGATTGATAAAGATTTTGAATTGTTCCCGGGGTTTTATCTTCGGCTGTTTAATGGGCATACACCCGGGCAGATTGTTGTGATTGTTAATACGGAATCGGGCAAATTGATTTTTCCGGGCGATGTGATACCTTCACGTGCACACATGTCCTTGGGTTGGTTGTCTGCTTTCGATAATCATGCTGCGTTGGCAATGGATGAGAAAAAGCGGCTCTTAGACGAAACTGCCGGTTCATCTTGCGTTTTTATTTTTTGTCACGACGCTTTTACACCTTTTTCAAAACTTCCGAATAATGATTTGTAAGATTGCGATAAAGATTGGGTGTGGAATTGATGTAGGAAAGAGTTTTTGGTATGGTTTTTGCTAACTATACACAGCTTTATGTATAAATTGGCATTGTTTTTGTATTTATAGAGTACAATAATGAGTCCACTTTAAAAAGTCGATGACTTTAATTTATTGTTTTTATTTTGTTTTT
>ERZ795062.1385-NODE-1385-length-17335-cov-6.032465_pt1 | contig 17335 bp, 17 predicted proteins | sample MGYA00375146_ERZ795062 | MGnify/ENA primary metagenome ERZ795062 (study PRJEB30191, sample SAMN05720281) | activated sludge metagenome | isolation source: Anaerobic digester | place: USA | collected 2015-07-16 ... | reverse complement strand
GTTGAGCCTGCTACCAGCCCACTTTTATCTAAGGGAGTAGCCGGACCTCATAAGATCCAGGGAATCGGAGCAAACTTTGTACCCAAGGTACTGGATACCAAGATTTACGACGAGATAGTTACGATCGAGAATGATGATGCTTTTATTGAAGGTAGGAGATTTGGAAAAACAGAGGGAGCACTTGTTGGAATATCCAGTGGAGCAGCATTAAAAGCAGCTGTTATTTTGGCTGGTCGTCCCGAAAACAAAGGCAAGAACATTGTCGTACTTCTTCCTGATTCTGGAGATCGATATCTGTCGACACCGCTTTTCAATGGTGATAAATAAACGAGGAAATAAACATGATGATATCTACAAAGGGACGTTATGCGTCCCGTCTGATGCTTGACATTGCAATAAATGGAAACGGAGAACCCGTCAGTCTCAAGGACATTGCCAAGCGTCAGGAGATCTCAGAAAAATATCTTGAACAGATAATATCCATACTTAATAAGGCCGGAATGGTTCAATCCATAAGAGGAGCTCAGGGAGGGTATATTCTTACCAGGGAGCCCAAAGATTATACTGTAGGCCAGATATTAGAGGTCACAGAGGGAAGCCTCGTGCCGGTGGACTGTCTGAAAAAAGGCACAAAGGAGTGTGATAAAAAACAGATCTGTACCACAGTTAAGGTCTGGAAGAAGATTGACGATGCCATCAGCGATGTGGTAGATAAGATCACACTGGAAGATATGAAAAACTGGGCATCTGAATCAGGAGATACATAAATATTTATGCTACAATATTAGTAATAATATTGTAGCAAATTAAAAAAGCAGGTAAAATAATTAAAAAATTACAGCACCCCATTGTTTGATATATATATATATGTAAAATTCCATAAATAGAAGGCTTGTTACAGACAATAAAAACTGATATAATTCGAAATAACTGCGAATTTAAACCTTATATATATATAGATAACTCCTAAACAGAAGGGTGAAAAATTGTATAAAAACAATGGTAAAAGTATATCCAGAAAAGAGATAACAAGAAGAGTTGTTATTGTTCTCTTCTTGGTATACTTTTTGTTTTTGATCATTCATATTTACAATATAATGTCATCAAATGATAATTTTGGATACAAGGCCGCTCCAATGGACAAGGGATGGTCCGTTATGGTGGACGGTAAAGAGTATAACAATGTTGACCTTGATGATTTCCTCCCTGAGAAGACATTAAAACGTGGTGACATAGTAATAATCCGAAATGTGATCCCTGAAGATATTGGTAATCCTGCAGTGGTTAGGCTAGAAACGTATCTTGCCACTGTAGATGTGTATGTAGATAACAAAATAGTCTATTCTTATGGTGAGGGCGAATATAAGAGTAATAGTTCTGTTGGAAGTGGACTTAATTTTATATATCTTCCGGATAACTCAGGTGGTAAGTCCTTTGCAATTAAACTTAAGGTGGCTGAAAATGATGGATTTACCAATATTTCAGCACCATTTATATGCCACGGCAACGCAGGTTTTATAGATTATTTTAGAAGAAATGTCCTTACGATTTTGTGTGGTCTGTTCCTTCTGATGCTTGGCATCGTAATTACAATCCCTTGCTTGATAATCGAACTGAAAAAGGGGTATATGCACAGGCTTACGCTTATTGGACTATTCAGTTTCTGTATTGGTCTATGGGCTTGCTGTAATAGCAGGGCACTTCAGCTTTTTTCTATTGATATTACGGACAATACGATTTTGGAATACTGTGCGCTTTATTTTGCGCCGATTCCATTTTCACTTCTTATGGCTACGGTTCAGAATGATGATATAAAGTGGAAAAAGATATTGATGAATATAATAATGACTGGATTTACAGCTTTTCCGGTTGTTGCACTTTTACTTCATATAACCAATATAGTTCATCTCCCACTTATGATAAGACCATTTCATATGATTACATTTATACTTATGATATTTCTTCTTTTTGTTGGTGTGAGTGGTCGAATAAAGACCGACGAGACCAAGTTGTTAAACTTTGGGATGATTATGATAATATCTATCGCGGCATTAGATATTGTCAGATTTAATATTCAAAAATACTTAGCACCTGAATTAAGTGTACTTAGAATCAGTTTGCTGTCATTTGGGGTTGTCTTATTTGCGATAATCCTGATCCTTAGCTACCTTACGTATTTATATGGCGTATTAATGGAAAGAGCATCCAATGAGACACTTAGGATCATGGCATATCATGATCAGCTGACAGGTCTGTATAACAGGGCGAAGTTTGATGAAGTAATAGAAGAATTACGAGTCAGACATAATATAGATTACTGCTTGATCCTTTTTGATCTGGATAGGTTGAAAAAGGTTAATGACACATATGGACATAGCGTAGGTGACAAACTAATCAAGTCATTTTCTGATAATCTGACAGAGTCATTTAAAAAATATTCAAATGCAATTATTATGCGAATCGGTGGTGATGAGTTTGTTATTATTCTTAATGAGATTTCAGATGAGGAACTAAAGACTACTATGGATGAATTACATAATATGAATATTAAGTCATCAAATGAGTTGGGATTTAAGGTAAGTGCTTCGTATGGTTTTTGCACCGGAAAGTTTTCAAAGTCAGAAGATCCAATGGATACATATAAGATAGCAGATTCTTATATGTACAACATGAAGGGAACCGATGGATATACCCGGGAATGACTTTTTTTGATTGATATTTATTTTATTATTTATATTTATTACAGATATTTTTGTTAAAAAATTATTTATTATAGAAGTTATAAGAATTTAGTTGGAAAAGGAAGGGCCTGAAAATTTTCAGATCCTTTTTTATTGTATTAATACCTTATTTTTTTCTGTCACCTTATCTTTTCCTAGTCGTTTTTATTTTAAATTAACGTGGATAGACTGCGACTGATCAAATAATGAAAAAGTATTTTGACAGTCAATGATTTTAATTTATAATTATTAGTGCGAAAAAAATGCTATGCATTTGTGGAGGAATAAAATGAATAAAAAAGACATAATGGAAATCAAACGTCGTTATACCAAGGAAGGATGTACTTTTACCAAGCTCTGTGGATGCTACGTAAATAGTTCAAAGGAAAAGATACTTACTTTTAGAGAGAATTTCCTTAACCTTACGGATGATGAATTTTTTAAATATCTTGAAATTGCAAAGAAAACCTTATCAGGAAAACTAAACAATAATCTTTTGGAGCTGGAGTTCCCTGTGGATGAAGAGGAAATGGGTGGATCGCAGGATACACTTATGAGATTAAAGGCCAGCCACCTGGAAGATGACGAGATAATTAATGCCTTATATGACAAAATAATCCAGAATTACGATAAGATCGATAATTATCTGATCCTTTGCTATCATGATGCCTACGATGTACCTATGAAAACGGATGATAATCTGGCATTGGATGATTCTGATGAGGTATATGAATACATTATCGTGGCAATCTGCCCTGTAGATCTGTCCAAGCCAGGTCTAGGATATGATGTAGATGATAACAAGTTTGCAGCACTAGAGAGAGACTGGGTAGTTGGAGCATGTGAAAGTGCGTTTTTATTTCCCGCATTTTCAGAGAGAAGTACTGATATCCATCATACTCTCGTATACACGAAAAATGTCAAGGAACCTCATAAGGAGCTATGGGAAGACGTACTCAGGTGTGAATCCAGATATACATCTTTTCAGAAAAAGTCAGCTTTTGAAAATATAATAGCAGAGTCTCTTGGTTCTGACGAAGATGAAAATATGGATACTATGCTGGATATCCAGACCAATCTTACTTCCTATATCTCAGAGGCTGAAGAAAAAAGAGCTGATGATGAAGAACCAATAAAGCTCAAAGGAACGGATATCCAACCTATTTTGGAAGATAGTGGATTTGAAGAGCAGGAAGCAGAGAAGATCAGCAAGAAGTTTGATGGATTTTTTAGCGAGGAACTTCCGCTGGCAGACGAACTTGTAGACGACAAGCTCTTAAAAAATAGCGATATCAAGCTTGAAAAGAAGGAACTACAAAAGCAGGTGGTTATGATGAACCAGGAGATGAAGGCAGCCGGAATTACCAAGGATGATGGTTCTCTTCCTGAGATCCTGGTAAGGGTTCCGTCAGTTTCAACAGAGAAGATCCAGTCATCAATAGTTGATGGCGAGAGATATCTCCTGATCCCGATCGAGAATATCCAGGAAGCGGTTATAAATGGTGAAAAGGTCGATCTGAAATAAAAAAAGTTGGATTGCTAAAGTGCTATAGGAATTACCTATTTAATTCAATCGGAGTAAAGTAATGCCTAAACTATTGTAATTATAGGCAAAATTTCATAGACTATAAAATAGATTCGGAATCGGAGGTAATGAAGTTTGTCAGACAATAATATTATTATAAGTCTGAAGAGGATGGGAAAGACGTTTTACACCTCAGCAGGCGATGTTGTAGCACTTGAAGATATCAATCTTGATATCCGTGAACATTCAATACAAGGAATAATAGGATTATCAGGAGCTGGAAAATCGACATTGGTACGTTGTATCAATTATCTGGAGATACCAACTTCTGGTCAGGTGATTTTCGAAGGCAGATCTATGGGAGACATGGATGCAAAAAGTGTAAGAGAATCACGACGAAAAATGGGAATGATATTTCAGCAGTTTAATCTGTTAGATCAGAGAAACCTGCTTCGAAATGTTACTTTTCCATTAGAAATAGCAGGAGCAGATAAAAAGGAAGCAAAAAGAAGAGCGAAGGAGCTATTGAAGCTTGTTGAGCTTGATGATAGAGCGAATTCTTATCCCTCACAGCTATCGGGAGGTCAGAAACAGAGAGTAGCGATTGCCAGAGCACTTGCTACGAACCCAAAAGTTCTCTTGTGTGATGAAGCTACTTCTGCACTTGATCCAAAGACTACAGGACAGATCCTTGAACTTCTCAAGAAGATCAATAAGGAACTGGGAGTTACGATCATTGTAATCACCCATGAAATGGCTGTTATCGAAGCTATTTGTGATGATGTGGCAGTAATAGACAATTCACATATAGCAGAGTCAGGACCTGTATCGCAGATATTTGCCAATCCAAGAACAGAGATCGGCAGACGACTGATCCTGGGAGATGGAGCAAAAAATGTTGACTTAGTGGCGATAATAAGAAGATCAGAATCGTATTCGATGGAAGAAAAGCCAGCGAACCTATTATTTCAGATCTTGTACTTACATCGAAAACTCCGGTTAACATTCTCTTTGCCAATACAAAAGAGGTAGAGGGTAAGGCTGTGGGACAGATGATCATTGAACTCCCGGAAAACAAGGATGATGCAGATAAAATAGTTAATTATCTCATAAGTAAAGAGATAAAATATGAGGAGGTGAGATAAGTGGGAATCGATGCACAGTCTATTACAATGTTTTTAGCTGAAACATGGGCAACCATATATATGACACTTATTTCAGCTGTGATCTCGTATGCAATAGGAATTCCATTAGGAGTAATCCTGGTCGTAACAGATAAGGATGGGATTGCCCCTAATAAAATGATTCATTCTATTTTAGGAGTGATAATTAATATTTTTAGGTCCATTCCATTTTTGATACTTTTGGTAATGGTACTACCTATTACAAAGATACTGGTAGGAACCACTCTTGGAGCAAGGGCAGTTATTCCACCGCTTATATTTGCTTCAGCTCCATATATTGGACGTATGGTTGAGAGTTCTCTTAAGGAAGTACCCGGTGGAGTTATTGAAGCCGCAAAATCAATGGGTGCCAGCAATTGGCAGATAATATACAAGGTGCTTATCCCAGAGGCAAGACCTTCACTGTATGTTGGAGCAGCCATTAGTATCACAACGATCCTCAGCTATTCAGCAATGGCTGGATTCGTAGGAGGAAATGGATTAGGAGCAATTGCGCTTAATTACGGATATTATCGCTACCAGTACGATATCATGATAGTAGCAGTTGTTATTCTTGTTGTTCTGGTTCAGATCATTCAGGAGAGCTGGATGGGTCTTTCCAGGAAAACCGACAAGAGAGTACGATAATTGGAAAGAGGAAAATATATTATGAAAAAGAAATTAGCGTTACTTTTAACAGCAGTTCTTACACTTTCTTTCGCTGCAGGATGCGGTTCAACTAAGAAAGCAGATACATCCAACAGTAATTCAGGTGATACCAAGTCGGTAAAAGTTGTGATCGGTGCCAGCCCGTCACCTCATGTTGAGATACTAGAAGCTGCCAAGCCTGAGCTGGCCAAAAAGGGAATTGATCTCGAGATCAAGACCTATAACGATTATGTTCAGCCCAACATAGCAGTTGATCAAGGCCAGATCGATGCCAATTATTTTCAGCATCAGCCATATCTGGATGATTTTAACAAGGAAAATGGAACCAAGGTTGTATCTGTAGGCAAGATCCATTATGAACCATTTGGAATCTATGCAGGCAAATCAAAGGATCTCTCCAAGATATCAGATGGTGCAAAAATCGCAGTTCCTAACGATACTACAAATGAGGCTAGAGCACTTCTTCTCCTTCAGGATAATGGAGTTATCAAGCTTAAGAGCGGAGCAGGACTCAAGGCTACCAAGAAAGACATTACCGAGAATCCCAAGAATGTTGAGATAATGGAAGTTGAGGCGGCTCAGATCCCTCGTTCAATTGATTCAGTTGATTTTGCATGTATGAATGGAAACTATGCTATTCAGGCAGGATTCAAACCTTCTGATGCTATTGCTCAGGAAAAATCAAATTCAGAAGCAGCAGAGACCTATGGAAATATTATTGCAGTATCTGAAAAGAATAAGGATGCCAAGTGGGCCAAGACTCTTGTGAAAGTACTGAAATCAGATAAGATCAAGAAGTTTATTACTGATAAGTACGATGGTGGAGTAGTTCCCTTGAACTAATCAGTATTTGATTCTTGCATATATGTGTTAAAATAGAATAGTAAAAATGAGGATCCTCTCTATATAAAATTATAGGGTAGGAGCCATTTTTGAAAGATGGATAAAATGTATAAAAAAATAAAAACAGGCGGTGTGATATTAGATATCGATGGAACTCTATGGGATTCCACTGAGATAGTGTCAGATGCCTGGATAGAGGCTTTTAAAATAGCAGGTATAAAAGAATATGATATAACACCTGATATATTAAAAGGACTTTTTGGCAGACCAATGAACGAAATAGCAGAAATTCTCATGCCGAATGAAAGCCCTGAGACGAGAGAAGAAGTGTCATCAAATTGCTATCTTTTGGAGCATAGATATCTTGAGAAAAATAAAAATGATATTTTTTTCGAAGGAGTTATCGACGGAATAATCAAGATGTCTGAGATGTTACCTGTCTATATCGTCAGTAATTGTCAAAAAGGATATATTGAACTGGTAATGAAAAAGGGTGGATTTGAAAGTTGTATTTCAGATTATGAGAGTTATGGTAATACAGGACATTGCAAGGCATATAACCTGAAATTGCTGTCAGACAGAAATCATATAAAGGCTCCATTATATATCGGGGATACGGAGGGTGACAGACAGGCCTGTGAGAAAGCAGGTGTGCCGTTTATCTGGGCAGGATATGGATTTGGAAAACCGATTTCCTACTTAGAAAAATTAGATCGATTCAAGGATATTCTGGATATAATATGATGTAGGGATGTGCAGCAGCGAGATAATTTGTTATGTCTATAGCTGACGACACGAATAGAAATGGACATTAGGAATAACCGATACAAATTGGGAAGTAAGGAGAAGGTCATGGTTACAAATGATAAGAATATAGTTGCATTGAAACATAGGATAATGGAGGAAGTGTGCAGGCTGGCATGGGATCAGGAGAAAATAGAGGAGACGGACATCCATGACCTGATATACAGGATAGTTCCTGGTCCTAGACCTGATTACAGATGCTGTGTATACAAGGAAAGGGCCATAGCTTATGATAGAGTACTGCTGTCTCTTGCCAAATCCGTGAACGCAGATCAGAATTCTGATAACGTCATACAGGTCATTAAACCTGCATGTGATGAGTGCCCGCTTTCATCATATACGGTTACTGACAATTGCCGATTCTGTATGGGAAGGGCCTGCTTTAATTCCTGCAAATTTGATGCTATACATCCCGGGGATTATAGAATGCACATTGACCCTGCGAAGTGCAGAGAATGCGGAATGTGTGCAAGTGCATGTCCGTACACAGCTATAGTCCATCTGCAGCGTCCGTGTAAAAAGGCATGTGCGGTAGGAGCCATTACTTATGATGAGTATGGAGTCTGTAATATCGATGATGAAAAATGTATACATTGTGGCCATTGCATTCATAATTGCCCCTTTGGAGCTATTGGATCGAAGACATTTCTAGTGGATATAATCAAAAATATCAAGGCCGGAAAAGAAGTTATTGCCATGTGCGCACCTTCTATCGAGGGACAGTTCGGAGAAGAAATCACCATGTCATCGATCAGGAATGCCTTATTGAAAATTGGATTTTCCGATATGGTTGAGGTTGGATTGGGTGGAGATATGACTGCAGCCTATGAAGCTATAGAATGGTCAGAGGCGAGGAAGAACGGCAGGAAAATGACTACTTCATGTTGTCCGGCATTCAAAGCAATGCTTAAAAAACACTTTCCGGAGCAGTATGAGGAAAATCTCTCATCAACAGTGTCCCCCATGTGTGCGATCTCACGTTATCTGAAAACGACTCATCCCGATTGCATAACAGTATTTATAGGCCCATGTATTGCCAAAAAGGCAGAAGCAGAAGATAAAACAGTTTCTGATAATGCAGATTATGCCATTACATTTGGTGAATTCAGGGCACTTATGAGATCAAAGGATGTGAAGCTCAAGGCTGGAAATGATGATTACCAGGAATCTTCGATATTTGGTAAAAAGTTTGCCTCGAGTGGTGGAGTCGCAGATGCAGTTCTAGAGGTAATGCGTGAAAGAGGAGAAGATGTATCTGATATAAAACTTCATAAGTCGACCGGTGGAATAGAATGCAAGAAAGCACTTATTTTACTAAAAAGTGGAAGACTACAGGAGGAATTTATTGAGGGTATGATATGTTCCGGAGGTTGCGTGGGAGGACCATCAAAACATAAGACAGAAATGGAGATAACCAAGGCAAGAGAAATACTTTTGAAAAAGGCAGATCACAGAAAGATCCTTGAAAATCTAGAGGAATATCCAATGGATAGATTTTCAATGCATTCGGATGGCCATATGCCTGATTAAAGTCTTGAATTCAACTCTTTAGTGCGATAAACTATAACCTGCTATTTAGATTATCAGGAGGAAGAAAGATGGAATTAGTCAGAGTTCGTGACCTGTACAGAAACACAGATACGTACAGTGATAAAAAAGTTGCTATAGGCGGGTGGATCCGTTCTGTAAGGGCATCTAAAAATTTCGGATTTATAGTACTATCAGATGGTACATTTTTTAAAACACTTCAAGTAGTTTTTCATGATAATATGGAGAACTTTAAGGAAATATCAAAACTCAATGTAGGCGCTTCGATCATTGTAGAGGGAACTCTTACGATGACACCGGAGGCTAAACAGCCCTTCGAGATTCAGGCAGATACAGTAACTGTTGAGGGTGAGAGCACACCGGAATATCCACTTCAGAAAAAGGGACATACCCGTGAGTATCTCAGAACTATGCCGCACCTCAGAATGAGAACCAACCTATTTCAGGCTGTATTCAGAGTTCGTTCTGTAGCAGCTTATGCTATTCATGAATTTTTTCAGGAGAGAGATTTTATATATGTACATACTCCTCTCATAACAAGTTCTGATGCAGAAGGTGCCGGAGAGATGTTCCAGGTTACTACATTAGATCTTAATAATGTGCCTAAAACTTATGAAGGAGCTATTGATTATAGTCAGGATTTCTTTGGAAAGCCAACTAATCTAACAGTTTCAGGTCAGCTGAATGGGGAGACATTTGCACAGGCATTCAGAAACATATATACATTTGGACCTACATTTAGGGCAGAGAATTCTAATACCACCAGACATGCTGCTGAATTCTGGATGATAGAGCCGGAAATTGCATTTGCTGATCTAAAGGATGAGATGGATCTGTCTGAAGATATGCTAAAGCATATTATCAGATCTGTTTTGGAAAAATGTCCTGAAGAAATGGAATTCCTAAATCAGTTTGTGGATAAAGGACTATTAGAGAGACTTGAGAATGTTGAGTCATCAGAGTTTGGAAGGATCACATACACAGATGCAGTAACAGAGCTTGAGAAACATAATGAAGAGTTCGATTACAAAGTATTCTGGGGATGCGATCTACAGACAGAGCATGAGAGATATCTCACAGAAAAGATATTTAAAAAGCCAGTGTTTGTAACAGATTATCCCAAGGATATCAAGGCATTTTATATGAAGCTGAACCCAGATAATAAAACAGTTGCAGCTGCAGACTGTCTGGTTCCGGGAATAGGCGAGATCATAGGTGGAAGCCAGAGAGAAGACGATTATGACAAGCTGAAATCTCGTATGGATGAGCTTGGAATGTCAGAAGAGCAGTATGATTTCTATATGGATCTTAGAAGATATGGAAGCACACGTCACGCTGGATTTGGTCTTGGATTCGAAAGAGCTGTAATGTACCTGACAGGTGTTGAAAATATAAGAGACGTTTTACCATTCCCTAGAACAGTAGGAAACTGTGAATTGTAAATAGGTTTTACAAAGGAGGCGCTCATGGCAAAAATAGAAATCCCAGACGGATATAAAAGCGAACTTGATCTAAGAGAAACACAGATTGCGATTAAGGAAATCAAAGATTATTTCCAATCGATTCTGGCAACAGAACTCAATCTTCACAGAGTGACAGCTCCGCTTTTCGTTGCTCCTGAATCAGGACTTAATGATAACCTGAACGGAGTTGAGCGCCCTGTATGTTTTGATGTCAAAGAGCATGGCAGGAACCTGGAAGTCATACATTCATTGGCTAAGTGGAAGAGATATGCTCTTGGCAAGTATGGTTTTCACGAAGGTGAGGGCCTCTATACAGATATGAACGCCATTAGACGTGATGAAGAAACGGATAATGTTCATTCGATATATGTAGACCAGTGGGACTGGGAAAAAATTATAACAAAAGAAGACCGAACCAAGTGCACTTTTCATAGTACTGTTAAAAAGATATACGAAGCACTAAAAATCACAGAACTTCACATGTCTAATCTATATGATTATATTCACTGCATTTTGCCGGAGAAGATTTACTTTATTACATCTCAGGAGCTTGAGGACAAATTCCCCGAGCTAGATCCCAAGGATAGAGAATATGAGATAACGAGATTAAAGGGTGCCGTCTGCATCGAGAAGATAGGCGGTAAACTTCGTTCCGGTGAACCTCATGATGGAAGAGCACCGGACTATGACGATTGGACTCTTAACGGAGATATTCTGGTTTTTTATCCGGTTCTTGATATGGCACTTGAGATCTCATCAATGGGAATCAGAGTTGATAAGGATTCGCTGAGATCTCAGTTAGAAGAGGCAGGATGCCCAGAAAGAGCCAAGCTTCCATTCCAGAGAGCCGTTATCAATGAGGAAATACCATTTACCATTGGAGGAGGAATCGGACAGTCCAGACTATGTATGTTCTATCTCAGAAAAGCACATATTGGAGAAGTACAGGTGTCTGAATGGCCGGAAGAAACAGTTAATTATGCCTTTGAACATGGTGTAACTATACTGTAACATGGGGAAATGATTTTTATCAAAATTTATATCTACCCATATAGACGGATAATCTATATGGGTGGATTTTTTTAAAGAATGAAGAGGCGAGTTCCCTTGAGTAAAAGCATAAAAAATGAAAAAGCAGATAAACTGATGGATGCGATTCTAACTATAGAGAACAGAGAAGAAGCATACAATTTTTTTGAAGATCTATGTACTATCAATGAATTGGAATCCATGACTCAGAGATTTGAAGTAGCAGAAATGCTCAGACGGGATGAGACTTATCAGAAAATAGCATCAGAGACAGGAGCTTCTACAGCCACTATTAGTCGTGTAAACCGTGCACTTTCCTATGGCGAGGACGGTTATGAAACGGTACTGAAAAGAATGGAGAATAAGTAATGCCCGTAGAGAAACTATTAGAGGGGCTTAACGATAGACAGCTAGAGGGAGTCGTTACCACAGACGGACCGGTATTGATATTGGCCGGGGCAGGCTCCGGTAAAACAAGGGTCCTTACCTACAGGACAGCGTATTTGATCGAAAAATTAGGAGTAGAACCATATAATATTATGGCTATTACTTTTACTAATAAAGCGGCAAGTGAGATGAAGGACAGGATCGCGAATCTCACCGGTACAGAGGGCGTTTGGGTGTCTACATTTCACTCGGCCTGTGTCAGGATATTGAGACGTTTTGCTGATAAAATAGGCTATGATAATCACTTTACAATATATGATTCAGACGATTCCAAGACATTAATGAAGCATATCATTAAGGACATGAATCTTGATACCAAGAAATTCAAGGAAAAGACATTTTTAAATGAGATCTCATCAGCTAAAAATGAGCTTATCAATGAAGTAGATTATGCTGATAGATTTGCCAGTGATTACACGAAAAAAATAACCAGTCGTGTGTATCTCGAATATGAGAGCAGACTAAGAGCCAGCAATGCTTTTGATTTTGATGATCTAATAATGAAAACGGTGGAGCTGTTCAAGACTTCCCCTGAGGTATTGAATAATTATCAGGAGAGACTCCATTATGTGATGGTAGATGAGTACCAGGATACCAATACAGCTCAGTTTGAGCTCATAAGATTGCTATCAGGTGGTAGAAAAAATCTATGTGTAGTTGGAGATGATGATCAGTCAATATATAAATTCAGAGGTGCCAATATATATAACATCCTGAATTTTGAAAAACATTTTCCTAATGCCAAGGTCATTAAACTGGAGCAAAACTATAGATCTACACAGGTCATTCTTGATGCAGCCAATGATGTGATCTCAAATAATAAGGGAAGAAAGAAGAAAACCCTGTGGACAGAGGACCAAGGTGGTGAAAAGATTTCTTTTCGCCAGTTTGACAGTGCTTATGAGGAGGCTCAGTTTATTGCCTTTGATATTAAGAGCAAGTCTGTTGGTGGAGCTTTCTCATACAGAGACGATGCGATCCTATATAGGACTAATGCTCAGTCACGAATGTTAGAGGAAAAACTGATGCAGGAGAATATCCCATATAAGATCATCGGTGGATTAAATTTCTACTCGAGACTGGAGGTTAAGGATATTCTGGCTTATCTCAAGGTAATTGATAATGGAGCTGATGAAATCGCGGTAAGGAGAATAATCAACGTTCCAAAGAGAGGGATAGGAGCTACAACCCTTGGTAAAATATCTGCATTTGCAAGTGAAACCGGAATGCCATTCTATGAGGCCCTTGAAAAATCAGATACGATCCCATCTATTGGCAAGGCTAGCAATAAGATCAAGGAATTCACCAAGCTCATCAACCTGTTTAAAATGGAATCAGAGAGCATGAGTGTTCCGGAACTGATAAGACTCGTACTGGAATTAACAGGATACGAAGCCGAGCTTAAGGCCGAAAAAACAGATGAAGCTCAGGCCAGGATCGAAAACTTGGATGAATTATATTCCAAGGCCGTTTCATACAGAGATATGACGGAAGAGCCTACATTGGCTGGATTTCTAGAGGATGTTGCTCTTGTAGCTGATATAGATAATCGTGAGGAAGAATCAGAATATGTGGTTCTAATGACACTTCATAGTGCCAAGGGTCTGGAATTTCCTAATGTTTATATGGCAGGAATGGAAGATGGACTGTTCCCTGGATATATGACTATAACTGCGGGAGATGACGGCGAGGATATGGAGGAAGAGAGAAGACTCTGTTACGTGGGAATCACTCGTGCTAAAAAGCATCTAACAATGACTGCAGCCAAGATGAGAATGGTGCGAGGTGACATGCAGTATTCCAGCGTATCACGTTTCGTAAAAGAAATTCCGGAGAGGCTGGTGGATGGCACTACCTATGATCCTTCTATTTCATCTTCATCTTCATCATCGTCAGCAAGCAGAAATTCTTATTCTGACGATAATGTATTTGGTGGAAGAAGTGTAAATACAAACTATGGCAGTGGATTCACAGAATCGACCATGAGAAAATCACATATTGCCACTGCACCAAAGGCTCCGGTGTATGGTACCAAGATCCAAAGAGGTAATCTGGATTACAACCAGGGAGACAGGGTATCACATAGAAAATTCGGTGAAGGAACAGTTGTTGATATCGCTGATGGCAAACGTGATTATGAGGTAACAGTGGAGTTTGACACTGCAGGTAAGAAGAAGATGTTGGCTTCATTTGCCAAGCTTGAAAAAATATAAATTTTTTTGACCATGCATTCGTTCAATGCTATAATGGGCAGTATAAATTATTGTTAATGAATTTACTCGGATTAGTTATATATCAGAAAGGTGGATGCAGAATGAAGAAGAACAGTTTTTGGAAGATACTCGGAATTATTGCAGTTATCGCAGCTATTTGTGGAGTTCTGTACGCACTGTATCGTTACTTCGCGCCAAAGCTCGAGGAAGAATTTACAGATGACCTTGATGACGCGTTTGGTGATGAGGAAGATGACGAAGAATTCGAGGATGAGGATATCTAAATGAAAAAAGGTGACCTGGTAGATGGCGTAGTAACAGAGCTTAGATTCCCCAATAAGGGAAGCGTTCAGGTCTTGACCGAAGATGGAACAACAGAGCACGTTACAGTGAAAAATGTTATTCCTGAGCAGCAAGTCAGGCTCAGGGTAACCAGAACAGGGCATGGAAGAATAGAAGGACGACTGCAGGAAATACTACAGCCGTCTTCTTTTGAGTTGTCAGGAGATTCAGTATGTCCACACTTTAATATATGTGGTGGGTGTCTGATGCAATCAGTGCCTTACGATAAACAGCTGGAGATAAAATCAGCCGAGATGAGACAGCTATTTGTCCCAGTAATGGGAGAGGAACTTTTTGATTCTATTAATGAAGGCATAATAGGAAGCCCAAAATCATCAGAGTATCGTAACAAGATGGAACTGTCATTTGGAAATGAAGAAAAGGATGGCCCCCTTCGTCTGGGAATGCACAGAAGAGGCTCTTTTTACGATATAGAGGAAGTATATGATTGCAGGATCATGGATTCTGTATTTAGGAAGATCCTCACCATAACTGCAGATTACTATAGGGAAAAGGAGCTTTCATTTTTTCACAAGATGGCTCATACAGGTTATTTGAGACATCTGCTTCTGAGAAAAGGAGAGAAAAGTAATCAGTATCTGATAGATCTTATCACATCAACAGACATTGATCCTGAGGCTGAGAAATACATGCTGCGAGAATGGTGTGACAGACTACTGTCAGAGATAAATGGTGGTGAGATACAGGGGATACTTCATACTAGAAATGACCGATCTGCAGATGCCGTAATTGATGAAGGCACAGATATATTGTACGGGACAGATTATTTCTACGATGAGATACTGGGACTTGATTTTAAGGTTACACCTTTTTCATTTTTTCAGACCAATACTCTAGGAGCTGAGAAACTATATGAAACAGCCAGGGAATTCATAACCGGACGAAATTATTTAAATGACAATGAGGTATGTGAAGAAAAAAATGTAGAAAAAGATATAGATAAAAAACCAGATATAAATATGGAAAAATCTATAGAAGAAGGCAGGTTCCTCGGAGAGGTCTTTGACCTATATTCCGGTACCGGAACTATTGCCCAGGTTCTATCACCGGCAGCTACACATGTTACTGGTGTTGAGATCGTAGAAGAAGCGGTTGAGGCAGCCAGAGAGAATGCAGAGCTTAACAGACTTACGAATTGCGATTTTATAGCAGGAGATGTATTCAAGGTATTAGAGAGCCTTGATACTATTCCGGATACAATTGTTCTAGATCCTCCTAGGGACGGAGTATCTCAAAAGGCACTTGGTAAGATACTGGGATATGGTGTAAAAAACATAATATATATTGCATGCAAACCTACCAGTCTTGCTAGAGACATTCCGGCATTTATGGAGGCGGGATATAAGGCTGACCGATTTAAACTGGTGGATATGTTCCCGTCTACAAGCGGCGTAGAAGCAATGATTAAATTCTCAAAATAATTGAATTAATTGACACAAAGATTGTTTAAATTAATGTCTTTTCAAATAATGAAAAAGAGAATAATATGATATCAGAAAATGCCATTATTGTATCAGGCATTAAAAAGATAAAAGGTTATATCAATGTTATACAGTCTATGATCTGTATAAAAGAAGAGGAATAATGATTACAGATACAGAAATAGAAGAAGAATTAAGACCTTTTGCCGACAATATACTTTGTCATGAGACATTCAAGATTCAAAAGAAATATATTCAGCACTCAGTGTACAGCGTATATAGTCATGAGCTTCATGTGGCTCATTTTGCCCTTGGCATAGATAATGCATTGAAGATTGGATGTGACAGGAAAAAGCTGGTATGTAGTGCGCTTTTACATGATTATTTCCTATATGACTGGCACATAGGAGGAGAGGGAGACATACACCCTAGACTCCATGGATTCTATCATCCAGGAACAGCACTTAGTAATGCGGACAGAGATTTTGACCTTACGGATATTGAAAGAGATGCCATCAAGAAACATATGTGGCCTCTTACCGTGATTCCTCCGAAATACAGGGAAGCCTGGGTAGTAACCATTGCCGATAAACAGGCTACCGTTTGGGAGAAGATGAATAAGACAGGAAAAGAGACTACAAAATGATATTTAGTACATACTTTATTTATTTCATAATTGCAAGTTTTTTTGGTTGGGTGTGGGAATCTTTCTACATGACGGTAAAAGATCATGAATGGTCTAACAGAGGTTTTTTGTTTGGTCCGGTCATACCTATATATGGAGCCGGAACAGTAGGAATAGTTATGGTTTCGAAACTACTTCCCGGAATGGGAAAAGTGGATTATCCGGCATGGAAGATTTTTTTGGTTGCTATGATAGGAAGTGTGATTCTGGAGTATGCCACATCTTATATAATGGAAAAATTGTTTCATGCAGTGTGGTGGGACTATAGTGAGTTTAAGTTCAATCTAAATGGAAGGATCTGTCTATGGGCATCACTTAGTTTCGGAGTCTTGGGTATATTTGTAATGAAAGTTGTTTATCCTATGATGGTGAGCTTCCAGGGGAAATCTGATCCTCTTCGTAATGAGGCAGTATCACTTATTCTTATGCTATTTTTTGGTGG
>ERZ795062.1384-NODE-1384-length-17337-cov-5.401863_pt1 | contig 17337 bp, 12 predicted proteins | sample MGYA00375146_ERZ795062 | MGnify/ENA primary metagenome ERZ795062 (study PRJEB30191, sample SAMN05720281) | activated sludge metagenome | isolation source: Anaerobic digester | place: USA | collected 2015-07-16 ... | reverse complement strand
GTTCAATCTCCCCCCATTTGAGCGGAAGGGCATGGGGTGTGAGAAGCGGAGAAGGTACTTTTCGTAGCAAACTCTGTTTTTTGGGCCTGGATAAGGAGGGGCTTATACTTTCTGAAGAGTATAAGCCCCTAAAGCACCATAATATATGGATACTCGGAAAAAATAGCGCAAAGGGGTGGATAAAAATTGAAAAAGCAGTTTTTGTTAATTCCTTTCTTTCTGGCTCTCATAATGATCGGTTTGGGTCTTTCGGGTATGGGAGTGATAATTCCAGAGATGGCTCAGCACTTTTCGGTTCCTTATTCGGTGGTGGGGAGAGTTTTCTTATTCCATGGTTTGGGACATTTACTCTCTATTTTTATTGCTGGAATTTTAGGAGATATGATCAATCAGGTTTCCATTTTGAGATGGGGAATTTTCCTGTCTCTGGTTGGCTTTGGGGGGATTTCCTTTTTTCCTTCTTTTTCTCTGGTGATGGCTTCTTTTCTCCTCATGGGAGTGGGGTTGGGATTTGTTGATGCCATGGTTAACCCTGTGGCTACCAGTATCTTTACTGAAAAACCAGCCGGTACCTTAAATATCATTCACGCTTTTTTTGGACTGGGATCTTTGACTGCTCCTCGTCTTTATTCCTTTTTAGTGATAGAGGGCTATGGCTGGCGGAATCTTTACTACATACTAACTCTTTTTGCTCTGGTAACTTTGGTTATTTTTCTCTTTCCCTTTATTCCTCGCAAAAATCAGCCTTCTCAATTCGGGGAATTATGGGGAGTATTTAAGCAGCCAGTACTGTGGGTCATGGGTTTCACTACTCTTTTTTATGCTGGGGGAGTGAATACTCTAAATGGATGGTTAGTTTCTTATCTGGAAGAAGGAGGAATACCAAGAGGAGAAGGAGCCATTTTCCTATCTTATTTCTGGTTGGGATTGCTTCTCGGCAGACTTATCCTTTCTCAAGTTTCGGATAAAATCGGGCATCTCAATATCATTCGCCTTAATGCTTTAGGGGGGATAGTGTTTACCTCTCTATTTTTGTTTTTGCCTTTTCATCCTACCTGGGCTTTGATTTTGCTTTTTGGGGCTGGTTTTATGCTCTCTACTTTGATACCTACCACTATTTCTTATGCTATTGCTACTTTTCCGGAAGTAACTTCTACTGCTTCCAGCTGGGTTTTATTTAATAGTAGTTTGGGTAGTCTATTGTTTCCTTGGCTGGGAGGAGTGGTGGGGACGGCTTTTGGTTTGCGATTGACTATGGTTTTTATACCTGTATTTCTGGTTTTAATGTTTTTATTTCAGCAGTGGTTAGCTAAAATGGGTAAAGAAAACGTCCCGGTTTTTGATAATTAGAATAATAGAAACAAAGGAGCGAGATATGGACAATATTCAATACTGGGAAGAAAAATTGGATAGTTTTGATTATGAAGAGCGCTGGAATGCCTTTTCTAAGTTAGTGGAAAAAGTGAACAAAGGGGAGATAACCTTTCCTCCTCCTTCCCCTCGGGTTAACCTTCATTTTCACACCTTCTTTTCCTTTAATGCCTATGGCTATTCCCCTCTTCACGTCGTCTGGAAGGCTAAAGAAATTGGTTTAAGCATGGCTGGAAGTGTAGATTTTGATGTTCTCGATGCGGTGCCTGAGTTTCAACGGGGAGCGCTGGAGGTGGGTTTACCATTCTCTTCAGGGCTTGAAACTCGGATTTATCTTCCTGAGTTTCCCGATAAAGAATTCAGTTCCCCCCATGAACCGGGGGTGGCCTATTACATGGGTAACGGTTTTACTCGCCTTCCCGACAAAGGCAGTGAGATAGATCAAATTCTCCTACATCTGAAAAAAGTCGCTCAGGCCAGAAATCAAAAGGTAATAGAAAAAGTTAATGCTTACTTAGATAAAGTGCGCATTGACTACCAACAAGATGTTTTACCTCTTACTCCCTCGGGTAATCCCACTGAGAGGCATATAGTTCTTGCTTATGCCCTGAAAAGTGAAGTTGTTATTCCTTCTGCGCAAGAGAGAGCAGAGTTCTGGGGGGAAAAATTGGGCCTGGGAAAAGAAGAAGTTAAAAAGCTCCTCGAGGATAAAGCCACTTTTTATGATTTTATTCGCAGCAAACTGATTAAATTCGGGGGAGTGGGTTATGTAAAGCCCGATAGCGGGGATTTCCCCTCTCGAGCAGAAGTTAATAAACTGATTGGGGGGTTAGGAGCCATACCTTCCTTTTCCTGGTTGGATGGAACTAATAGCGGAGAAAGAGATCCAGAAATGCTCCTGGAATTTTGTCTGGCTAATGGCATAGAGACTTTGTTTCTCATTCCCGACCGGGCCTGGAATATCTCTTGTGAAGAAGAAAGAAAGATAAAGGTGGCCAAACTCTATGAAATAGTAGAAGAAACAAAAAAAAGAGATATGCCTGTTTTTGTGGGAACAGAGCTTAACCGCTACGGACAGAAGTTGGTTGATGACTTTGACTCTCCCTATCTCAGGCCTCTGGCTCCTTATTTTCTGGAGAGTGCCTGGACTCTATGGGGACATGTGGTTATGGAAATGAGCTCCCAGCGAGGTTACACGAGCGGTTGGGCCAGGGAAAATTTCTCCAGCCGGCGAGGGAGAAACCAGTTTTTTGCCTCTTTGGGGAAAAATACTCCCTGCCAGAAAGAAGCAATAAGAGAGATAGGTAAGAGGTCTACTTCTCAATTGCTTCGACAATTTGGACAATAGCGCTAATTGCAGCATTTTCGGGAAGTGGTGATATGGAGAGAGCTAAAAATTAGGAAAAGGGGGAAATATTTTTATCCTGGAGGAAGGCCGCCTTTTCTCGCTGGTATGGGGAACTGGAAAAAATGCGCTGTGGAGGAGTAGAGAAAAGAAGCAGAAAAGATAAAGAAAAAAGTGGCGATAAAAAAGATTTAACTTTGCTATGGTAAAATAAATCAAAAGCTTCAAAGGAGGTAATAAAATGGCTGAATTTTTAAATCCCTTCAGTGGTTTAGCTCCTGATAAGAAAATGACTTTACCAGAGCTTATCCGGGCTATTCGTCTGAGTATAGCAGCAGAAGAAGAAGCTATTCATCTTTATACTGCTCAAGCCGATGCTACCGACCACCCACTGGCTAAAAAAGTTCTCCTCGACATTGCTGATGAAGAACGGGTTCATGCTGGTGAGTTTTTACATTTATTGCAAATTCTTACTCAGGATGAAAACCAGTTCCTGGTGGAGGGGAAACAAGAGGTGGAGGAGATGCGAGAAGAACTGTATCAGGAGGGAAAAACTGTAGAGGGAGAATTTCCCACCGTGGGACCTCTCAAAGAAAACTGAAAGGAGGGCGAGAATGGCTAATAAATATCTGAGTCGAGAAGATGCTCCTTTAACTGCTCCGGTGTGGGAGTTATTAGATAAAACTATGGTGGAAGTGGCTAAGAGTTGTCTTTCGGGAAGGCGGATTCTTCCCTGGGAAGGCCCTTTTGGTTTAGGACTGAAATTCGTTCCCTTATCTAATATTTCGGGAGGAGAAGGAGTTGTGCTGAGCCAGGCTCTTCCTTTAGTGGAGATTCAGAAATCTTTCCAGTTGAGAAAGGTAGATTTAGCTAATTATGAGCGAGAAGGGACGGCTATAGATTTAACACCTCTTGTTGAAGCTACCCGGGAATGTGCTTGTCGGGAAGATGAGATTATTTTTCAAGGACTGAAAGGCATTCCTGGTCTTTTGACTGGGGAGGAAAGTCAAAAGATAAAATTATCTTCCTGGGAAGAGGTAGGCCAGGCAGCGACTGATATCATTCAAGCTATCACTCTCCTTGATGAGGCAGGGTTTCATGGCCCTTATACTCTGGCTTTAGCACCGCAGCGCTACAATCTCCTTTTGCGAATTTATCATCAGGGAGCTAAAATGGAACTGGAGCACCTGAAGGGGATGGTGGGAGACGGAGTGGTGAAGGCTCCCTTCCTCAAAAAAGGAGGAGTAATATTGGATGCCAATAGAATTTATGCTTGTTTAGTGGTAGGCCAGGACATGACTATAGGATTTATCGGGCCTGAGGAAGGGAATCTGGTGTTCAATATTTCTGAAACCCTAGTTCCTCTCATCCGGGAGCCTCGAGCTATTGGTGTTTTGGAAGAATAAAGGATTATTTACTTGGTAACTCCGTAGGGGAGACAATTATCTCCCCTACTCCTGAAATAAGAATGCTTTACAAAGTATTAAATGAATTTTAAGTGATGGGGAATTACTGATATCTTTGACCTTTTTGGGAGTGAATTTATCTTGTTCTATAATTTCTAAAAACCCGGAGGGGGAAGGGAGAGTTCTCATGTTTCCCGAAGGAGCTCCAGTTATTCTTGAAGCTAAAAATCCCGGGAAGCTCGGGAAGATTCCTGGGTCTCGGAGCTTTCCCTCTGGGAAGAGGTCAGGGAGAAAATAGGGGAGATTTACGATAAGTATAATAAGTATATTAATAAAGAAGTATAAAGGAACAAAACGAGAGGATTAAAGCAGAGCCGGGGTGGTTTTAAAAATTAAACTACGAAGAGGAAGCAGAGGATGAAAGAATTAGAATTTCAGGAAATAGTACAGGAAGTGGAAAGAGCGCTACAAGAGATAAATATCATTAGTTCCCAGCTACTGAGAGAGAAAATGTTAGAGGTTCTGGCAAAGGAGGATAACGATTTAGGGCAGGAAATGCTATCCCAGATAATGGAAAACTATGTGGTGGCAGAAGAACGGCGTCTTCCCCTGTGCCAGGATACAGGTATGGTAATGGCCAAAGTAGAAAAAGGAGAAGAGGTAAGAATTAAAGGAGGAAGTTTGCGCCAGGCACTGGATGAAGCTATAAGAAGAGCTTATAAGAACAACTACTTTCGAAAGTCCATAATATCGGACCCTTTTTGGGGTAAAAATACCGGGGATAATACCCCCGGAGTTTATTTCTTTGAGCTACAGGAGGGAGACGGACTTCGCATAGATCTTCTGGTTAAAGGCGGAGGATGTGATAATATTAGCTCTCTGGGAATTTTAGAGCCAGGTAGTAAACCAGAAGAGGTGGAAAGATTTATCCTCAGGGAATTAGATAAAAAAGGAGGGCAAGCCTGTCCTCCCCTTGTGGTGGGAGTGGGAATAGGAGGCAATGCTCCGTATGCCCTTTACCTTGCCTCTCGAGCTTTATCTCGTCCCCTGGGAGAGGCCAACCCTGACCCTCGCTATCGGGAATTGGAAGAGAAGTGGCGGGAAGATATCAACCGTTTGGGGATCGGTCCTCAAGGAGTAGGAGGGAGAACTACCTGTCTGGAAGTCAGGATAGAAACCTATCCTTGTCATATAGCCAGCTTTCCAGTGGGTTTGGTATGTAGTTGTCATGTTTTTCGTCAGAGAACCTTAGAATGGTGAGAAAATGGAGGAAAGGAAAGAAATAATTTTAAAAACTCCCCTTTCGGTGGAAGAAGTCAAGCCTTTACGAGCAGGTGATAAAATTTATCTCAACGGAGTGATCTACGCAGCCCGGGATTTGACTCATCAGCGCCTGATAGAGGACCTGGAAGCGGGAAAAGAACTCCCCTTTTCTCTTTCCGGATCGGTTATTTACTACGCTGGTCCTACTCCTGCTCGCCGGGGAGAAATAATAGGATCGATTGGTCCCACCACCAGTAGCCGAATGGACAAATATCTGGAATATTTTTTGCAAAGAGGGTTGCGGGCTACCATTGGTAAAGGGGAGAGAAAAGAGGAAGTAAAGGAACTTTTAGAAAAATATGGAGCGGTTTATTTGTTGGCCTGTGGAGGAGCAGGGGCTTATCTTTCCACCTTTGTAGTGGAAAAGGAAATACTGGCTTACCAGGATTTGGGAGCCCAGGCTCTTTTGCGTCTGAAGGTGAAGCAGTTCCCTCTTGTAGTAGCCTATGATACTCAAGGGGGAGATATTTTTGAACAGGGAAGAATAAAATATCGTGATATTGCTTTATATAATAAGTTTTGATATGAAGGAGGTCTAAAAATATGTTCTGGAATATAATTTTCCTCATCCTTCTTTTTAGTATCTACTTGCCTGCTATGCAAAAAAAGATGATTGAGCAGCAAAGAATGGCAGCAATTAAGAGTTTGGAGAGGAAAAGAAGGTCGCGGGTAATTGCTATGATTCACAGGCAAGAATCGGTTAATTTTTTAGGCTTACCTATAGCGCGCTACATTAATATTGAGGATTCAGAAAAAATATTGCGAGCCATTCACCTCACTCCCAAGGATATGCCCATTGATTTGATTCTCCACACCCCCGGAGGATTGGTGCTCGCTGCTCAACAAATTGCTTGTGCTATAAAAAGACACCCGGCTAAAGTTACGGTATTTGTTCCTCATTATGCTATGTCGGGGGGAACACTCATTGCTTTGGCAGCGGATGAAATAGTTATGGATCCCAACGCTGTTTTGGGACCTGTGGACCCTCAAATAGGTACAGCTCAGGCTCAGTATCCGGCGGCCTCAATTTTGAAAGCTCTGGAAGAGCCTAATCCTAACCGGGACGACCAAACCTTGATTTTAGGTGACCTTGCCCGCAAAGCTATTAATCAGGTTTATCAGGTGATTTTAAATCTGGTTGATGAGCGTCTACCCGAGGAGAAGGCGCAGGAATTAGCCACGATTTTGTCTGAAGGTCGATGGACCCATGATTTTCCCATTACTTTGGAAATGGCGCAAGAATTAGGCCTTCCGGCAAAAGAGGGCCTACCAGATGAGATTTACCAGCTTATGGACCTTTATCCCCAACCACCACAACAGCGGCCTTCGGTGGAGTATGTTCCTACTCCTTATGCTCCTCATCGTCGACCCACAGGAGGGAAAGAAAAAGTTGAGTAAAGGATGTGAAAGTAGTAGTGGGTAAAAAATTAATTATTACTGAAAAACCCAGTGTAGCCCAGGACATAGCTCGTGCGCTGGGGGGAATGAAGAAAAAGGAAAAATACTGGGAAAGCGAAGATTACATTGTTACCTGGGCAGTGGGACACTTAGTAACTTTAGCTGAACCAGAAGATTACGATAATAAATTTAAAATGTGGCGCTTAGCTCTTTTACCGGTTATACCAGAGGAATTTAAGCTAAAAGCCATGGAAGGGGCAGAAGATAGATTAAAGGTTATCAAAAAGCTCATTAATTCTGAAGAAGTAGAAATGATAATAAATGCTTGTGATGCAGGTAGAGAGGGGGAGTTGATTTTCCGCTATATTTATGAATTTTTAGCAGGCGACAAACCAGTTTACCGCCTGTGGCTTTCTTCTATGACTCAAGAAGCCATAAGAGAGGCTTTTTCTCGCCTTAAACCGGGAGATGATTATGAACTTTTGGCTCAGGCAGCTAAATGTCGCTCAGAAGGAGATTGGTTGGTAGGAATTAATGGCACTCGAGTATTTACTGCTCGCTACAAAACTCTCCTTTCAGTGGGGAGAGTGCAAACCCCCACTTTGGCTATTTTGGTTCAAAGAGAAAGAGAAATAGAGAACTTTGTTCCTCTTCCTTACTGGGAAATATTCGCTGAATTTTCTTCTCCTGCTGGCTCTTACCTGGGAAAGTGGGAAGAGAAAGAGGACCGGGTCTGGGAAAAAGAGAAAGCCCAATCGATAATAGATAAAGTTAAAGGCCAAGAGGGTGAAGTAGCTGAATACAAGGAACGTAAGGTTAAAGAGCCCCATCCTCTTCTCTATAACCTTACCGAGTTACAAAGAGATGCCAACAAACTCTTTGGTTATTCGGCTAAACGTACTCTGGATAGTGCCCAGAGACTTTATGAGCGTCATAAATTAATAACTTATCCCCGTACTGACTCTCGGTATCTTTCTCCTGATTTGATTTCCCAGGTGGAGGAGTGCTGGCATATGTTGGCAGAGTGTGGTTTTGCAGAATGGGTAAACAGAGACCTCTCTCCCAAGAAGGTCCTGAAGGATAAAAGAGTGTTTGATGAAAGCAAAGTCTCTGACCACCATGCTATTATCCCTACTGGAGAAAAAATCGATTGGGAAAGGTTAAGTGAAAATGATAGAAGAGTTATGGATTTAATTGTAAAGAGATTTATTGCTTCTTTTTATCCCGAAGCAGTGTGGGTGCATCGTAGTATCAAAACTGTGGTAGAGGGTGAGAAATTTGTCAGCAAATCTAAAGCTCTTGTAGAGGCAGGCTGGAGGGCGATTTATGGAGAAAGAGAAGGGGAAGAGTTTTTACCGGCAGTGGAAAAAGGAACTGTGGTAAAGACAGAAAAAGTGTGGATGGAAGAAAAAGAAACCAAAGCTCCTCCTCGCTACACCGAGGCCACTCTCTTGTCAGCTATGGAAGGAGCAGGCCGGTTTGTAGAGGACGAAGAGCTCCAGGAGATATTGAAAGAAAGCGGTATTGGCACTCCCGCTACCCGGGCGGCTATAATTGAGAGGTTAATTGAAGTAGGTTATGTGGAAAGAGATGGTAAAACTCTTATACCTACTCCCAAAGGGAAAGAATTGATAACTTTGATAGAAAATATCCCAATTTCTGAATTATCGTCCCCCCAGCTCACCGGGGAGTGGGAAAAGAAACTCAACCAGATTGAGAAAGGCAAGTTCTCTCGGGACACCTTTATGAAGGAAATAAAAGAATTTACAGTAGAGATGGTAGAAAAAGTCAAAAGTATGAAAGACCAGGGAGAAAGAGAGAAAATGATCTTACCTGTGGGGGACTGTCCTCTTTGCGGAGCTCCGGTTTATGAAAATCGCAAATCTTTTAGTTGTTCCCGGTGGAAAGAAGGCTGCCCGTTTACCATCTGGAAAAAGATAGCAGGGAGGTTTATCAATCGTCAAGAAGCGCATAAATTAATTACTACTGGAAGGACTGATAAACTTTATGGTTTCAAGTCTCGCAAGGGCAGAAAGTTTTCTGCTTATCTTGTTCTCCAAGAGGGAGGAAAAGTGGAATTTGAGTTTCCTACTCAGAAGACTTCTTCCTCCAATGCTTCTTGATTATGTCGGAGAAAATTTTTTAAAAATTCCTTGATGTAGGTATTAAAAAAATCAGCTATAATACAAGAGAAGATTTAACATTGGTGTCTGAAATGAGTTTAAAGTTCTAGTGGAGAAAGAGAGAAAACGATTGAGCAAATTCATAATCCGAGGTTTACAGCCTTTACAGGGAGAAGTACAGGTAGGAGGAGCCAAGAACGCAGCCCTACCTATCTTGGCTGCTACTTTATTAGCTGACTCTCCTTCTTTGATTAGAAATGTTCCTAATCTTTTAGATGTGGTTACTATGCTCTCGGTTTTAGAGAGCATAGGGTGCAAAGTAGATAAGGTAGGGGAGCATGATTACCGAATTTCCCCGAATTTGTCCAACATAATTGAAGCTCCTTATGAGTTAATTCGTAAAATGAGAGCTTCTTTTTTGGTGACCGGTCCTCTCATTGCTCGCCGAGGTCGAGCTCAAGTACCTCTTCCGGGGGGATGTGCCATTGGCTCTCGCCCCATTGACCTTCATCTTAAAGGTTTTAACCATTTGGGAGTGGAAATATCCATGCATTCTGGTTATATAGAGGCCTGGGCTTCTCAGCTCCATGGGGGAGAAGTTTACTTCGATTTTCCTAGTGTGGGAGCCACAGAAAACGTTATGATGCTGGCTTCTACCATTGAGGGGGAGACCATCATATCTAATGCAGCTTGCGAGCCAGAAGTGGTAGATTTAGCCAATTTCATTTCCTTGATGGGAGCACAAATCGAAGGAGCGGGCACTAATACTATAGTAGTGAGGGGCACTAAAAAACTGCAGGGGTGTGAATATACCATCATTAACGATAGAATCGAGGCAGGTACTTTCTGTGTGGCTGCAGCCATTACCGGAGGTCAGGTGCGGATAAAGGGAGTAGAGTACTCTTCTCTTCGTTCGGTAATTACTAAATTAGAGGAAATCGGAGCGGTGGTAGAAAGGGAAGGAGAAGATACTATCTTTGTGGCTCTGGAGGGTAGACCAAAGGCTACCAATATTAAGACTATGCCTTATCCTGGTTTCCCCACCGATATGCAAGCCCAGTTTATGGCTCTCCTTTCTTTGGCTGAAGGAGTAAGCGTGATTACTGAAACAGTTTTTGAAAGTCGTTTTGCTCATGTGGGAGAATTGGAAAGAATGGGAGCTAAAATACGCGTGGAAGGAAGAAGCGCAGTGGTTACTGGAGTAGAAGGGCTGGCTGGAACTAAGGTTACTGCTCCTGACCTTCGAGCTGGAGCAGCTCTGGTTCTGGCTGGTTTAGCGGCGGAGGGAGAAACCGAGGTATATGGTGTTTCCCATATCGACCGGGGTTACGAAAATTTGGAAACCAAGCTTCGCTCTTTGGGGGCTTCCATAGATAGATGTAATGAATAACGGGAGGAATGTTTATGCTGGCTAAAAGATTGGGAATTGATCTGGGTACTGCTACCACTTTGATTTACGTTTATGGAAAGGGTATAGTTCTGAATGAGCCCTCGGTAGTGGCTGTATCTAAAAATACTAATGAAATTCTGGCTATTGGTAGAGAAGCTTGGGAGATGATTGGTAAAACTCCCGAATATATAGTAGCTCATCGTCCTCTTCGGGATGGAGTGATCAGCGATTATGAAATCACCCGCCGGATGCTAACTTATTTTATTCAGCAGGTATGCGGTAAGAGCCTTTTTAAACCTGATGTGGTGATATGTATTCCCTCAGGAGGAACGGGAGTAGAAAAAAGAGCGGTATTAGATGCTGCTTATCGGGCAGGGGTAAGAAAGGCTTACCTTATAGAAGAACCCATGGCTGCTGCTCTGGGAGCAGGCATAGATATCACCGGTCCTTCGGGAAGCATGGTAATTGATATCGGGGGAGGAACCACCGATGTTGCCGTTCTTTCCCTGGGGGGAATAGTGGTCAGTCAGACAGTGAGAGTGGCTGGAGACCAAATAGACGAAGCGATAGCCAGACATTTGCGAAAGAAATTTAACCTTCTGATAGGAGAAAAGACGGCGGAAACTATTAAAATCGAAATCGGCTGGGCGGTTCCTCCTAAGGAAGAAAAAACTCTCAGGGTTAAAGGAAGAGATTTGGTCTCTGGCCTACCTCGAGAGATTTCCATTACTTCTTCGGAAATATATAAATGTTTGAGCGAGCAACTTTCCTACATAGTGGAAGCATCCCGGTCGGTGCTGGAGAAAACACCTCCGGAGATAGCTGCTGATATTGGAGAGAAGGGTATTTGTTTGACCGGAGGAGGGTCTCTGCTACGAGGGGTAGATGAGATGCTCGCTAAAGCCCTGGGCACTCCGGTATATGTAGCAGAAAATCCTATTTCCTGCGTAGCTCTGGGGGCAGGCAAGGTATTGGATTACTTGAAATTGTTAAGAAATGGATTCATTTATACCAAAAGGGAGAAGTAATCAAGATTGATTGGTGGGCTTGAAAAGCAACGCTGGTTTGTTCTAATTTTGACCTTTTTTCTGGTGGGGTTTCCTTCTTCTCGGGGAGAAAGCGCCGCTATTTCTTACTTCCCTTTTTCCGACATTCAGCGAGGTATGAAGGCAGTAGGTAAAACCGTTTTCTATGGTACTAAAGTTGAAGATTTTCGATTAGAAGTAATAGACGTGGTAGAAGGAAATAAAGTAGAAGAAAGTTATTTTGTGGTTAAGGTAGTGGACAAAAAACTTAAAGAGATGGGCGGAATATCGGCAGGGATGAGCGGTTCTCCAGTTTTTATCAGGGGTAAAATAGCCGGGGCTCTTTCTTACAGCTGGGAAACTAAAGATAATCTGGTGGGAGTAGTAACTCCTATAGAAGCTATGCTCTCTTTGTGGGAGAAAGAATCTATCCAGGAAGAAGAAACTACCTCTTTTGCTCTTACCCCTGGGTCAACTGTTTTCGTTGTGGGTTTGGGAGAAAGAGCCAGTGGAGAAGTAGCCAACCAACTGAGGAAGCGCTTCTATCTCCAGGAGATTTTCACCATTCCTCGACTTTCGTGGGGGGGAACAAGGGCTTCGGAGAACTATTCTTTGCAACCGGGAAGTGCCATTGGAATCCAGCTGGTGAGGGGTGATGCTGAGATAATGAGTATTGGAACCCTTACCTTGCGCGATGGTGATCGGATATTGGCTTTAGGGCATCCCTTTTTACATCGGGGAGAGGCGAATTATTTTCTCTCTTCAGTTTATGTGAACTTCAGCTTACAAGGAATGGATCTTCCCTTTAAAGTGGGAACAGTGATAGAAGAGGTGGGGATTATTGATCAGGATCGAAGTGCCGGAGTAGCGGGCAAAATAGGGGTAATGCCTGAGGTAAGTAAAATTATAATTAAAGTTAGAAATGGAGGAGAAGAAAGAGAATATAATTTTGAAGTAGCGAGGGATGAAGATATTTTAGTAGATATACTGCCGGGGCTGGTTTTAGACGCTATGGACCGGAGTATAGACTCTCAGGCGTCGGGCAGTGCGAATGTTAAGCTCAAGCTGGAGGGAGAAGATTTTTCCTGGCAAGAAGAGTATTTTTGGGTGAGTGATACAGATATTGCCAGCACTACCTCTGGTGGCTTAGGAGAAGTACTCAAAATTGTTTTGAGAAATCCTTATCGGGAAATAAACTTAGCTCAGCTGGATATGGAAATAGACATAGCCTCTGGTGTCCAGCATGCCTGGCTTATCTCTTTAGATTTACCCAAGGTTGTGGAAAGAGGCGAGGAAGCAGAAGGGAAGATAAATTTATTTCTGTGGCGGGAAGGGGAGAGAGTGGCTAGCTTTTCTTTTCTGGTGCCAGCAGATTTTCTGCCTGGTACAGCAGAAATTACCGTGAGAGGTAAAAGCGATGGTAATCTGGGATTGGACGCTGGCAGGGAAGGGATAAGTTTCTCTCCTTTTTTTGGTGATTATCTACAACAACAATTGGAAACTGTTCACAGCGAAGGCTTAATAGTTGAGATATCCAGTAAAGCAGGTTCTTCTCCCCCGGATGAAAGAGTTTATTTTACCCAGTGGGTCAGTCTTCCTTTAATTTTGGAAGGAAGTTCCTCTCAGAAAGTGTGGATTAGATAAGTTGAAAAAGTGGCTGTTTGGGGGGTTTGTTTTTTTTTAACTCTGGGTCTTATCTGGTTTTATGGTCAAAAAAGAGTAGTTGATTACTTTACCACCTGGGTTACTTCTGAACTGGAGAAAAAAGTGGAAGGCGAAATAGATATAGAGGCATTTGCTTTCCGCTTTCCCAACCAGCTTCGGGTGCAGGGAATTAGGGGGAGAGGAAAAGACCTCTCCTTTTTTGTCTCTAAAGCTATTTTACAATGGAACTGGCGTTTTTTCTTTGATGCTTCGCCTTCTGAAGAAGCCTTTCGTTTGCTCTTAGAGGAAGTGGAAATATCTTCCTCTCAGAGCTCTCTTCGCAATTTACCTTACCTTTCTCTTTCTTTTCTCCCCCCGGGAGAGATAAAAATCAAAAAAATAAAATCGCTTCAGTTTTCTGGGGAGGAGGCTTATTTAAAAAAGGATAGAGAGGGTAAACTCTCTTGGGGAATTTCTCTTCCCTCTGGAAAAGTGGAGGGCGTTTTCTGGGAGAGAGATAGCCTCTCCTTTAACTTTGACCTGGCATTAAGCAGCTTACTCTTTCAGGGGGAAATACTCTGGGATATGAAAGATGGTAAAGTAGAAGGGAAAGTTTTCTCTCCCTACGACTTAAGCTTTACAACTACTCTCTCTTTTACCGAGGAAGATATGGTCTTTTCTCCTCTTGAGTTATGGGATATGAAAGAAAACAGGTGTCTTTTCCAGGGTGAGGGGGAAATAAGTAGTCATCTTGTTTCTCTGGAGGGAAGAAGTGATATCTATTGGGGTGAAGAAAAAAATTCTCTGGAAATAAGAGGGAGTATAGATACCACTTCTCTTCTGGGAGAGGGGGAATTTTCTCTCCGGGGAAAAGAAACAAGCATAGCGGGTGAAGTTTCTCTTGGTGAGGAGAGGGTTGTAGTTTTGAATATCCAACCCGGGTTTACTTTGGGGGGAGTGAAGGGAGAGGGGAAGATACAGGCTGTAGTTTCGGGGGAAGAAGGAAGAGCTATAGTTACTATACCCCCTGCTGCGGTAAAATTGGATATGTTTTCGGAATTAGAAGGAGAGGGAATTTTTCAAGGAGTTATGGGAGGGAAAGGAGAGGAGTGGGAAGGTCATCTAACTTGGGAGGGTAGCTACCTCCGGTGGAGTGATTTTTTGGTGAATGATCCTCGAGTGAACATAAAAGTGGGAAAAGGCGGAGAAATAGTGTTGGAGGGTGAAGGAGAGTGGGGAGGGGGAAACATAACTTTTTCTGGACGAGGATCACAGGACCACCTTTCTCTCCAGGGTAATTTCCAAAACATAAAAGTGGAGCAGCTCACAGAAGGGACGGCCTTCCCTCTGGAGGGTTGGGTTTCTGGGGAGTGGAAAAGAGAAGAGGATGGATTAATTTTCCTCTCCCTGAAAGAAGGAGAACTATTCTGGGAAGATTGGTGTCTGGGCACCATAGAAAAGGGGGAGATTGAGTTCTCTCCTCCTGTTTTAATGGTTCGTGATTTTTCTCTCCGGCAAGGAGAGGGAATAATCTGGGGAGATTTAAGAAAAGCAGGAGAAGAGTTGGAAGGAGAGGTAGGAATAAACAATTATCCTGTTTCTCAGTGGTGGGGGGATGAAAAAATAGAATTGGTATTGGGAGGAAATATAAAGGCAAAAGGAGAGGACTTATCTCTTTCCCTTTTTTCTTCTTCCTGGAAGATAGGAGAAATGGAGGGTGAGAAACTCTCTTTAGCGGGAAAGGTCGAAAAAGGAGAGATAGAGGTGGAAGATTTTTCCTGTGATTGGGGAGATGGTTACCTTTCTTTACAAGGCAAAGTTATCCCTTACCGGGAGGTTAATCTTCAAGGAGAGATTCAAAATTTGGAAATACCTTCTTACTGGGATGTAGAGGGAAATTTGGAAAGGGTTGTTCTCTCCCTCTGTGGTCCCTGGGAAAAAGTTGCTTTTCTTTTAGAAGGTGAGGGTAAGAATTTTTTCTGGCAAGGAGAGCCGTGGGGGAATTATTTTCATCTCTTGCTTGGGGGCCGAGCTTCTCTTCCTCAGGAAGGCCAGGCTTCGCGTTTTAGCGACTATTTAGACCCTCGTCTTCTGGAGGAAGGGAGGGTGGAAGTCAGGGAGATAAACTTAGAGCAACTGACGAGGAAGGTTTCCTCCTATCCTATTACGGGGATTACCGATATAGTGATTGACCTGGATACTCAGAAAAATCAGTGGTTTTTTCACTCCGAAAATTTTTCTGTAACCATGCAGGATTTCCATTTTCAAGGGAAGCTGGAGGGGAGCTACGATGGGGAGGATTTGATTATTGATGAATTGTTTTTCCAGGAATTAAAGGGAGGCCTGGAGGTAGGAGGGAATTTAAAGCTGAGGGGAAAAACTGTGGAGGGAGAAATAAAAGGGAGAGTAAATCGCTCCTTTTCCATTTCTCCTTATGGAGTGCTACAATTAAAAGGAGAAGCTAATATCTCTCTTGCTGGCAGTGTAGAGGAGCCTCTCTGGCAAGGAGAGCTACAAGGAGAGGGCAATATGGGGCAAGAAGGGGAAAAGTATGCTTGCTTTAGCGGGGTACAGGGAATAATAAACGGAGAAGAAATTCAGCTTGTGAGTGGCAACCTGCAAATTGCTGGCCTTAACTGGGCGATGAGGGGAGTTGTTTCTCCTCTCCATTGTGAAATTTATCTTTCCGGAGGAGGACCATTAGAAATACCAGGGGAAAATATTGGGCTTTCCAGAATTGAGAGTGATATGATAGTTAGAGTTTGTGAGGGGAAGATAAACCTGGAGGGGGAAGCAAAAATTTTTGACGGGTGGGGAGATTTTACTAAGGGAGAGGATACTGAAGACTATTTTTCTTCACTTTCTCAACTGGAAGAAAAGTTAAAAGGCTTGCCCCTTTCTTTGGAACTCACCCTTTATACTGGTAATAAGATGAAAGTAAAAACTCGCTTTTTGGATTTGGAAATGGAAGGAAGGCTCAAAATTGAAGGGGAAAGTGGAAAAATAAGCGGGGAAGGTAGGCTGGAAGTGGTGAAAGGAAGCTATAATTTAGTGTTGAGGGAAATTCCCCTTACCGGATCCATAACTTTTAGTCCTCTTTATGGGTGGAATCCTCAATTGGATTTGCAGGGAGAAGAAAAGATAGGGGGATACCATATTTATTTAGAAGCTAGGGGTCCTGTGGATAGTTATCGGTTAACTTTGAAATCGGAACCTTCCCTAAAGGAGGAAGAGATCCTTTCTTTGCTTTTTTTGGGAGAAAAAGATGCTTATCTTTCTCTGGATAGTCTTAACTGGCAGCCTATTATCTGGAAGCTGGGGCAATTTTTGTTAGGAGAAGATTTTTCCCCGGGGAGTGGATTTTTTGATGGAATAGAGATAAAATTTCCTGGTTCAGAAAATTCTAACTTTTACGGGGTAAGATGGGAAAAGGGTATTGGTGAAAATTATTTTATAGGTTATACTCAAGATTTGAGTAGTGGGGAAAATTCTACCTGGGATTTTAAGATAAATTTTGATAAAGAATGGTCCTTAAAAATGGAAGGAAATACTGAGGGAGAAATTAACTGGATGTTAGAATTTAATACTAAATTTTGACGGTAGGGAGGGTTCGGAGTTGATTCATAAGAAAACTAAGAGGTTATTTCGGGGGCTGGTATTGTTGCTGGTGTTGGGAATGGGGGGAGCAGTTTATGCTCAAACTGTTTCTCCACCAGTAGTAGCTATCCGGGTAGAAGGCAATGAAAATGTTAATACCCAATTGATTTTATCTGCGGTATCTACCTCTCTTAAGGAACCTTACAATCCTGAAAAAGTACAGGCAGACGTTAAAGCCATTTATGACTTGGGATACTTTTCCAAAGTGTGGGCAGAAACTAAGGAATACCCTGATGGTATAGAGCTAATTTTTAAGGTACAGGAATTTCCCCGAATTAAGGAAATTCGCATTTCTGGTAACAGTGCCTTGAGTGATGATGAAATTAGGAAAGTTATGATTCTGTCTCCCGGTCAGGTTATGAATTGGAAGATATTTCAACACGATCTGGACCGAATAAGGGCGCTTTATAGTGACAATGGTTTTTTAATTACTGCGGTAGAAGAAATTAATTTCAGTGAAGAAGGAATTATAAGTTTTACCATTAAAGAGGGAATAGTGGAAGCGATAGAGTTTGAAGGGTTGGAGAAAACCAAAGAGTATGTTTTGCGTCGAGAATTGACTTTTGAGCCTCCCCTGGTTTTTGACTTTTCTAAAATCCAGGAGAGCTTGAGAGCCATTTATAACCTGGGCTTTTTTGAGGATGTATCTATGAAG
>ERZ795062.1381-NODE-1381-length-17366-cov-7.046502_pt1 | contig 17366 bp, 18 predicted proteins | sample MGYA00375146_ERZ795062 | MGnify/ENA primary metagenome ERZ795062 (study PRJEB30191, sample SAMN05720281) | activated sludge metagenome | isolation source: Anaerobic digester | place: USA | collected 2015-07-16 ... | reverse complement strand
GTCTGACCACCTACGAAGGACCACAATCAGCTACACCACTACGCGGGACTTGACCAATGGTGAGCCCGACTGCCAAACGTGCCGCCATCGACATGCTCAAAGAGGTCAAGAGCGTTTCAGAACGCATGGCGTGCAGGGTAGTTGGGCTGTCCCGATCCGTCTATCGTCGGCTGCCGCAAGCACATACGCCGGCCGATCCCGACGCCGCACTGCGCGAGCAGTTGCGCACCTATGCCCGCAAAAACCCGCGGCACGGGTTCCGGCGGGCGTGGGCACACCTGCGGTTCGACGACGGCATCGAGATCAACAAGAAGAAGGTGCACCGCCTGTGGAAGGAGGAAGGACTGCAAGTCCGCCGCGCGCCGCGCCGCAAATGTGCCGGCCAGTCATCGGTCCCGATCATCACTGCGGACGCACCTAAGGTGGTGTGGGCGTAGGACTTTCAGTTCGATTCCACCGTCGATGGGAAGAAGGTGAAGATCGCGTCCATGGTTGACGAACATACCCGGGTGTCGTTGCTGTGACGGCGCTCATCGAAATTCCCCAGTGATGCTCATCTAGATTCCCCACCCGTGTGGCTCCGCCAGAGTAGGCGGGCCTCCCGTGATGCTGATGGTCTCTGACCACTCACCAGCTACCTCGGGAGGCCCGCTTTCATGTTGACATGGGAGAACGATGTGGAAGTACATGTACTGCACAAACGGGGGTGGACGATCTCGGCGATCGCCCGTCACACCGGCCACGACCGCAAGACGATCCGGGCCTATCTCAACGGTGAGCGCACCCCGGGCGAACGAAAGAAGCCGGAGACCGAGCCGTTCGTGGCCTATGCGACGGCCAGGCTTGGCGAGGATCCGCATCTGTGGTCGCGCACGCTGTGCGACGAACTCGAGAATCTCGGCTACACCCAGTCCTACCAGACGCTGACCCGCCAGATCCGTCAGCGCGGTCTGCGCCCGAGGTGTGCCGACTGTGCCCAGGTCACCGAACGGGCAAACGCGATCATCGAGCACCAGCCAGGTGAAGAGACGCAATGGGATTGGGTTGAGCTGCCGAACCCGCCAGCCGAATGGGGTTGGGGTTCAACAGCATATCTACTCGTCGGGTCGTTGGCGCATTCCGGCAAATGGCGAGGCTATCTGGCCCCGGATATGACCCGACCACAGGTGATCGCCGGTATCGACCGCATCACCCGCCGACTCGGTGGGGTCACCAAGTCGTGGCGCTTTGACCGGATGGCCACGGTGTGCCACCCCTCGACCGGTGCGTTGACCGCCGAGTTCGCCGGCGTCGCCAAACACTACGGGGTATCAGTGCAGGTGTGCCCGCCGCGTCGCGGTAACCGCAAGGGAGTGGTGGAGAAGTCCAATCACACTGCCGCGCAACGGTGGTGGCGAACCCTGCCCGATGAGGTCACTGCCGAGCAAGCGCAAACCAGCTGCGATACGTTCTGCCGCACCCGCTCGGATGTGCGGATGCGCCCCACCTCTGACGGTCGGGTGAGTGTGATCACCGTGGCCAAACGCGAACCGCCGAGCGCCCCGCCAGCTGCGCCGTATCCGGCTACGGTCACCGAAGTGCGCACGGTGTCTGGTCAGGCGCTGGTGGCGTGGCGAGGCAACCAGTACTCGGTGCCGCCGGAGGTGGCGATGAGTGAGGTCAGTGTGAGTGAGCGCCTCGGCGACGGGCACATCGATATCGCCACCGTTTCGGGCATCGTGATCGCCCGTCACCGACTGGCTGCTGCGGGGTCGGGAGCACAGGTGCGTGATCACGGGCACCTCGTCGCACTCGACACCCTGGCCAAGGCCGGCGCCTCCAGCAGCCGGCGGCCACATCGCCGCAAAGAACGCATCCCACCCGGTCAGGCCGCCCGTGACGCAGCAGACGCGCTGCGCCGCAACACATCCACCACCAACGTTGATGTTGCCACGCAGGCGTCGGTGATCGACATGAGCGTCTACGAACGCGCCGCACAGAACAGGACCCACCTCCCATGACCACCCACACCAACAAGACCGGACCGGACTCTTCGAATAGTGTTCAGCCACAGTCACAATCAGCGATCTCGGTCTATCAGCAACTACGCGGACATCTCGCCGTCCTCAAACTCGACGCCGCGGCCGAAGCCCTGCCGCAGGTCTTGGCAACCGCCGGCGAACAGGAGTGGTCGATGGCCCACACACTCGAACATCTCCTCTCGATCGAGGTCGACGCTACAGAAGCCCGCCGACTGGCCGGGCGGCTGCGATTTGCCTGCCTACCCACCCCGGCCACCCTGGACGGCTTCGACTACGACGCCGCACCCGGAGTCGATCGGGCACTGATCCGGGAACTCGGGACCTGCGCCTACCTCGAGTCGGCCACGAATGTGCTGCTCATCGGCCCGCCCGGCACTGGCAAGACCCACCTCGCGGTCGGGCTCGCGCATGCCGCGGTACACGCCGGGTATCGCACCTACGTCACCACCGCGGCCGATCTGGCCGCACGGTGTCACAAAGCGGCCATCGAGGGCCGCTGGTCCACCTGCATGCGATTCTTCGCTGGACCCACTCTTCTGGTGATTGACGAGCTCGGCTACCTGCCGCTGCCGGCCGAAGCCGCATCAGCACCGTTTCAGGTTGTGGCACAACGCTATCTGAAAACATCGGTCGTGATCACCACCAACCGGTCCGTCGCCGAATGGGGCGAGGTACTCGGCGACACCACCGTCGCCGCAGCCATGCTCGACCGCCTGCTGCACCGCTCAGTCGTGCTCAAACTCGACGGCGACTCCTACCGGCTACGCGACCACCACGCCCGCACCCAAAACCAGCGCACCGCCACCGCCTGATCCGTCCCGGGATTTCCGGAGGGTTCGTCTCAAGGGAAGATGGATCTCATGGCAGCAGGTACGAAGCATTACTCGGCGGAGTTGAAGCGCGACGCGGTGTCGATGGTGGCGGAGTTGGTGGGTCAGGGTTCGACGGAGTGGGCGGCGATGAAGAAGACCGCGGACCTGCTTGGTGTGGGCGCGGCCGAAACGGTGCGTCAGTGGGTGCGTAAGGCCCCCGGCGCCGCCTCGGCGTCCTCGGGCGACGCCTCAGTCGAAACGGCGGAGGAGGTTCGTCGGCTCCGGAAGGAGGTCGCCGAACTCAAGCGAGCCAACGGCATTTTGAAGGCGGCATCGGCTTTCTTCGCGGCCGAGATCGACCGGGCACATCGCTGATTGTGGAGTTCATCGGCGCTCATCAGGGAAACCGGGTGGGCGCCGATGGTCTTATCTGGGGAGTCGATTCGATGTGTCGGGTGCTCACCGAGCACGGTATGGCCATCGCCCCATCCACCTACTACGAACATCGGGGCCGCGTCGCATCGGCGCGCATGCGTGCTGATGCCCGCGTCATTGACGCGATCTACACCATGCGCCAGCAGCACCCGTTGACGAGCGTCCTGGGATCGCGGAAGACACGGATTATGTTGCGAAGCAACGGAATTGATGTGGCGCGCTGCACCGTCGAGCGTGTCATGGGTGAGATGGGGTGGCGGGGGGCGTCGAAGAAGAAGTCTCCGCGCACCACGGTCTCCAACCCCGACCATCACCGGCCGGCCGACCTGGTCGACCGCCACTTCTACGCGGCCGCGCCCAACCGGCTGTGGGTAGCCGACTTCACCTACTGCCGCACCGTCGGCGGCTGGGCGTACACCGCGTTCGTCACCGACGTATTCGCCCGCAAGATCGTCGGCTGGAAAGTTGCCTCGGAGATGACTTCCGAGTTGGTCACTACCGCTATTAACAACGCGATCGACAATTGATGGCGTTGTGGAACAACGATATTCGATAATTTGATCCATCACAGCGATGCGGGGTCGCAGTACACCGCTCTGGCATTCGGGCAGAGGCTGGCTGCAGCGGGGATCGCCGCATCGATCGGCAGCATCGGGGACAGCTACGACAACGCGTTGGCCGAATCGGTCAACGCCGACTACAAGAACGAACTCGTCGACAACCAGCCCCGCTTCCACGGCGTCGCCGAACTATCGTTGGCCACCGCCGAATGGGTTGCGTTCTACAACCGGCAACGGCCGCACAGCTACTGCCACGACCTCACCCCCGACCACGCCGAGCGACTCCACTACGATCGGATCGCCACCCTCAATCCGGAGGAGGCACTCACGATCTGAGCTCTCCAGAAACACCGGGATGGATCATCCCCCACCCGAAGGTCGCTACAGTAGGAGCCGCCCACAAGGTGGGGAATTTCAGTGAGCACACCTGGGGAACTTTCTTGAGCCTCGTCACTCGAGCAGTGTGGGCCAGCAGTTGCGGTTCAAACACTCATCACGAAGCGGTTGTTGAACGACTCGATGAACCCGTTGTTCCACGGTGTGCCGGGCGGTTCCACGGTGTGCCGGGCGGGATGTAGGAGATCCCCACCGCCCCTGCGCAGAACGCTTGTAGGGCTTCTGAGATGAATTCAGGGCCGTTATCCATACGCAGCACCATCGGTGGCCACCCCAGATCGCGAATGTTTTCTCCAACTCCTCGATCAGGCACTCGGAGGTGATCGAGCGGTCCACGATGTTCAGCAATCACGAGGCCCGTGTAGTCATCGAAGACTTCAAAGACGACCACAACCACCGCCATCGCCACTCAGCGCTGGGCTACCAGACCCCGGCCGAGTACGCTGCCGGATGCGCCCACCGGCATCACCCCGTGGGCTGCGAGATCGACTGACGATCACAACAAGGAACTGGCTCTAGGACTGCCTGGACCGGCTATCGGGGACCCGCCACGCCGAACCGACTCCAACCAGAGCCTGTCGAGGCATCGGCGACGAGCCGCTCGTCCCGCGAGTCGAGGCGTTCGATGGTGTCGAGTTCGGGATGATCGAAGAACGCCGAGTCCTGGTCACGCACCAGTTCGCTGACCCTGGCCACCTCCACCCGCGTACCGTCGAACCCCGCCGACCTCACCAAACGAACGATCCACTCCTCGTCACGGACGATGACCCGCACACTCTCCTCATCGGCCGCCCGCCCGGAGCCCCCGGTCAGTCCAGGTCTTGTACAAATGTACTGAAGATGCCGGCGTCCTCCTCATCCGGATCGTGGGTTCCAAACAGCAACGCACGGTCCAGCAGCGTGTTGTTCAGTTCGCACGAGGTCTCCGGAGCCAGCACGCACGCGTGGCAGGCGGCCAGATTCATGGCGTCGGTGCCGGATGCCTCGGTCTCGATGCACACCGGATCCGACGAACACCACGAGAGTCGCTTGAGCCCCTCCCGGACAGCGGCGGCAAAGCGATCCGGGTCGGCCTGCGATGCGACACCGCCGAGGCTGCCCGCTGAATCACTGCTCGCGGTATAGATCAGGATCCCGGCCATTTCCGGGTCCACATACAGCCGTTCCCGCAGCGACGACGCCGGGTAGCCGGCGTCCAGCGACAGCTGGTCGATGAGGACGTGGGCGAAGGTATGCAAAGCCACCTTCACGATGTCGACCGGTTTGGCCGGTCTGCCGAATTCGGCGGCCTGATAGTCAGCCGACGCCTGGAGCATCGCCAAGCGCTTCTGGGCAAACGGCTCTGCAGCCCAATCATCGAGTGCTCCCCGATCCATGCCCAGGAAGATGCCCTCGCCGATGACCTCAATCGCAGGCAACCAATCGGTCACACACATCGACAGCTGGCACAGCTCATCCGCACCCTCGTCACCCTTCAGCCGCGTGAAGCCACGGAGTGCCCGAACCTCACGAAGTCGTGTCACTTTGCGCAAGTCAGTGAAGATTTCAGGTACGTCGACGTCGAAGTCACTCCCGCTCACCGTTACTTCGCACACGAAGTCCCCGTCGCCCAGCGATGGGTCGCGACCCTCCATGAGCGCCCGGAACTCCTGACGCCGCAACTCCTCTTCGTTGACCGATTCGCCGCTCTCTTCGTCGTGGCGACGTGTTACCTCGGACAATATGTCGTCGGTCGTGACTTTCGACGCTGCTTTGGCAATTCTCTCTGCCGCCCCACGCAACGCGTCACTGGGAAGACTCGACAGAATCACCCAATGCTTGTCGACCAATTTGGCGATCTTCTCCGAGTAAGGGGGAATTGAGATCGTCGACCGCACTGACGGGAACCAGACGTTCGAGGCACCTCGCTGGACCACGCTGAGTACCTCACGGCACTCCTCTGGCTCGGCATCCCGCAACCAGGGCCGCCGACCCGAACACGACTTGATGTTCTTCAGCGACGCCGCATCTGTCGCCTTATCAAGGGTCCTGGACCGCACTCCGCACGAACAGTTCAGCTCCAGGTCATCGAGTGAGGAGGTGCGTCCCAACGCCTTCATCGTCATGCGGTGTTCGCTGTCGCGGGCGTATTCCTGGCCCGCGTGAAGCCATCCGAAGACCGGAAAGTCATCAATATGTCCCCGAGGACAGACCGCGACCAGACGGAACGGTGACAGCGATGCGCCGTCCTTCTTCTGCTGGCATTTACACTGCGCCGCATTCCAATCAAGTCCCAGATCTCTGTGGGTGCCGATGCGACGGCAGACCGGACAAACCTGTTGACGCGGGAACCGGATCACCGGAACATCTTTGGACTTCTTGCTCCGAACGAACGAGCCCTCACTCGCCGGCGGCGATTTCAGCACGAGCACCCCGAGCGACCTGGCCAGGCGAGGTTCACTGACCACCGGCGCGCGATCCTTGTTCCAGTCATCCAGCCCGACGATCATGAAGCTCGATGAATCGGACGGGAAAAGTCCTCCTACACCGTATGTCGACACCAATTGGCTGCGACGTGCCGTTGCCTCGACCGCGCTCACTTCTTCCCTCCAGCCGGGACTTGGTACAGATTGCTTTCCGCGTCAACATCTCTCATGCTCTGCAACGTCGGCCAAGGAACATCATCCTGGGAGTAGGCGATATCGTCGTTGACCAGCGCGACCGCGGGACGCACCATCAGGGATGAGTCCATGTTCGTGTTGCTGTACTTCATGTTCGGACGTTGATCGCCTGCTGTTGACCAGACGTCGAGACGTTTGCCGAGTTCCATTGCGGTCGCGTCCATCTCATCGTCTCCCACTGCGGCGACACGCTGTTCGATGAGCCTCCCGATCTTCGTCAGGTCGTCGCAGTACTCGCCGGCAAGATGGGCAGACGAGTTGTCCATCATCCCTGGAACGAGCATCCTGACCATCGAAATCAACACACCATGCAGTGCCCGGTCACGCGCTCGCGCGGCGAAGGGCGTTGCACTGGTGGCCTCAACGGCCCGGTACATTGCCTGATGGAACGGTAGGAAGCTCTCGTAGTGCGACCTGTCCCGAGAACGTGCGGAGTTGAAGATGGTGACCACAAGCCCGGGGTGTTTACGCCCCACGCGGCTGGTGGCCTGGATGTACTCCGCACTTGCCTGCGGCTGGCCCATCACGGCCATCAATCCCAGACGGTCGATGTCGACACCCACCGAGATCATGTTAGTGGCCAGCACCACGTCGATGGGGCTCTCCGACCCGCCGAGTTGGTTCTCAAGCTGCTTGAGGTTGCCCGGGATCTCCGACGAAGGCACCCGGCTCGTCAGCTCACTGATCCGCTCCACCGGTCGTGTGGTCGTCTTGGACCGGCCCGCAACAACTCCAAGTTGCTCACGCACGTCACCTTCGACCTGTAGGTTTGCGCTGCCCAGCACCCGCAGGCTGTTGAAGTATCCCAAGAGCGTCCAGTACGGATCGCGCGTCACATCATCGCCGTCGATGTCTGCGGCGGCCTGCAACAACGCGCTGTAGACCCTGATAAGCAGCGTCGCATGGGACGTGCCGGACGCCATTACCCCGACATACCGCCTGGTACCGAACTCCTCCCTCGTAGAAGGCTCCGCGAAAAACGAGGTGTCCGGATCGATTCCAGGGGGCGGGAACAGTGCAGCGCCTCGCGCGAATACCGCCGAGATCTGTTCCGAAGCACGACGAATGGTAGCGGTGGACGCGATGACCTTGGGGCGTGAACGACCGGACTCATCGCCGAGGTCTCTCACCGTGCAGGCCGCGTCGACAGCGGTCTCGTAAAGGCCGACGATCGAACCCAAGGGTCCTGAGATAAGGTGGAGCTCGTCCTGGATGATCAGTTCCGGCGGCAGCCCTTCGTCGCGTGCGAATAGACTGCCCACGTTCTCGTTCCACGCCATCATGGCGAACTTGTCGACCGTTCCCAGTAACAGTTCCGGCCGTGCCGCATAGACATCATCGTCGACGACGTGCACCGGCAGTCGGTCACCGAAGTCGCAACCATCAGTTCCACAGGCGATTTTGAGACCAGGCTTGGGACGTTGCACAACCTGATAGTTTTCGTGATCCATCGGGGCACCGCACCACGGACACTGCTTTAGCTGCACCGGATTGTTCTGTTCCAGTATCTCCCCGTTCCCGAGCTTGCGGAGTGCGGTCTTGGCATCCTTGAGACTGTTCGGAGTAGCGCCCGAACCGACCCACAGCCCGATCGAGAACTTCCGCTCCCCCAGGTCACGGTTCTCTTTTCGGATGGTCTCCAGCGCGCACATCAACATCGATGCGCGCTCGAACTGTTGAATTGTCAGCAGCCGCAATGTGTACCGCATCAGCACGGCCACTCCGAACGCACCGCGGTCACGAACCCGACGCAGTAGGATTACGTAGGCGACCAGACCGAGGTATGCCTCGGTCTTGCCACCACCGGTGGGGAACCAGAGCAGATCCGCGACATCGCGGTCCTCATGCTCCGGATCGGTGATGCCGGGGAGGTTCAACAGTAAATAGGCGATTTGGAAAGGGCGCCACTTTGATTCCGAACCATCGGACAGTTCTCCCGGCTTGTGGCCGGCTCGGATCCAATCCTGCCTCGAACGCTGCATTTGCATGGCCCGGTTCGCGAGCTGGAATGCCCGGAACGCATCGTCATCGTTCTCCAGCAGCTGGATTCCCGCATCGATCCGGTTGGCTGCCTGCTCCATTTCCTCGATATGGTGTCGCGCAACGGCCCGCAGCTCGGTGACTACGTCCGCTGTCCCAGATTCGATGTCACCTTCGACCTTCTGGATCCACGCGTGGTAACCGTAGGTGAGGTCTCGCAGGTTGGCCACAACCGTCGCTTTGTCGGCTTCAGCTAGTGTGACCATGCGAAGGTCGACATCATCGAGCTCTCCTGGCTTGGCACGGTGCACCTCATGCGAAGGAATGAACGTGGTCTCCACACGGTCGATGGCTCGATGTTGAGCCGCGCTCAGGTCCCACTGCACAGCGCACCCATGGCCGATGGCAAAGGTGTGTGCATTCCGATACATCAGCGCCGCGCTCGCCAGGTCGGGATCATAGAGGGCCCGTCGAGGTGCCGTACGGTCCGCGATGCACGGACCGTCGGTTGTGACCGCGAGTCCAGCCTGAAACCAGGCCTTTGAATCCCTGAGCTCCCCTTTCACAGCGATCGCCCTGTTCTTGAGAGCAACCGTCACGGCAACAGCGCCCTCGCGCTTACGTCGAACAAGGCAGTAGACTTCCAGTTCGTTGCCGAGCTGGTGTTCGAACTTTCCCGGGGTCTCGATGTTCTGGTGAATCGGATCTGCTTCGAGCGGGATCCTCTTCCACTCATCGGCCGGCTTGTCGCCGTTCATTTGCTGCTCATAGCGGCCGGCGGTTGGGGTTATGACGATCTCGCTCACCGAGCCACGGACCGAGAATGTCATACCCATCGATGACGGGAACCGCATCCGCGCCTGGGCCACCGGACTGCCCTCGTCGGATTCAGTGTCGGACTCAGCCCCTTCCGGTTCCGACGCCCTTTGCTGTGCAGTCGATATCGCCATGTTCACGTCCGCCGGCCTAGGCCACAGTGCACCGACAATGTAGCGGTTGAGCGGCGGTTCTGAGATGACCTCGTCCACACCGCCTCCCGGACCGACGAGGTCGGCGGCCAACGCATCGACCAGTTGCTCCCGAAACCGGTACTTCTCCTCCAGGGCCGCTTTGCTCATATCACTTCTCCATCACATCCCACGACGGTTTGGCCAGGCCGGCCACACGTGGCACCAGCCAGAACCCCCCTACGCCGATTCCTTCCTGCTCTGTGAACGCCGGATCGCCCGCGGTCGTCTCAACAGACACCAGCAGTACACCACCAAGCTCCACAGGCCACTTGCCGTCCCTCAGGTTGAAGGTCTTCGCGAAGTCCCTGCCGAATTCCTCTGTCGTGCGGCCGATCGGCTTGTCGTCACACGTCAAGGTGTAGATCGGAGACTCGAATTCTGCTCGCTTTCGGTCGAGTTCGGCTTCGACGGGAGTCCCCAATGAAGCTCGCCGGAGCGCATCTTGTATCGCAGTAGCATCGGACCCCCCTGCGGATGTGGGCCGCGACGTGTATACGTCGTCGCCGTCGATCTCCAGAGCAACGGCGCGGGACCTACCCGCACGTCCGCAACGTTCCTGCAACCGCCCCGGCATCCACCGGTAGTCGACAATGGTCGTCCCACCCCACTTTGGTTTCACAATCGCAATGTTGTCGCGTGCGCGACTGAGCGCCACATACTTTCGCCGAAGCTTTGCCAAACTATCCTCATGCGCAGGCGTATAACCGCCGTCGACTATAAACACGTTGTCAAACTCGAGCCCCTTGGCTCGATGTACCGTAGACACGATCAGATCGGCGCCGTCGACCTGGGTCAACTGTAAGGGAACCGCAGTCGATCGGACCCTCTTGCGGATCCGATCCAGATTGATCTGACCGGAATTTCGCGACGGTCCCTCGGCGACTTTGAGCTGATTCCACGCATCTACCGCGTCGATGTCGCCGGCCATCGACGCGACTGCTGCTTCAATATAGGTCTGCGGAACAATGGGGCCCCGAGTATCGGACAGCGCAGACGCGATCCACCTCGCGGCTCCAAATGATTGGGCCTGGCGCCGAACCGAATGCACGATTCCCTGTTCCATCAGTGCCCGCGAGACCCGTAAGACTTCGGCGTTGCTTCTGCACAGGATAGCCGACCGCCCCGAATACAGCTCGACGAAATCCCATTCCTGGATGTTGTCCAGGTGCTCCAACGAGTTTTCGAACTCGGTGAGCTTCGCCAGCGCGCTCTCGGCATCGAGAGCGCGCAGATCGTCGGCAAGCGCGACAATCCGTCTGCAGTCGTACCCCTGCGCACGGTAATTCGTGTCGAGAGAGACACGCTCGGTGCCATATTTGGTACTCAGCTGTGAGTAGAAATCGTCGAACGCCAGCTTGCTCGTCGACTCCTTGAGAACGAAGTCGTACACACCTTGCAGTGGATCCCCCAACACCGTCAGTCCGGCCTCATCATCGAGACGATCCAGAATCGCGAGGACAAATTCTGCGCGATCGCCTACCAGATCCTGAACCTCGTCGATGATCACGTGTTCAAGATCAACGATCCCGTCCGGGGTCTCTTTGGCCTCGTGAATGAGGCGAGTGGCCTCCCTGATTCGTTCGGTGAACGACCCGGAGGGCTCGTTGTCCGAGAGTTCGAGCAGGATCTCCGCGGCAAAGGAGTCGAACGTCCGCACGTTGACCTCGGCCAGATCCCGATCGAGCATCCGTGTCCGTATCGCATGTACAGCAGCCCGCGAAAAGCTGAGCACCAGAATTGCGGTCGACCCAGACAGGCCTTCCTCCGACATAAGGTGCTGCAATCTCGCCGCGACCACTTCGGTCTTGCCCTGGCCGGCACCCGCTATCACCACAAGGCGGGCCTCCGCGTCCGCCTCGGCCACTCGTCTCTGCGAATCATCGAGATCCGGCGTCGATCCGTCGTTCAGCGCCCGCACCGAACCTTCCCATCCACGTTCCGCCAACCATGTTCGAGTACTCACGCGGTAGCTACCACGAGTGCGCCCGCCGCGTCAGTTACGTCTCACTAGTCGTACCGCATAGGTATGACATGCACCAGATGTTCGAGCGTGTCGGTAGGGACTGTCCGGACAACGGTCTAACTGGCTCGGCACGGCGGTGAGGCTGGCGGGGAAGGTCATGATGATGACGGGTCATCAGGGCGGTGGCCTGCGACCACGCTGACCGAACTCTTCAACCAACAAGTCGAATACCTCGGTGACCGACTTGACCTGCGCACGCAGCAGCCGCAGACGCAAGATCGCCCTGGTGGGCACCAGTGCAGGTCCGTCCGGGTCGTACACAACATCACAACCGCCCTTGTCGTTGCTCAGCACCCGTCCGGCAATCCGGTCACCGTCAAACAGGTGGGCCTGGCGTGTCAGGCCCTGCAGGGGAGACTCAGGGAACGAGTCGAGGAAGTATGCCGCATCTAACTGACTGTCGACCGCGTCGTCGTAGAACCACCGCGAGCCCTTCGGCATGGTCGCTTCGCAACTCAAGGGGAGTGTCCTCTCTGTGCGGCGGGCTACTCGGCCCGAACGAGTTCCGCCACAACATCCCAGGTAGCGCTCAAAGAACGGGACTGAACAACCTTGCGTCTGCTAAACGAATACGTGCCATCAAACTCTCACCTTGGATGCAGCACTCCCGAACCACTGCGCGCGCAGGCCACGACCCGACTGATCTCAGCCGCGATCTCTGTCGCGTCTTGATGCTCCCAGAAGCGCAGAACTGTCCATCCTCGCCGCTCCAGAGAGGTTGTCGTCGCGCGGTCACGTTCGATGTTCTTGTCCAGCTTTGCTGCCCACCACTTGGCATTCGCGACAGGCCGCGTCGCGTGGTCGGGGCAGCCGTGCCAGAAGCAGCCGTCGACGAAGACCGCCACATGTAAGCCTCGCCACGCGATATCGGCCCGGGTCCGCAGATCGTCTTCAAGTTTGACGTCCGTCCTGAACCGGAGGCCTCTGGAGTGAAGCTCCCTGCGAACCGCCGTTTCGGGACCGGTGTCCTTGTTTCGTTGGCGGCTCATCTGCCTGCGAACACGTTCTGACGACGCCACCGGCTTAGCCATTCCGTCGGCGCTGCGTGAACGTGCTGTGTCAGCCACAGGTCTGAGAATACCGGCCGACAACTGACAACCTGGACCGCGTCATCGTCCGATCGCATTCGCCTTGACGTCTCACGTGCAGCGCCGCCTTCTGCAGCCGACCGTCCTGCGCGCTTTGCTCAGGCCCACGTCCCCGACGTCGATAACGCTACCGCTCGCGTCTCGCACATTTCGCGCAGCAGCAGTTTCCCGGTCACCGATCGCGACGACCGCATCGCCAACATTGGGACAGCGTCCTCCATCCGCTCCGAGATCTGAATGCCGAGCGCTTGCGCACGGGCTTCGAGATCGGCATTCAGCAGCGCCGCATCGGATGTCAGCTACTCGCCCGAACTGAATCTGGCGATCTTACAGTGAGCGAATCAGCAGAAGCCGTAGGGTATCCCCGCCCCGCCCCACGACTTCCCGCAGCGGAGTTGCACGATCCTGAGCGGGAAACAACATCAAGACCGTCAGTCGGCGCCCATCCCTACTAGTCTAGAACGGAGGTGGGTTAGCTTCGTCCCATCGCCGCTGGTCATCGGCTTGTTTGGCGATCCGTTTGCGGCGGGCGGCATCGAGGGTGGCGCGGCCAGGATGTTCGGGGTCTCGGTGCGGGATGAGGCCTGGGAACAGAGTTCGGCCAGTGAAGAAGGCGCCGTAGAACATGTGGCCTGTGGGTGATTGGAACCAGCCGCGGCCGAGGTCGTCCTGGTAGTCCTGCCAGGAGGTGAAGGTCTTTGCGCGGTGGTGAAAGCGGCATAGCGGTTTGAGGTTGCCGAGGACGGTTTGTCCTCCGCAGGTGGGATTGCGGTGGTCGAACGGGACGGTGTGGTCTATGTCGGCGGTCCAGACGTGGGCGTTGCAGCCGGGGAATGTGCAGCACAGCTCACCCGCTTTGACGAGGTTGATCAGCTTTCGGCTCGGGGTGTACTTGGTTGGCTGAGTGTCTGGCTGCGCAGCGTGGCGGTTGATGTAGCTGCGGTCTGCCTCAGCCAGCAGGGAGCGCAACGTGGTGGCGTCGACGATGCCGTGCCCGTCGAGGAAACCGGGGTCGTTGTCCAGGCCGAGGAGAGTCGACAGGTTCACCACAATGTGGAACACCGGACGGGCACCCATACGGGCGTCGGCAGCGCTCGTCTGCGATGCCTCGTCGCGATCGGCGGGCTCTGGCACCTCGTCGATGTCGGCGAAGGCGGTGCAGGCTGGGCACAGGCACGGCAGATCAGTGCGGCCTTTGGCGAGCGCGACCAGGGCGTCGGCGCGGCGTTGTTGCTTGTTGCGTGGGTCGGCTGAGTGGACCGAACCCGCCATCGCGTTCAGGGTGGCGTCAACCGTTGCGCCGTCCGTTGCCGGTAGCGACGCTCCAAGACGCGAGTTGCCGCGGGCGAAACGGTCGGGGGTGATGGTGACCTTGCGGTCGGATTTGTTGCGTTCGGTCTGCCGACGCACAGACTCGGGATCCCAGCGGGCAATCAACGCGTCGACAAGGGTGGTGAAGCGGATCGTGGACATCGGCGGGTTGTCCAGGATCGCCCCGGCCAGGTGAGCGTCGATATCGGCGATCGCCTCCGGGGAGCACAGGTCGGTGCGTGTGACAGCGCGCAGGAATCGGTCAAGATCGATACGTCCCTCGGCCAGCGTGTGCGAGGTGAACACCAGACGGTAGCGGGCTGCGTCGCCCGCGATGATCAACGCCTTGGCGCGGGCCGGAGTGACCGTCAACACCGCACCCACCTCCGCGATTGCGCGTTCGAGACCGTCCGGGCCGAAATCTCTATGCGGATCTTTACCTGCGGCAACCGAATCCATCAACTCGGCCGGAGTACGTTCACCCGAGTCGACCAGACTGCACTCATAGGCGTGTTCTTCGGCGCGCTCGTCGTGAATCAGGCTGGCCGTCCTGATCATTCGGTACTGGGCGGCGGCCACCGTCGACGCGCAATGGGCGAGCACCTCCACCAGCTCAGGTGCCGACAGGTCGTTGTCGGATGCGGTCTCGCGCACCATCCGTAAGGGTGAGCGGCGGTCCGATATCGTCGCCACCGGCGAATCGGTCGAACACGATTCGCCGTCGTGGTGTGCTTCTCCCCAAGCCATATACCGATCATACGTTCGAACCGTGGATTTTGATCTGACATTGCGCACGGTGGTTGAGATTCATCTGATCGAACGAATGCACGTGGCTTCGGAATGCCGGCTGGCCAGCAGATATCGTACCTCACAGACATGCTTACGTCATGAAGAAGATCCTGTATGTCGACCTCGACAACACCATCGTCGACGTCCAGTCCGGCATCGACAGACTCTCCGCCGCCAACCTCACCCGCTACGACGGTCACTACGACGATGCCCCCGGCATCTTCGCGCTCATGGACCCGCTCCCCGGCGCGATCGACGCCGACTCCGAACTCAGCGGCTTGTTCGATACCTATATTCCTATCCACACCCCGCATCCACTCTGGACAAGAGTGCCGCCACCGTGTTTACTGTCCAATCACACAGATTGGCTAGTTCTTTCAGCAGTACGCCTTTGATGTATCCGGGGAGGTGGAGTCCGATCCGGCATGGTGGAACGCGCGGGGGAAGGCTGCCGAGCAGGCAGCCGAAAAACTACTGAAACTGGCGTTCGACGTCGAGCCTCTACACTCCAAGAATCACCATGGTGACTGCATCGAAGGCCGTTCAATACACGGGTTACACCACAGCTAAGACGACCAGTGATACTGATTCATCGATAGGGATGACAGCCTGTACTGCCCACGGCGATGCCCTGCCAACCGTACCTGCAAACCCGGCGGATTCGTCGAAGCACTCGAAACCGATCCGACAAACTGACGCGTTCGGCAATATCCTACCCTTCGTCACAGGATTCCCAATGTACGCCTCATACAGGTCGCTGTTGTCGACACGGAGTTGCTCGACGATGCCACGTTGCTCGGTTGACTGATCGCCGTGACTCTTGCGGACCGCCGACATAGCACCCGTGCCGCCACCGTGGGTGGCCACCGGCCCTGTTGTTGACCGATTCATCCACAGCTCCTACCTCGACCCTGGACAATCGCGCCGTCGCCGTGTTGACTGTCCGATCAGACAGACCAGCAATCACTTTCGTAGCGTGAAGAATGTTCGTGATCCAGGGGGTACGATGGCGGGCGACGACGAACAGCCGTTGGACATGCGGTACGCATTCGATGTGTCCGGGGAGGTCGAATCTGATCCGGCGTGGTGGAAAGCGCGAGCGAAGGCGGCCGCGGATGCCGCGATAGACATCAATAAGATCGCCGACACCACCGACACCCTGTTTGTCAGGAATTACTATGGAGAATGTGTCGAAGGTCGGACGATCCATAAACTGTTCCGAGGAATTGTTGAGGATTGGGTAGCAGATCTCCGAGAGCAAGCTACGTCGGCGGAGAACCTCGCGGATGCCTGCCTCGTTGCCGCGCGGACTCTCACCGAGGCCGATAATGAAGCGGCACAGAACATTGCTCCTCGGTGAGTTGCCAATCCGACCGCACAGCCGCAGGACGAGAGCAGTCCGCCAACTGTTGGCGTTCACCAGCATCGCCTCGCTCGGCGCTGCCGCCACCGCATGTTCGGTTACCGGCGAGGCCAACCCTGCGCCCGCTGGACCAACCACCACCGCATCGATCCGGCAGATCGACGATTCCGGGAAACGACTCCCCTTCGATAATCGATTTCCGGACAGATGGTCGACAAACAACAACGGAACCACATACGAACCCTGCACCGCACTGACCGACGACGAACTCGCCGCAGTGGGTATCGATCCCGGCAGTGTGATAGACGTCGCCATGGCAAACGGCCAAACGGCACGAGGGTGCAGGTGGGAATATCGTGACGTCAAGCTGTCAGGGGTCACTCAGGCAACAGGAAACAAGCCGACTTTCGAACAACAGATGCAGGACCGGGAGTGGTACGCGACATCGTATGACATCGTCATCGACGGACGGCCGGTAATGGTCGACGCGCGTGCACGCTACACCTGTATGACCACCGTGAAATCGGGACGCGCACCCGTGTCCACTCTCGTGTCACGCATCTCGGACACCCCACCCTCCGAACTCTGTGCCCAAGCAATCGAATTCACCACACTCACGATCCCCAAGATGGAACCACCCGCTCCTGAATAGTGGGCAAGGTGGAGCACTGTGGGGCAGCACGATCTCACCCGGCTTCGGGACTCGCCGCCGGTCCTCCTCGCACCTCAACCGGCGGCGGGAAGCCATCACTCCTGGCCCGATAGCGCGGGTGTGCGCAACCTGCCCGGGTCACAACCCGGGCCGGGATGTCGTTGGGGTGCGGCATGATGGGCGCCATGACGTTCGACGGACTGGTGGCTGCGGTGGCCGACGCCAAGGGTGGGAACCCGTTGGCCCCGGTGCTGGTCGTGGTACCC
>ERZ795062.1380-NODE-1380-length-17378-cov-4.460659_pt1 | contig 17378 bp, 14 predicted proteins | sample MGYA00375146_ERZ795062 | MGnify/ENA primary metagenome ERZ795062 (study PRJEB30191, sample SAMN05720281) | activated sludge metagenome | isolation source: Anaerobic digester | place: USA | collected 2015-07-16 ... | reverse complement strand
CCAATAGCAAAATTGAATATTTCTTTAGGAAACTCTATTATTTATTCTGAAAGAAACGTACAAGCAGCTTATTTTATTCCGATTGCTTTTTATAAGTCTATAGATCACTTACTTACAAAAGGATTAGGAGTGGAAAACCAAAATTCTCAAATGTTCGCCAATATTAGCTCCCGTAATATCAAACATTTGCATTTGTATGGGTCTTTGTTTATAGATGAATTTAGTTTAGAACGTCTAAAACCTGATAATCCTGAAAATAATCCGATATCTTACAAAGTTGGTATGAATTTGAGTAATTTCCCGTTTAAAAATATTTCTTTTATTGGAGAATTTACTCGTTCAAATATCATTACCTATAAACATTCTATAGAAACTCTTACATGGGCATCCAATGGCTATAATTTAGGACATTATTTAGGGGATAATTCTCAAGAGATATATGTTGCATTAAACTATAAGCCTGTTAGAAGTTTAAATATTAATTTATCCTATACTAATGCCATTCATGGCAACGAATATGAATATATCCGTAAACAGATAGAAGAAACAATAGCACAAGTTCCATTAAAAGATATTACTTGGCGAAACGAAATTATTGGATTGGAAGCTCTTTATGAAATATGGAACAATGCATATGCTACTTTTAGTGTTGAATATAATAATGCAAGAGGTTATGATATAACTTCGCCAACAATCAGTTCAGAAGTAAGAAAAGATGCTCAAGGATATTTAGACATGTATACCCCTGCTTTTTATCAGGGAGAAAATATTACATTTGCAATTGGGCTGGGTTTTGGTTTTTAACAAAGAAAATGTACATTTAAAACAATAATGGCAATGAAGAAAATTCAAATGGTTGACTTAAAAAGTCAATACGACAAGATTAAAGATGAAGTAAATGCCGGCATTCAAGAAGTTTTGGATACGACAACATTCATCAAGGGAGGAAAAGTAAATGTTTTCCAAAAAAACTTGGAAGAATATTTAGGTGTAAAACACGTAATTCCCGTAGGAAACGGAACAGATGCACTCCAAATATCATTAATGGCTCTTGGTCTTAAGCCTGGAGACGAGGTAATAACTCCAACTTTTACTTTTATTGCTACAGCAGAAGTAGTAGCTCTGTTAGGTCTTACGCCTGTTGTTGTAGATGTAGATTTCGATACGTTCAATATTTCTATTGATGCTATTAAGAAAGCTATTACTCCTCGTACAAAAGCAATTGTTCCTGTTCATTTGTTTGGACAATGTGCTGACATGGAAAATATTATGAAAATAGCCAAGGAAAATAACTTGTACGTAGTAGAAGATGCTTGTCAGTCGATAGGTTCTATTTATACTTTCAAAGATGGTAGAAAAGTTCAGTCAGGATGCATTGGAAATATTGGTTGTACATCATTCTTTCCATCTAAAAATTTAGGATGCTATGGTGATGGAGGTGCTATTTTTACAAATGATGATGAATTAGCCGCTAAAATGCGTGCTATTGCTAATCATGGTATGGTAGTTCGTTATCATCACGATCTTATTGGTGTTAATTCTCGTTTAGACAGTATTCAAGCTGCTGTTTTGGAAGTAAAATTAAAAAATTTAGATAATTATATTGCAGCTCGTCAAGCTGCTGCTAATTTTTATGACAAGGCATTTGCCAACAATCCCCAAATTATTACTCCAGCAAAAACAGCTCAATCTACTCACGTATTTCACCAATACACATTAAAATTGGTTAATGTAGATAGAGATGCATTGCAAAAAACATTACAAGAAAAGGGTATTCCGGCAATGATTTACTATCCTGTTCCATTGCATTTACAAAAGGCATATCAAGATCCTCGTTATACAGCCGGAGATTTTCCTGTGGCTGAAAAACTTTCTGCTTGTGTAGTATCTCTCCCAATGCATACAGAATTGGATGATGAACAGTTACGATTTATTACCACTGAATTTTTAAAAGCAATATAATTTATGAGCTATTTTAAACATGAATCAGCCTTTGTAGATGAACGTTGCCAAATAGGTGAAGGTACTAAAATATGGCATTTCTCTCATGTTATGTCAAATTGTACTATCGGAGAATCTTGCAATATCGGTCAGAATGTGGTGATTTCACCAGATGTAGTGCTTGGCAAAAATGTAAAGATACAAAACAACGTATCAGTTTATACCGGCGTTGTTTGTGAAGACGATGTATTTTTGGGACCATCTATGGTATTCACCAATGTTATTAACCCTCGTAGCCATGTCAATCGCAAAAACGAATACATGAAGACTATTCTCCATAAAGGGTCAAGTGTAGGAGCAAATGCTACGATTGTATGTGGACACGAAATAGGAGAGTATGCTTTAATTGGTGCGGGAACAGTCGTTACCAAAAATATCAAACCTTTTGCTTTGGTAGTTGGAAATCCTGCTCGTCAAATAGGTTGGGTAAGTGAGAATGGACATAAATTACAATTTGACAATAAAGGCTTCGCAACTTGTCCGGAAACAAATCAGCTATACAAGTTAGAAAATGAATTTGTAAAGAGAATAAAATAGATTTGGGTTTTTGGGGGTCTTTATGTTTGACTTATAAATAATAAAAAATGATAAAATTTGCAGTAGTTGGTTTAGGACATATCGGAAAACGTCATGCCGAAATGATTCGTCGAAATCCTAACGCAGAATTAGTTGCTGTGTGTGATGTGTTACCAAAGGAAAAATTAGATCCTGAAATTAAAGAACCTTATTTTAATGATTTTGACGAAATGTTACAATCAGACCTTGGTATTGATGTGGTTAATGTTTGTAACCTAAATGGGTTTCATGCTGAATATGCCATCAAAGCTCTAGAGGCAAAAAAACATGTTGTTCTTGAAAAACCCATTGCTTTAACCAAAGTGGATGCTGAAAAGATAGTTTTCAAATCGTTAGAGATGTCTCGTTCAGTATTTTGTGTAATGCAAAATAGATATTCTCCACCGATGGCTTGGTTAAAGGAATTAGTAAGTAAAGAATTGTTAGGAGAGATTTACTTTGTCAAAGTAGATGCTTTTTGGAATCGTGATGAAAAATACTATCAACGTGGCAGTTGGCACGGAACAAATGCCCTAGACGGAGGAACTCTATTTACTCAATTTTCTCATTATGTTGATATGATTTATTGGCTATTTGGTGATATTAATAATATTCGTGGTAAGTTTGCCAATTTCTCACACGGAGATTTAATCGAATTTGAAGATACCGGATGTGTCGATTTTGATTTTATCAATGGAGGTATAGGTTCACTAAACTATTCAACTTCTGTATGGGATAAAAACTTGGAAAGTTCCATCACAATTATAGGTTCTAAGGGAACTGTAAAAGTAGCCGGTCAATATATGGATACAGTAGTGCACTGCCATATAAAAGATTATGAAATGCCTGAATTAACAGAAGCAAGCCATGAAAATGATTTTGGTGGTTACAAAGGGGCAGCTCAAAACCATGGCTATGTTATTCAAAATGTAATAGAAAGCTTAAATCATAAGGGAGCTATTGGTACTAACCTATTGGAAGGTATGAAAGTTGTTGACATGATTGAACGTATTTATCAAGAACGGGACAGAAGCTTTAAAAAATCATTATAAGGAGTTATTTTACAACAAATTAAATGGGATTCTTTATTAAAAGAATCCCATTTTTTATATACATTTACCAGTAGCTAATATATTAAAAAACGACAAAATGTCAGAAGGTTTTATTATGGCAAACTTTTTGAATATTTTGACTAAGAAATTAAATAAGGAGGTATAATTATGAATTTTGAAAAATTTACCATCAAATCTCAAGAAGCCATACAAAAGGCACTTGAAATAACGAATGAACATCGTCAACAAGCCATTGAAACGCCTCATTTACTAAAGGCATTGTTACACGTTGCCGACAATATTACCAATTTTCTACTACAAAAAGTAGGAGTAACTACTTCACACCTTAATTCGGTTATAGATAAACAAATAGAATCTTATCCAAAGGTTACGGGCGGTCAGCCTTATTTGAGTAATGAAGCTAATAATGTTTTGCAAAAAGCTATTGACTTGTCCGAAAAGGAAGGAAATCAGTTTGTTTCTATTGAGTATATTTTGTTAGCACTTGTCGTAGAAAAAAATGCAATATCAGGCATCTTGAAAGATGCAGGAGTAACCGAAACTAACTTAAAAGCGGCCATTGTTGAATTGACAAAAAACACGAAAGTTACGTCTCCATCTGCCGAAGATACCTATCAGTCATTAAATAAGTATGCTATTAATTTGAATGAAAAAGCTCGTTCCGGCAAATTAGACCCTGTAATTGGACGTGATGAAGAAATTAGGCGAGTATTACAAATTTTAAGTAGGAGAACAAAAAACAATCCTATTCTTATTGGTGAGCCTGGAACTGGTAAAACGGCTATTGCCGAAGGATTAGCTCATCGTATAGTACGAGGAGATGTACCTGAAAATTTGAAAAGCAAGCAACTTTTCTCTTTGGATATGGGAGCTTTGATTGCAGGAGCTAAGTACAAAGGAGAATTTGAAGAACGACTGAAAGCTGTCGTTAATGAAGTTATTAATGCTAATGGAGAAATCATCTTGTTTATCGATGAAATTCATACTTTGGTTGGTGCCGGCAAAGGAGAAGGAGCCATGGATGCTGCTAATATTTTAAAACCTGCATTGGCTCGTGGTGAATTACGTTGCATTGGTGCAACAACATTGGATGAATACCAAAAGTATTTTGAGAAAGATAAAGCCCTTGAACGCCGTTTTCAAATAGTAATGGTTGATGAACCCGATGAAGCAAGTAGTATTTCCATCTTACGTGGATTAAAGGAACGCTATGAAAATCATCATAAAGTTCGTATTAAAGACGATGCTATAATTGCTGCAGTAGAACTCTCAAGTCGCTATATTAGTGATAGATTCTTGCCGGATAAAGCAATAGACTTAATTGATGAAGCAGCTGCTAAATTACGTTTGGAAGTTGATTCTGTTCCGGAAGAATTGGATAAAATAGAGCGTAGCATTAAGCAATTGGAAATAGAAAGAGAAGCCATTAAACGAGAAAATGATACCCAAAAATTGGCACAATTAAGCAGTGAAATAGCTAATTTAAAGGAAGAAGAACAAAAACAAATGGCAAAATGGAAATCCGAAAAACAATTTATTGATAAAATTCAGCAAAATAAGATTGATATTGAAAATTTGAAATTTGAAGCTGACAAGGCTGAAAGAGACGGTGATTATGGCAAAGTAGCTGAAATAAGATATGGAAAAATCAAGCAAAAACAGGAAGAAATCACAAAATATCAATCCGAATTACAGGTTTTGCAAGCAAATAACCCGACTATTAAGGAAGAAGTTGATAGTGAGGATATTGCTGAGATTGTAAGTAGATGGACAGGAATTCCTGTTAGTAAAATGGTTCAAAGCGAAAAAGTTAAATTATTAAACCTTGAAAAGGAATTACATAAAAGAGTTATAGGTCAAGAGGAGGCTATCGTTGCTGTTTCTGATGCAGTTAGGAGAAGTCGTGCAGGTCTGAAAGATCCCAAACGACCAATTGGTTCATTCATATTTTTAGGGACAACAGGAGTAGGGAAGACCGAGCTAGCAAAAGCCTTGGCAGAATTCTTATTCGATGATGAGAATATGATGACTCGTATTGATATGAGCGAATATCAGGAAAAGTTCTCCGTTACACGTCTGATCGGTTCTCCTCCGGGATATATTGGCTATGAGGAAGGAGGTCAATTAACCGAAGCAATAAGAAGAAAACCTTATTCAGTAGTACTATTCGATGAAATTGAAAAGGCACATCCTGATGTATTTAACATATTGTTGCAAGTACTTGACGATGGTCGGTTAACCGATAATAAGGGACGCATGGTCAATTTTAAAAATACAATTATCATAATGACCTCAAACATAGGCTCTTCCTTGATTCGTGAGAATTTTGAACATTTGACAAAGCAGAATCACGAAGAGGTGATTGAAAAAACCAAAACTGAAATCTTTGAATTATTGAAAAAGACCATTAAGCCTGAGTTTTTAAATCGTATTGATGATTTAATTATGTTTACTCCTTTAAATGAAGATGAAATAAAAGAAATTGTTTTATTGCAAGTCAAAAATATTGAAAAAATGATGGCTCAAAATGATGTGAAATTCTCCATGACTGATAATGCTCTAAAATATATTACTAAAATTGGATTTGATCCACAGTTTGGTGCACGTCCGATAAAAAGAGTTTTACAAAAATATGTATTGAATGAACTTTCTAAACAGATAATTGGTCAAACTATTAATAGAGAAAAACCAATAGTGGTGGATTTCGATGGTAATAATTTAATATTTAAGAATTAACTTTAAAATTAGGAAAGTACAAATGCAAAAAAGATGCTGCAATTTCTCCGTAAAGAGGGAATGCAGCATCTTTTTGTATTGTACAACTTAAATATCTTTTTCAATATATCCTATTTAACATAATATTAATTATAAGACAAATACTAATTTAAAACAAACAATGGAGTTTTGGCATGGAAAATCATTTTTCTAGCAATACTTGGTGCAAATAACCGAGCAAACATATTTCTTTTGTTACTTCTGATAACCAATGTATTAACATTGTTCTCCATAATATATTTATCTAATTCTTTAAGCAAAGATTTATTCCCTTGAATAATTTTAAAATTAATACACAATTGGGGATATTGCTTTTTAAAATAATCTTTCAAGTTGTTTAGTTTTTCTTCATTCAATTCTTCTTCTTGTTCTGTAATTACGTGAATAAAAGTCAAATCAAAATGCATATCCTTGATAAAACACATTAATTTTGCAAATGCAGCCAAATCTTTCTGTCCAAAATTGGTAGCATAGGCAATGTGTTTTAGTCCATCAAAATCACGTAATGAAGAATCTTCGGGTATCGCAAATACTGGTATCATGCTCTTTTCAATGACCTCTGCTGTAACACTGCCTATTAAATCTTTTTCCTTTTTGCTTTTTCCACGTGTACCCATAACAATGAGTAAAGGATTTGTTTCATTTGAATAATCTAGAATTTCATCTTCTGGAATTCCACTTCTTGTTATAAATGAAAATGAAATATCTGGCAAATCTTTTTGATTTATTTCACTACGAAACTGATCTTCAATATTATAAATATCGTTTATAATTTTATTAGAAAGCTCTTTTTGAGCCTTTTCCGTTTCTTCAGAGGATAATAAAACCGAAAAACTGTTAGCTTCAGGTCCTAAATAAACATATAAAAAAACAATAGAAACATTCAATTTTCCCGCTAGATGAAATGCAACTCTTGAAGCTTTTAGTGAATAATCAGAGAAATCGAAAGGAACCAGAATAAACTTTTTTGCATTTTTTTGATTTTCTTTTTCTGTTCTTAGGCGTTCAATAAATGCAAGTGCAAGTGGCAAATCTGCCTCTTTAATACGGACTCGCACTCCTACTGACAAATTTCTAATTTTACGAATAAAAGCTTGGATACCTTCTTTTTCCAATTTTTTTTGTAATTGGACTGCTTCTCCCAGTGTATGAATAGCTAAAGTAACGAGTTTTTCTTTCATAATATAAGTTAAATATATCTTGAGTAAAAGTAATGGTAATTTGTCTAATAGACAAAAAATAGAATATTTTTTATAAATTTGCATTTCAAATGATATCATAGAGAATGAAACACACCCCTTTTGACTATAACATAGTAAAAGATGTTATAAAAAGTCTTCATTTATCAGACTTCAGCAAAGCTACTATAAGAGAGATTGTTACGATTGCCAACAAAATTGAGCAATCATCCGGAGAAAAATTTATCCACATGGAAATGGGTGTTCCCGGCATTGCGGCATCAGAAATTGGCATAAATGCAGAAATTGAGGCTTTAAAAAATGGCATAGCATCTATATATCCGGCACTTGAAGGTATTCCTGAATTGAAAAATGAAGCTTCTCGTTTTATAAAAGCCTTCATTAATGTGGATGTGGATGCTGAATGTTGTGTTCCTGCAGTAGGTTCAATGAATGGAACATATGCCTCTTTTTTGGTTGCCGGTCAATGTAGTACAGAAAAAGATACTGTTTTGTTTTTAGATCCGGGCTTTCCAGTTCAAAAAATGCAATTGCAAGTATTGGGGTACAAATCTGAATCTTTTGACGTATATGGCTTCAGAGGAGAAAAATTGTATACTAAAGTAGAAAGTTATCTCAAAAAAGGCAATATTTCGTCAATAATTTATTCCAATCCGAATAATCCTTCATGGATATGTTTAAACGAACAAGAACTGAAGATAATTGGGGAATTGGCAACTCTTTATGATGTAATTGTTTTGGAAGATTTAGCATACTTTGCAATGGATTTTCGTAAGAATTTGGGCAATCCATTCAAGGCTCCATTCCAAGCCTCAGTAGCCAATTATACCGATAATTACATTTTGCTTATCTCCGGTTCTAAAGCATTTAGTTATGCCGGACAACGAATAGGGGTTATTGCCATGTCAAATAAATTATATCATCGTTCCTACCCTAACCTGATTAAACGTTATGGTGTTGGTGAATTTGGTAATATATTGATTAGCAGAGTTTTGTATAGTCTTTCAGCCGGAGTAACCCACTCTACCCAATATGCCATGGCAAATATGTTGAAAGCCGCAAATGATGGCGTTTATAATTTTTTGGACGATGTAAAAGAATATGGTCGTAGAGCCAATAAATTGAAGAAAATATTTACAAAACATCACTTTCACCTTGTGTATGATACAGATTTGAAAGAACCTCTTGCTGACGGATTTTATTTTACAGTTGGTTATCCAGGTATGATTGGTTCTGATTTGATGAAAAATTTATTATTTTATGGTATTAGTGCTATTTCCTTAAACACTACAGGCAGTAAGCAAGAAGGTTTAAGAATTTGTACATCTTTCATACAAGATTGCCAATACGATGTTTTGGATTATCGTCTTGAGTGTTTTAATAAAGATTTCCCTATATAATTTAATTCCAATTATGAAACCTATCAAAAATTTGGAACCTTTTGCTAAATGGGTAATACGTATTGGTCTGTTTTTGTTTCTGGTAAGTATGTACCACAATCAGATACAATTGTTTAGTTACAAAAATGTTGACTATGTAATCAATATGATATATTTGCTCTCGGGAGCATCTTTATTGTTGGGTGGTTTTCAGAAAAAAGTTACACTGACTATCATTTCAGGAATTTTTGTAACATTTGTTTCAGGATACAAAACATATATTGCTTACGCAGGAAACTTGCTGAATTCGGATATGTATGTATACCTTATTATTCTAGGAATAGGAATCTTTTTTTGTTCTAAAGGCAATTAGTATAACATAGAATTATATGTTAAAAAACACTTTTTTCAAAGAAAATCACTAACTTTGCATTTTGAGAATCACTTAAAAACTTTTAAATAATGGCTAAAATAGAAGGAAGAATTGTTGTTAACAATGAGCGATGTAAAGGTTGCGAATTGTGCGTTGTAGCTTGTCCGACTAATGCATTAGCATTGTCGAAACATGTAAACAACAAGGGTTACAATTATGCCTATATGTTACATGAAGAAGCATGCATAGGTTGTGCAAATTGTGGAAGTGTATGTCCTGACGCGTGTATTACTGTTTACAAAGTAAAAAATAGTTGAAAATCATGAAGGAAGAAGTAAAATTAATGAAAGGTAATGAGGCTATTGCTCATGCTGCTATGCGTTGTGGATGTGATGGTTATTTCGGATACCCTATTACTCCGCAAACAGAAATAATGGAAACATTAATGGAAAACGAACCATGGAAAACAACAGGGATGGTTGTTTTGCAAGCAGAAAGTGAAGTGGCTGCTATCAATATGGTATATGGGGGTGCTGGTTGTGGTAAAAAGGTTATGACATCTTCTTCAAGTCCCGGAATGAGTTTGAAACAAGAAGGCATATCTTATATGGCAGGGGCAAATCTTCCCGCTGTTATCGTTAGTGTGATGCGTGGAGGTCCCGGTTTGGGAACTATTCAACCAAGTCAGGCTGATTATTTTCAAACGGTAAAAGGTGGTGGACATGGTGATTATAAAATGATAACCTTGGCACCAGCTTCTGTTCAGGAAATGGCAGATTTTACGGTACTTGCTTTTGAATTGGCATTTAAATATAATATTGTTTGTGTTATTTTGGCTGATGGTATTATCGGACAAATGATGGAAAAGGTTGTATTGCCTCCTTTCCAACCAAGGTTGACAAACGAGGAAATTAAACAAAAATATCCTTGGGCAACAACAGGAAAAACTCCTGATAGAAAACGAAATGTCATTACATCGTTGGAATTAGATTCTGCATTAATGGAACAACGCAATATTGATCTTCAAAAGAAATATCATTTGATAGAAGAAAATGAAGTTCGTATTGAGGAAATTAATTGCAAAGATGCCGAATATCTGTTAATAGCTTTTGGAGCATCCGCTCGTATTTGTCAGAAAGTGATTGAATTAGCTAGAGAGGAAGGAATCAAATTAGGACTTCTTCGACCAATTACTTTGTTCCCCTTCCCTACTAAGATTATTAAAAATCACACTGAAAAATTAAAAGGTATTTTGACCGTTGAATTAAATGCCGGACAAATGGTTGAAGATGTTCGCCTCGCTGTGAACGGTAAAATTCCAGTCGAACACTTTGGTCGTATGGGAGGTATTGTTCCAACTGTAGAAGAAGTTTTGGACGCTACGAAGAATTTAATAGCCAATATACAAAAATAAGCTGCTAAATAATTAAGAATATGACAACTCAAGAAATAGTAAAACCTGAAAATTTGGTATATACCAAACCTTCAGTAATGAACGATACTACGATGCACTATTGCCCTGGTTGTAGCCATGGTGTAGTACACAAATTAATAGCTGAAGTGATAGAAGAAATGGGTATTCAAGAGGAAACTATAGGCATAGCCCCTGTTGGTTGTGCTGTTTTTGCTTATAATTACCTAGATATCGATTGGCAAGAAGCTGCTCACGGAAGAGCTCCGGCATTAGCTACAGCCGTGAAACGTTTGATGCCTGAAAAATTTGTTTTTACCTACCAAGGTGATGGCGATTTGGCCGCCATAGGTACAGCTGAGACTATTCATGCTTGCAACAGAGGTGAAAATATTGTAATCATATTTATCAACAATGGCATTTATGGCATGACTGGAGGTCAGATGGCTCCTACTACCTTGGAGGGTATGAAAACAGCTACAACACCTTATGGTAGAAATGTTGAATTGAATGGTTATCCGTTGCCAATTACGAACTTAGTTGCTTTGTTAAAAGGTACCCGTTATGTGACACGTCAAAGTGTTCATACGGCAGCTGCTGTTAGAAAAGCAAAACAGGCTATTAGAAAGGCTTTTGAGAATTCAAAAGAAACTAGAGGAACTTCTTTTGTAGAAATTGTTTCAACATGTAGTTCCGGTTGGAAAATGACCCCTGTGAACTCAAATAAATGGATGGAAGAAAATATGTTTAAAGAATATCCTATAGGAGATTTGAAAAACGAATAACATTAAAATCATATGAAAGAAGAAATAATAATAGCTGGTTTTGGTGGACAAGGAGTCTTGTCAATGGGAAAAATATTAGCATATTCCAGCTTACTTGAAGGAAAAGAAGTAAGTTGGTATCCTTCTTATGGTCCTGAACAAAGAGGAGGTACAGCAAATGTTACCGTTATTGTTAGTGACAACAGAATTAGCTCGCCTGTATTAAATAGCTTTGATGCAGCAATAATTTTAAATCAACAGTCATTAGACAAATTTGAAAGTAAAGTTAAACCTGGCGGAATCCTTATTTTTGATGGTTATGGCATTAGCAAGGAACCTACCAGAAAAGATATTACAATATATCGCATCGATGCCATGAATACTTCCATTGAAATGAATGCCGCTAAATCGTTTAATATGATTATTCTTGGCGGTTTACTTCATGTTCTTCCTTTTGTAAAAATTGAGTCTATTATGAAGGGTTTGGCAAAAACCTTACCGGAAAGACATCATCATTTGCTTCCTATGAATGAAGCTGCTATCAAAAAAGGTATGGAAATAATAAAAAAATTATAAGGCTATTTTAAATCAATGGTTGACAAAAAGAAAGCCTACAAATGGAACGTTTGTAGGCTTTCTAATTTTTTTTCTATAACAAAGCTTTGATTTTATCTTCTATTGTATTTTTAGGAGCAGCACCAACTTGTTTGTCTACAATTTCTCCATTCTTGAAAAACAATATCGTTGGTATGTTTCGAATTCCATATTTTGAAGCAACATCGTTATTATCGTCTACATCAACCTTTCCTATAAGAGCTTTTCCTTCGTATTCGGAAGCTAACTCTTCAATAATTGGAGTTACCATACGGCAAGGCCCACACCAATTTGCCCAAAAATCAGCTACCACAACTACGTTATTTGCGAGAAGTTCTTCAAAATTCGAATCTGTAAATTCTTTTGCCATGATTTATCTATTTTATGTAATTATTGAATAAAATTTGCTTCTGGTATGGCGCAAAATTATAGATAATAACTTGCTTTCCCAAATTTAATTGATAGTATAATCCAATATTTCTTCTTCTTTCTTTTCTTTTAAAAAATGAAAAAAATACTTATTAAATGAGATCTTTTCTTTCCTTTTAAATAGAGAGACATTCCATCTATTTTCAATATCCGTAATATTTGTGTACAACAAAGTATGTTTCTCTTTTTCTTTTTTGCCATTGATGTAAAAGGAAAATTCTTCGGTTAATTCTTGCGAAATATTTACTAAGGGAATAGTTACTTTTATCTTTTCAATAGATTTTTCTTTCAGCTCTTCTAATAACTTTATAGTATTTATTCTGAAAACCAACTCTTTACTTTTGGCTTCATTTTCTGGTTTTGGTTTGAACTTATAATTTGCTCCTTTTTCTTCAACAACACCTTGTAGGTAGATATACAGATGTTCTTTCAAAAATCTATCTAAGTCAATATATTGTTTGCCGAAAAGCACAAATTCATGTGTTCCGGAATAATCTTCCAATACGAATCTACCATAAGGAGAGTTCATTTTACTAATTCCTCGTATAACTTTTGTTATTATACCTCCTACTTTAATTGGATTAGAGCCAAATTTTTCTTGTAGAGCATTAATATCACTCAAATTGCACAATTGTTCGTTACACAGACATTCCATTTCAATCTCGTATTCGTCCAGCGGATGGGCAGAAAGAAAAATGCCAATTAACTCTTTTTCTTTGCTAAGTTTCTCCAAATTAGACCATTCAGGAACATTTGGAATTTCAGGCTTTTGAATCTCAATAGTGTCACATCCTCCAAAAAGAGAATTTTGCATACTTTGTGAGTCTATTTGAAATTTATTAGCATAGCGAATTAATGCTTCCAACACTATTTCGCCTTTACTATTTTCGGCAAAAAAAGCTTCCCTTTTTATGTCAGCAAATTCATCAAAAGCACCCGAAAGAGCTAAACTTTCAATGGCTTTTTTGTTGCAAGCATTTAAGTTGACACGTTCTAAAAAATTAAAGACACTGGTAAATCGTCCATTTTTTTCACGTTCCTCGACGATAGCTTCCACAGCTCCCTCGCCTACTCCTTTTATGCCCCCTAATCCAAAACGAATATCACCATTTTTATTGGAAATAAAATTCAAATTGCTTTCGTTTACATCAGGTCCTAACACCTTTATGCCAAGAGATTTACACTCCTCCATAAACTTAGTGACTTCACTGATGTTATCCTTGTTACGAGTCAAGTTGGCAGCCATGAAATCGGCAGGGTAATGTGCTTTTAAATAAGCTGTTTGATATGAAATCCACGAATAACAAGTGGCGTGGGATTTATTGAATGCATATTTGGCAAATTCAGCCCAATCTTTCCATATTTTTTCCAGTTTCTCAATAGGACCATATCCATTTTTTGTTGCACCATCAATGAATTTGACCTTTAATGTGTCCATCTTTTTTTGCAACTTTTTACCCATCGCTTTTCTGAGTTCATCGGATTCGCCACGTGTAAAGTTAGCCAAGTCACGGCTCAGTAACATGACCTGTTCTTGATAAACTGTAATTCCATAAGTCTCCTTCAACCGTTTTTCCATAATAGGAAAATCATATTCAATAGGTTCTTTACCATTTTTTCGGTTAATAAAACTGGGAATATACGCCATTGGACCTGGTCTGTACAAGGCATTCATAGCAATTAGATCTTCAAAACAAGAAGGGCTTAATTCCTTTAAGTATTTTTGCATACCTCCCGATTCAAACTGGAATGTTCCGGTTGTTAATCCATTGCTATACAATTGATAAGTTTCTTTGTCGTCAATAGGAATTGTACTGATATCAAGGTCTATTCCTTTCGATTTTTTTATGTTGGAAAGAGCCTCATTGATTATAGAAAGTGTCTTTAGTCCTAAAAAGTCCATTTTTATGAGGCCAACAGTCTCTATGGTTGAACCTTCATATTGAGTAACAAGTGTATTCTCATTATTTTTATCTGTACATAGTGGAACAAAATTAGTTAAGTCGTCGGCACCAATAATAACGCCACATGCATGAATTCCTACTTGACGAACAGTCCCCTCCAACATTTCAGCATATTTCAAGGTATCTGAAAGTTGTTGGTTGTCAGAATAACGAGCCTCTTTTAATTCGGGTATTCTTTCTATACATTTTTTGATTGTTACCTTGGGAGCTTTACCATTTTCTTCCGGAAAATTTGTGGGAATTAATTTTGTAAGCCTATCTGATTCTGATAATGGTAGTTTTTGAACACGAGCAACATCCTTAATAGCCATTTTTGTTGCCATCGTTCCGTAGGTAACAATTTGGGCTACACGTTCTTTGCCATATTTTTTACTCACCCATTCCAATACCTTACCTCTACCGTCATCATCAAAGTCAATATCAATATCAGGCATGGAAATACGATCAGGATTCAAAAAACGTTCAAACAGCAAATCATATTTTAGAGGATCTATATCGGTTATTTTGAGGCAATAAGCAACAACTGAACCTGCTGCAGAACCCCGACCGGGACCAACTGCCACACCCATATTACGAGCTGCCTGTATAAAATCCTGGACAATAAGAAAATATCCGGGAAATCCCATTGTCTTCATTACATATAATTCAAACGTAAGACGATCTTTGATTTCTTGTGACATATCCTCTCCATAACGAATTTTTGCACCTTCCATCGCCAGCTGCTTCAAATAATCAGCTTCTAGTTTAATACGGTATAATTTATCATATCCACCCAGCTTTTCTATTTTCTTTTTTGCCTCTTTTTCGGATAAAACTAAGTTGCCATTTTCATCGTACGTAAATTCCTTAAACAGGTCTTCTTTTGTATATTTCTTTCTATATTCTTCCTCTGTCCCAAACGTTTCGGGTATCATAAAGGTCGGCATAAGAGCATTAGAATCTAAGCCGTAATATTCTACCTTATTGGCTATTTCCAAAGTATTTTCGAGAGCTTCCGGTATATCCGAAAAGATTTCGGACATTTCTTTGTTTGTTTTTAACCATTCTTGTTTGGTATAATGCATTCGGTTAGGATCGTCCAAATCTTTACCTGTACTCAAACAAATAAGTCTGTCGTGAGCCTCCGCATGTTCCTCCTCTACAAAATGAACATCATTAGTAGCAATAAGCTTGGTATTAGTTTTACGGGCAAGTTGTACTAAATATTCATTTTGCCTTTTTTGCTTTTCGTAAACAGTAGTGTCACCTCCCGGTTTATCAGTCTTGTGTCGTTGCAATTCAATATAATAATCATCTCCAAAAAGTTTTTTAAACCAAAGAATACTTTTTTCAGCTCCGGCAATATCACCCACTTCAATTAGTTTGTGAATTTCTCCTCCCAAACAAGCAGAGCTAACAATTAAACCCTCTTTATATTTCTCCAGTAATTCTTTATCTATTCGTGGTCGGTAATAGAAACCATCCATAAAACCAAACGAAACAAGTTTACATAAATTTTTATAGCCTTGTTTGTTTTTTGCGAGCAAAATAAGGTGATGACCACTTCTATCTTGCTCCTCTTTTTTGTTAAGGCGTGAATTTCTGGCAACATAAACTTCGCAACCTAAAATGGGTTTGATACGCTTTTTCTCTAAAGTTTCTTTTTCGAGTTTTAGTTTATTAATTTCTTCTGTATTTTCAATATCTAAAGTCTGTATTCGTTCGTTAATAGTGGCAATATCTCCATTAACAGAAGAATTTTTAGAAGTTGCATAATCAATAAATTCTTTGATTCCATACATACAACCATGGTCAGTAAGAGCTATAGCTGGCATTCCATCTGCCTGAGCTTTATCAATCAAGCCTGAAATTGTGGACATACCATCCAATATGGAGTAAAAAGAGTGAACATGCAAATGGACAAAAGAACTCATAATCGAAATGTTTTAAAAAACTTTACATTTTCAAAGGTAGCAATTTTACACCTGCCTCAAGGAATGATTAATCAAAAGTTATAAACAAAAAGAAGAAATTAGACATGAATTTTTGTCTCTTGATTTCAAATAATTACCTTCGTTTCGCAAATAAAAAAACATTAAATGACTATTGATAGTATACTTACAGAATTACACAGTCATCAATCTTCTGCTGTACTAGCAGGACAAAAACGATTCGGAATAGCGAATGAAACAGGCCTAGGTGTTTCTGTTCCAATTTTGCGAGCAATGGCTAAGAAAATAGGTAAAAGTCAACCTCTTTCCATTGAGTTATGGAATACAAATATTCATGAAGCAAGGTTGCTAGCATCAATGATTGGAGTTCCCACCGAAATAACCGAAAAGCAATTTGACGATTGGACAACTGACTTTGATTCATGGGATATATGTGACATGACTTGTTCTAATCTGTTTGATAAAACGCCCTTTGTTGTTGATAAAATTTTTGAATATGCTTTGAGAAAAGAAGAATTTGTGAAAAGAACAGCTTTTGCATTAATGGCAACTTATGCTGTTCATGCAAAAAACGTTAATAACGAAATTTTCGAGCAATTTTTACCATTAATTGAAAGAGAAGCTTGTGATGATCGCAATTTTGTCAAAAAGGCAGTCAATTGGGGATTAAGACAAATAGGCAAAAGAAACTTGTATTTATACGAAAAAGCAAATGAGTGTGCTATTCAAGTGGCAAAACAATCCAGCAAATCAGCTCAATGGATTGCAAGAGACGCTCTTCGCGAATTTAGCGAAGAAAAAATTATCGAAAGAATTAAACAAAAATCTGTGTGAATTCCTTAATGAATCCAGAGTTTTTCTAATATTTTCGGGAAAAATTCGTATTCCAAAGCATGTACTTTTTGAGCTACGTCATCGGCCAAATCAGTT
>ERZ795062.1379-NODE-1379-length-17378-cov-93.642268_pt1 | contig 17378 bp, 20 predicted proteins | sample MGYA00375146_ERZ795062 | MGnify/ENA primary metagenome ERZ795062 (study PRJEB30191, sample SAMN05720281) | activated sludge metagenome | isolation source: Anaerobic digester | place: USA | collected 2015-07-16 ... | reverse complement strand
GACAGTTCCGCCACATTGAAAGCTGAACGAATAAATGAACACTTTACCGCATCTGGATAACCCGGGACAGGGAAAAACGCCGACTGTCCATCAATCCACCGTTTGCTGAACACTTGCCGGGTTACGATGAAACACCAACAAATCCCGCTCACCGCCTGAAATGGCCCATTGCCTCGGTCAGCCAGTAGGCCGCCTGATATTGCTGCCACGCCGCAAACTCTGGATCGGCTGCGCGATGCTGGACACGCTCATAGAGCACGCGCACACGATCGACGATGGGGCCGCCCGGCTGCTCGATGATGGCGTGCAGCAGCCGGGCAAATGCCTCGCGGTCGCCGCGATTGATGATCTCGTCAATGCCTGCAAGTGATCCCAGCGGATCGCCAGAAAGCCGGACTGACTCTGTATGCTCGCCCTCTGTCCCCAACTGTCTATCTATCGCCCGACAGACCCAGCGCACAAACGCCTCCCAGCCTTCCCGCGTGATAACGTCTCGGCCCTCGTGCTGGAAAAAATACTGATCGCGGGCAGTCGTCGGCCATGTCCACCGCAGCAGCCGCTGCCGCAACTCAAACGGCACACGATCCACATACACGCCGTCCCTATCGCCAAATTCTTGGAAGTAGTCCGACCGGAAAAGCAGGAATTGCAGGCTGTTGAGTTTGTCGATTGCCATCTATCAGCCCCTGTCGCTCGCCAGCTCGATCACGTCTGCAACGTCAAGCAATGCCCCGGTCAGGGCATCAGACCGCGCCTGTCTGGTATCGACGCGCATGTATTCATATTTCGGGCAGCAATGGGCGGTCGTACCGCTGGCAACGGCCAGCGTCTTGATCGCCCACCGCCACCTGTCCCAGTGAGGACGATCCGGCCAGCGGTCACGCAGGGGCCAGTCGTCGGGTCGGTCGAGTGGATGCCGCCCGGCCTCGATGTCGCCCAGCATTTGCTCGATGATCGCCAGCGCCCGCACCGTATCCGGTGACGGCTCGCCAAGCTCGTCGGCCAGCACAGCAAGCGCCGATTTGGCCTTCGTTGCTGCCCGCAGCATGTGTTCGTCCATGTCAGCCCTCTTTCCGCGTGACTGCTTTGCATTGTCAGCCCATAATCTAGGCTGATAGTACAACACAGGCAACCACACGATGCAGTTCCGCCAAAAAACGCACCGCGACAAAGACGGCAACATCCGGCAGGGCCAGACCGTCCAGTTGATGCGCTACACCTACGACGCCGAGAACAAGCGCGGTCGGCAGGTGATGATCGGCTCCTTCAAAGTTGATGATCCGCGCCTGCCGCCCGAAGTCGAAGCCCTGCTGACACCGCAGGAAAAGGCCGAATTCGAGGAATGGAAACGGGCACAGCAGCAGGCCGTCGCCCACGAAAAGCTGGCCGCCGTGCTGGATACCCTCGATGACGTGATGACGCGCTCCTGCATGGCGCTGGACGTGGGCGCGGGCACGGTCAAAGACCCGGCCCGGATATGGGATCTGATCGAGGCGCTGGAACGCTCGATGACGCGGGTAGGGCATGAGCGCCCGCCACGGCCACGCGGGCGGCCCGTCTATCCGGTCGTGTATGGCGAGGACGATTTCGCGGCGCTGGATACCCTGCCTGACTTCATCCCGCCCGAGAAGAAGAAAGCCCCGCAGGGTGGGGCTTGATGGTTGCTGTCACTTTTTGAGCCGCTCCCGCGCCCACTGTCCGTCCCGTCGCATTTCATCGCGCAGGCTGGGTTTCTTGCCGGTGGGGCCGTATAGCTCCGCGCTGATCCGGGCGTGCTTCTCGTCGTAGCAGCGGGAGGGGATCGGCAGCGGCTCGAACTGCTCGCGGTCGAATGGCACACCGGCCACGGTCAGCCGCTCCGGCATGGGGCGCTCGATGCCATCCTCACGCACCATGACCTCATCACCCCGCCAGAGGATGTAGAGGCCGCACGGGTCGGCCTCGATCTCGTCCAGCGAGGCCGGGCCGAAAGCGGCCCGGTTCTCATCGAATTTCCAGACGGCCATGCTTACCGCTCCATGCCTCGCGTCTGGTTCTGGCTGCGCTCCTGCTGCTGCTTTTTCTCCTGCTCGGCCTGCTGCTGACGGCGGGCCTCTTGCAGTCGGCGCAGTTGCTCCTGCTGTGCTTTCCGGCGCTCGTTTTCGCGGTTCAGGGTCTGCTGCTGGGTCTGTTGCTGGTTGTTGCTCATGGCGGATTGCTCCTGTGGTTGCTGTTGATGTTGTGGCCCGGCCTGCTGGATCGCTGCCCAGCGGTTGCGGCTCCACTGCTCATGCTTGGCTTCGTAGCCCTCGCGGGCCGTCTCCCAAGCGTTTTCCCGGAACCCGACCGCTCGCGGGTCGTCGCTCCGTAGAAACTCGCGGCGGGCCTGCACGGCGGTGTCGATCTCGCTGTGCGCCCTGTCCCATGCCTTCTGTTTGTTGCCGAAAAGCCCGGCCTTCTCTGGCCGCTCGCCGTGCTGCTCGCGGAACTGCGTTTCGAGGCTGGCCCGCATGTCGCGCAGGTGGCCGCCGATGGCCGCTTCCTCGACAAGCTCCCGGTTCGGTGCGGGCGGCTCCGGCGCCCTGAGCGCCCGGTCGATTTCCTCCCGCGTCATGCGCGGCACTGGCGGCTGCTCCCGTTCTGGCTGGGCGGCCTGTTCCGGCTTCGGCGCTGCCGTGGCCTGCTGCGGCTGCGGGCGTGCTTCCTGCTGCTGGCTCTCGCCCGCCTTCGCGCGGATGCGGGACAGCAGCTCGTCCTTGGTGAGTTCGGGCTGCTGCGCTCGCTCCTGCGCCTGCTGCGCGGGCTGCTTGGTGGCGTCGTGAGATGGATTGCCAGACGATGCAGCAAGCCCTTGCAGTTGCTTCCAGTCCGGGCGCTCGCGGGCGGCGTCCAGCGTCGTGCCCTTCTGGTGGCTCTGGTTCATCTGCCGCGCCACGGCAGCGGCGGATTTGTACTTGCCCGCGTCGATGTAAAGCCGGGTTTCCTGACGGCTGCGCGACATGGAAACGTAGGACAGTTCCCGGTCGTGCATCTTGCCGGTGAGGACATAGGCACGATCCACGGTGACGCCCTGCGCCTTATGCACCGTGGTTGCATAGCCGTGGTCTAGGCGGTCGTAATCGCGGGTGCTGAACGTCGCCAGCTTGCCGTCATCGCCACGCACGGAAAGCCGGTGGTGCTCGCCGTCACGCTCGACGTTCTCCACGGTGCCGAGCTGGCCGTTTTTGACGCCCACGCGCTTATCGTTTTTCAGGAATACAAGGCGGTCGCCCTTGGCGAATTCGCGCTCGCCCTGATCCGTCCTGACCCGCTCGCCCTGCTCGATCTCGCCCGCCTTGACGCGCTCGCCTCGGGCCAGCTCGTTGAGGTCGCGGACATCCTTGCGGGTGCCTGCCAGCATGATCGAACTGCGGCCATCGTCGGTGCGCTGGCTGTTCCAGTCGCCGACAAGCCGCTTTTTCGTGTCGTCGGCATCGGTGCCCACGCCCACAAGGCCGCGCTGCGCGTAGGCGGCAATGGCCTTTCCGGCGTCGCCGTCTGCGAACGAATGGACGGCATCCCGCGCCCACTCGTCGCGCTGCCGGTAGATGGTGGAAAGCTTCGCCGCGCCGAGTTCATCTTTCAGCGCTTTGAACGCCCCGCCCGCTTGGATAGGTTGCAGTTGGCGGTCGTCGCCAATCATCACCAGCTTGGCCCCGGCCTTGCCCGCGTGCTCGACCAGGCGCGAGGTCAGATTGCTGGAAAGCATCCCAGCCTCGTCGACGCAGAGGATGGTTTTCGGGGTCAGCTTGTCGCGCCCGTTGTCCAGCGCCATCAGCAGGGAATGCACGGTTTGCGACTTGATGCCCGCGCCCTGTTGCAGACCGTCAGCAGCCTTGCCTGCAAGGGCTGCGCCGCGCACCTGATAGCCCGCCTCCTGCCATGCCTCACTGGCGGCTTTCATCATGGTGGATTTGCCGGTTCCGGCCATGCCCTCGACCAGCGAAACGCCATCCTTGCCGCTCATGTGATGCAGGGCGGCGGCCTGTTCGTCGGACAGGCCGTTTTTCTTGGCGTGATGATCGAGGCGGGCGGAATCGACCGGGTGCTGCCCCTCGCCACGGCGGGCGGTCGATTGATCGACCATGCGCCGCTCCATGTCCTGCATTTGGCGCGTGGTCATGCGGACGTTGCCCCGGTCGTCGGTGCCCAGCAGAACCACGTCATCCCGCCCGATGCACTGCGCCACAGTCTCGTGAAGTTGATCGCCCAGCCGCTCGTCAGACTGCTTGCAGATTTCCCGGTACAGGTCGCGGTCGGTAAAGGTGGATTGCTGATCGGTCAGACGGTCAAGCACCGACGTTGCCAGATCGGCCCGTTCCGCGTGCCGGGCGTTGCCCTCTTTGATCGCCCGGTTCAGGTCGCCGACTTGGGTCTGCTCGCCCTTGCGTTCCAGCGCGGCGGCGGCATGGCCCATGTGCTTGGTCGGCTCTCCAACCTGTGCCGCCAGTTCGTACTGGCCGCGCTCGATCAACAGCGCCCGCGTGTCGTCCTTGCTGCGGGTGGTATAGAGCTTGTCGATTCCGCGCTCGTTGAGCTTGTCCTGCACCTTGGATTCCCAGCGTGGCCGCGTCCAGTTCGCGGCCTGCTCGGTGCCGTCGAAACGGGCGGCGGTCGGGTCAAGCGCACGCGCCTTGTTCCCGAATCCCTGCTCGTTCAGTTCCTTGGTGGTCAGCAGGTAATGGACGTGCCAATTGCCGTTATGGCGGCGGCCTGTTTCCGGGTCGGTGACATGGAACTGGCCGGGGTTCTGTTCGAGGTCGCGGTCGGTGACGGTGCGCGGCTCGTGGATCGACACCTGCACGCCTACGCCGTAGCGTTCCGCCAGTTCCGCGCCGAACTCCAGCGCAAGCTGCTTGCGGTCGTCGGCGGACAGCTCCCACGGCAGATCGGTTTCGATTTCGCGGGCCACGGTGGCGTCGCCGCGCTTGTGCGCTTTCTCGTTCGCGTTCCAGAAGGCGGCCTGCCCTTCGCCCCGCTCGTTCGGGTCGGCGGATCGGCTCATGTCGGCCATGCGTTGCAGGTCGGCGTGCGCCTTCTCCGGCACGATGATTTCGCTGTGCTCCACCCCGCCTTTGCGGGTGTAGTCGAACGCCTCCCCGGTGCGCTCATCGGTGATGCAGACGCCAGCGCGATAGGCGGCCGCAGCGGTGGAGCTTCGCCCCTCGCTGCGTGCCAACCCTGCTTTGTGAGCGCACCGGCCTTGCTGCACCACCACTGAAAACATCCTCCATTCAAAGCCCGCCAATCAGGGCGGGCGCTGTTGGGCGCATCGCGCCAGAAGCCCGCGGCAGGCGGCCCCCGGCAGGGCGCACGCAATCCCGCAGGGATTGCACTAAGTGCGCCCTTCGCTCTCGCTCGGGAAACCGCCGCACCACCACCGCCCTGCCAACTGCCACGCCTCAATGCTACCCAAAAACCCAAAAAACAGAAACCATAAAACCGCTATTTACTAGGCTGACAACACTACAACAGCCAAACACCAACAACCCCAAACCCACGCAAACAGCAGCCCGAAACCGCCAAAAACACCCGCAGCCATTAAGGAAAACACGGCAACAGCACAGAATCCACGCCTGCCAGCTCTTGCAACACGCCACCTCAAGCACCGCCGAAACCACCTATTTTGTCGCCCTAATTTTTCCTATTGCGTAGGCTGACAATCAGAGGCACAATTCGGCCATCGACAACCAGACACAGGAGCGCAAAACCGATGGCACGAAAGACGATTGACGAACGACTGGCAGAAGCAGAACAGCGGCTAAAGCAGATCAAGGAACAGGCGCGAAAACAGAAGGCCCGCGAACAGGCAGCAGCCAAGAAGCGCGAACGCCAAGAGGACACGAACCGAAAAATCCGCCTCGGCGGCTTGGTCGTGCTCGCCCAACTGGCAGACGCAGACAAGGGCTTTTTGCTGGGTGCGCTGCTCGATGCCGCGCAGCGCCAACAGGATCAGCAGTACGCCGCCCGCTGCAAGGCGATGGGTGACGCCCTGCTCAACCAGCAAGCCAACGAAAACCGCCATTCGGCGGCAGCACAAACGCAGGGGTAAGCCACGATGACCACTTTTAAGATCGACACCGCCACGCGGGGCGGTAAAGCATGGTTCAACCGCTGGATCATTCAGCGAATGGCACTGTTCGGCCTGTTCGGCTGGGTGGGTGTCACGCTGTCCAGCATCTGGTGGTTCTTCCCGTGGCAGTGGAGCGCGCTTTTCTCTGGCGGGCGGTTTGCCTATGCCTTCTGGTGGTCGGTGCCGCTTGCGGTAGTCGGGGGCTATCTAGCCGTCTATGCCCAGCTCAAACTACAAGGGCGCAGCGAACGCCAAGAAGCCGAACAGGCCGCCGCAGCGAACGCGAAAACGCCCGAAGAACAAGCCATCGAACAAGCCGAATACCTGGCTGCACGCCGGGCCGGTTTCACTGGCTTGGAGATTGGCACAAGCACGGGCGAACTGCTGGAACGCCGGGGCCACAAGGGCGGACTGCCCAGCGGCACGCCGGTTGTACTCAGCCCAGAGGATTGCGCAAAGAACATCATCAGTTTCGGCGGCATCGGTTCGGGCAAGACAAGCCGCTTTATCAACCCGCTGCTATTGCAACTGATGGAGCAAAACGCGGGCGCGCTGATCTTCGATATCAAAACCGATTTCCAGCGCGAAGTGGCCGCCATCACGGCCCATGTCGGGCGCGATTACAAGCTGGTCGGCGATGGCGGGATGACCCTCAACCTGCTTCGCGGAACCACGCCGGAACTCGCCGCCTCGTTCCTCAAAAGTTGCTTTTTGGCGCAAGGAACGGGGGATTCGCAGATTTGGGCGGATTTGGCGACCGAGCACTGCCGCAACTGCCTGACGCTGCTCAAGCTCACAGGCGGCGATTATTCGCTGGCTGGCTTGTACGACATCGCCGTTGATGACAAGGCCCGGAATGCGATGATCGAACAGGCAGAAGCGGCATTCGATGACATGGGCGACCGTGACCGGCGTCTGCAACTGGCTGTCTCGCGCTATTTCAAGACGTGGGACGGGTACGACGAGCGCCAAAAGAGTTCCGTCATGGTGAACGTCAATTCGGTGCTTTCACCGTTCAGCCACCCCGATCTGGTGGATGCGTTCAGCGGCGGCAGCGAACAGGGCGAAGCCGACCTGACGGAACTCATCAACTCCGGCGACGTGTTCCTCGTCAATCTGCCGATGACCAAATTCGGCAAAGAGGGTGCGCGTTACGCCTACCTCCTGATCAAGCTCCGTTTCTACAACATGATGCGGGAGCGCCGCACCCGCGAGGACTGGAATCAGACCCGGCCTGTCGCTTTCTTGTGCGATGAATTTCAGTCGATTGTGTGTGCCGTCGATGTCGATTTTTGGGATAAGTCGCGCTCTTCCAAGTGCATCGGCATCGTCAGTATGCAGGGCGTCGCCTCGCTGATTCAGGCACTCAACGGCAACCAGAAAACCGCCGATGCCGTCCTCCAGAACTTCCGTCAGCGGGTGATTTTCCGGACTGAGGATGAAGTCACCTTGCGTCATGTGCAGCACCTGCTCGGCCAGATCGACGTGGTACTGACAAGCACAGGCGACAGCTACAGCGAATCGCAAAGCTGGACGGGCCTCGGCATGGGTGGCCGTCAGGGCACCTACTCGCAATCGACCAGCGAGAGCGAAAACGCCTCCATGACGAGACAAGACTTGTTCAGCGCAAACGACATGCGGGCGCTGTCGGCGGACTACTGCCTGCTGATCGGCAACATCGGGGATCGGGCAGCCGACGAAGTGCTGCAAGTCGCCCCGCTCTACATCAACTGAGGGGCAAATCATGGCTTGGCAAAAGTACGCAACACAACACGTTCCCGAGTGGCTTTCCGTCCGCATGACGGGCCTGCGGGAATCCATCGAACACATCGGCTTCTTTGCCGTTTCCGGTCTGATTGCCGGGCTGCTCTATGGCTCGGTGATCGGCTGGTTCAAGTACGACGATCTGAACGCCCACCAGATCGCCCGCGAAAAGTGGCAGCAGGCCGTCGAGCGCAACAACGAGACATGGGTCGAGTTCTGCGAGGACAACCCCAAGAGCCTGCAATGCGGCGACAACCTCAAGCGACTGTGCAAGGCGCAGCCCGACGCAGCGGCCTGCAAAGACTACCGCGAATGCACAACCGGCCCCGGCCTGAAACAAGGCTGGCCGAAGTGCGCGAAATACAAGGACTGGTGAGGCACGGGCAGCAGACCCATAACAGCCTCAACCGAAAGGTAAAGACACTGTTTTTAATCTTAAATTGGAGTAATTGAACATGAAAAAGCTGCTTTTCCCCGTTCTGGCCGCTGCACTGATGACTGGCTGCGCTGGCCTCCCCATCCCCACCGACAAGGCCACGTTCCAGAGCGTTGCCGACAAGGTGCAAGGCATCCGCGACTTCTCGACCGACGGGCCGGGCGTGCGTGTCCAGTGGGCGCAGTCGCCCCAGCATCTGCTCGCCGTCCGCGACGGCAGCGCCCGCTACACGCACGCGGTGTTCGAGTTCCGCCCAGCCAAGGGCGACCCCTTCACTGAGCGCGTGGCGCTCGGCGATTACGCGGATCGCTCGGCCCACTATGCCGTCCTGCACCTGCGCACCATCGGCCAGCACGATCTCAACGGCCAGACCTGCGCGGCCCTGAAAGCGTGCCTGTACCTGCTCCCCGGCGAGTATCAGGTGCGCGTGGTGATGTTTGATGGCAAAGCCCCGAAGGCTCACGTCCGGGTGGGCACGGTCAAGGTCGATACCGACCGGGTGGTGGCCCGGCAGGAACCGGAAGCCAAGCGCGGATAACTCAACAAGGGCGGCCATCGGCCGCCCTGCTCACATGGAGGGCTGAACATGGACCCACTGCATCAACTGGCCTTTGCCGCCACCGCGTATGCCGTCCCGGCAGCCTTCTTTGCCGCTGTGGGCGCGGGGATGCTGTACGGCATCATCCGGCCTTCTGCGCTCTCTTGATAGCGGCGGCTGCAATGGCCGCCGCTTCGCTGTCTGCGGCCTCCCGCGCCCACCATCCGGGTTTCGCTGCGGCGCTCGCCAAAGCGCCCACCGCCCATAGTCCTAGCTCCTGATCCCCGATGTTGAGCGCCTGCACGAACACCGCGCCAAGCTCGCGCAGTTCATCATGCAGCGCCTGAAGCTCGGCAGCGGTCGGCATCACTCCCCCTTCGTTTTCGGCGTCTTGCCTGCGGCCTTCTCGGCGGCCTCGGCCTTTTCCTGCTGGCGTTGCAGCGCCTCAAGCTGCCCGGCCAGCCGGGCGGCCTGCTCGCGGGCCTCGGCGGCCGCCTTGCGGGCGTCGTCGCGCTCGGCCTGAGCCTGCCGGGTTTCCTGCGCTGCTGCTGCGCGGGCCTCGGTGTGCTGCTGTGCGGCTTTCTCGGCTTGCTGCTCGATCTGCTCGGCGCGGGCCTCGGCACGGCTGGCCCGGTCGGCGGCGGCTTCCAGCTTGGCGGCCAGCACGGCGGCCTGCTGTTCGGCGGCGGTGCGGCCCTGCTGTGCCTCGGCCAGTGCGGCGCGTAGGCGCTCAAGCTCGGCGGCCTGCTCGCTCACGCGCTCGGCCTGTGCCTCGATTTTGAGGCGGGCGGTTGCCACCTCCACGCGGGCGGCCTCTGCCGCCTGCTGTTCGCGCTCGATGCGCTGCTGCGCGTCGGCAAGATCGGCGGCCTGCTGGGCGGCCTTGCCTGCCAGCGTGTCGCGCTCAGTGGTGAGGACGGCCACCTGCTCGGCCAGCTCGTCGCGTTCGGACTCCAGCGCCTCGCCTGCCGCTGCCAGCTCGGCTGCCTCGGCCTGTGCCTGCACCAGACGGCCCTCGATCTCCCCGCGTGCCTGCGCGGCGGCCCGCTCGATCTCGGCCGCAATTGCGGCGGTCAGCGCCTGCGGCAGTTCCTGCGCAGCGGCAGCGGCCACCGGGCGGGCCTCGCGCCAGGTCGAAAGATGCTTGTGGATCGTGTTCGGGCTGCCGGTGTCGCCCAGCCGCTCGCGCACCGCCCGGATGGTCGGCTGCTGCCCTTCGCCTGCCAGCGCATCAGCGACGGCCGCGACCTGCTCAAAGGTAATTCCTGCTCGTGCCATGTCGTGCTCCTAGTCGTGGTCAATCTGCTGCGGAAACCCGGCGCTCGGCGACTGCCTGCCGGGCGGCATCGGCGGACGGGAAGAACTCGCCGCACCATTCCTCAAACGGGCCGCGCTCGTCCTCACACTGACGAACAGCCGTCCAGCCCCGGCCAAGCCCCATCGGATCGGGGACAGCCTCCCATTCGTCACACTGGATCATATCGCGGCCTCCTGTATCGCGTATCATGTATTTCGTACCAATACAGATATGATACATGATACAGATACGATACACAAGTGGTTTTCGTAACGTATCGCCGCGCCGGACAGCGGCACCTTGCGCCCGGTCGGGCGCTGGCTACTTGCTCCGCGCCCTGCGGGCTTGGGCAAAGGGCGCTGCCCTCTGCACGCCCGCTCTCGCCCGCGAGGCGTCGGGGAGCAGGGGTTAAAAGCCCTCCCCTGCTCCCTCTCCGTGAGGCTCTGGCCGCTGCTGCCGCGTCAAGGGTTCGCCCCGTCTGGCCCGAGTCCTCGCCCGTGCCGGGCTGCGGGCCGCACCAGCCAGCCGTGGCCGCGTTGCGCCCTTGACCCGTCATCCGCTCATTCAGCGGCGCAGAAACGGGCCTACAGCGCGTTTTCCCGGCTTCGGGGTGCCTTGGGTATGCCAAACCCCGTAAACGGCCCCTGTAGGCTGCTGGGGCGCTTCCTGATGGCATGTTTGGCTGTTGGAGTGGAAAGGGTGTCAAGGGCGCGACCGGAAGCCGCACGCGGAGCGCAGCCCGGCACGGGCGAGCACCGAACGGGTGAGGATCGCGGCGAAGCGAACCCTTGATGCCCTTGGAACGACCCCACGCTCACGGCAGGGGAGCAGGAAGAAAGGCCGTAGGCCGCACGCCCTGCACCCCTGACGACAGAGGGCGACTCGCTCCCCTTCCCAGCGGGAAGGGGCGGGGGGGATGGGAGAGCGTTGGCCAGTCTCGGGGCTTGTTCGGAGTGCTGGCCGTTGGCCTGCCTTTCCTGAAAAACCGCTTTTGCGGTCTTTGGGTGCCAACTGCTGTTTGTCCAGGCTGAGGCGGTGGGGCTGCGGGCGCGGCTTGTCCGCGCTCCATAAACGGCTGGCCGCTTGCGGCCACATTTCCAGCCGGAGGGGGAGCCGCCCGAAGGGTGGGGGAACCCCGCAGGGGTGCCCCGGCCTTTAGGCCGCCTAGCGGCGGTGAATTCTCCACAGGTGGGAGAGCGCGGAAGGCGTTAAAGATTTTATAAAGTTAAAAAACCGCGCGCGCGCGTTACGGCCTGTGGAAAACGCTTGAAAGCCTTACAGGGCAACGGTTTGAAAAACTGCCCGGTGGGTGAAACCACGTGTCCCCGGTGGGTGAAACCACGTGTCCATCCACAGAAAAGGTGGGTGAAACCACGTGTCCATCCACAGATTCATGGTGTGGTGGGTGAAACCACGATAGGACGGCTCATGGTGGGTGAAACCACGTGTCACTTGCCGATCTTCTTGGCTAGACCACGCACCAGTCGCGCCCCATCGCGGACGTAGAACGTCACCTTGTCATCATGCCCAACAACAAAGCGGTATTCGGGCAGGCTGTCGTCTGCCTCGATCTGGCGCACTGCCCGACGAAATTCTTTCAGCGTGGATTTGCTGCCCGCCTTGGCTTGCAGTAGATCGAGGCTGATAGTCCATTGCGTTTGATGGCCGCAGTGCTTCCGTGCAATCTCGTACAACCTTCGCGCAAGCGGCTTGCGCAGCCGGAAATAGTCGGGATGGATGGTCAGCACCTCGAACGCGGACACCGCGTTGTAGAGCCATTCCGACAGAGTAACTTCGACGGCAATCATGCGTTCATCGGTCTGCGATTTCTCGATGATTTTCCAGCGGTCGATGATGCCGAAGCCCTCCCGCGTGCGCTGGCCTCCCGTCTTGATGTCCGTGCTAATACGGGTTCCGGCCAGTCTCTCGAACGCCTCGTGCAGCCGCTTGTAACTCTCGCCATCGGTGCGCCGGTTCGTCGTCACAAGGAAGTCATACACGGTAAAGCGCACAGTGCGGTTCTTGGCATCGTCACGCCCACGATTGAGGGCTTCGGTTAGCTGGCTGACGACATAGATCAGCACATCCTTGTCGTGCTGGGTAGCGCGGCCTAGCACTGAGGGGGCCACCTTCACTGACTTGTTGCCGTCCTTGCTTGTCCATTGCCAGATGCTTAGGTCAGGCTTCGTGCTGAGGGTGAAGATTGGCGCTTCCATGCTCGCGCCGTCGTCCTTGAGCGCGTAGTCGAACAGGTCAGCAAGGAAAAAGTCGCGGTTTGGATGGCGAACACGGATCAGGCCCGCTTTGTCGTTTGCTTCCGATGTTGCAGGCTGGGCGGCTTCCCCTTGCTTCTGGCGGGCCAGCAGCGCCTTTAGCTGCTTCGTCTCCGCCTCGATCTCGGCTTCTACCTCGGCTCGCTTGTCCCGCAATTGCTGGGCTTGCTCGCGCAGCGCCAACACCTCGGGACTGTTCAGGTTGCCACCAGCAGCAACATGACCCATTTCCCGATTCACGCTGACGATCTGCTCGGACAGTTCCCGGTGCCACTCCCGCAGATGACGCAGGAGCTTGTCGGCGCTCTCTATCGGGTCTGGCTCCTGTGGCTCGTCATGCCCGAATAGGTCTAGCTCCCTGAGCTTGTCCGGGTCGAATTTGCCGCCCGTTGCCATGTCATTCACCCTCGATGCGCAGCCCGCTCTGGAGCATCTGCATCACAGCCAGATTGATGACAGCCGCCCTGCTCTGCCCAATCTGGCTCGCCAGTTCATCGACACGATCCAGCAGCGGCTCGGTAATGGTCAGCGTGATTTGCACCTTGCGGCCCTTACGCACCCGGCGCGGAGCTTCCGGGGTGGCTGCGGCAGCATCCGGCGCACCGGAAATGAAGGCATCCGCCGCCGCTGCGGTAGCGTCTTGCGCGGGTTTCGTCGGTTTCTTTGTAATCGCCATTCAATCTATCTCCACACTTAAAGCATATTGATTTGATATTAAAACAATGCGCTGATAAGTGCATCAAGTTCCGCGCTTGCTTTGCCGTCTTGCGGCTTGATTTCAAGCACACACTGCCCTGCCCCTGCGGCGTTGGAAAACGCCTTGCGGCGGCGTAGCGGGGTCGGCAGGTACTCGAACTGGGGCACTTCGGCCACGGCGGCGGCGGCCTCTGCGTTGTCGGTGGAGTGCTCGCCCGGATCGGCGCAGTTGAGGACAGCAAAACAGCGCAAACCGTCGCGCACACTGCGGGCCTCATCGACCAGCGCCGCAATGTCGTTGAGCGCCCACACGTCATAGCTGCGCGGCTGGAACGGCACCAGCAGCACGTCAGACAGCACGAGGGCTGCGCGTAGCGCGGTCGAGTCGCGCCCGCCTGCGTCGATCACCACGTCATCGAACTTGGCCGCTTGCTGCTGCACCTGTGCCCGCAGGGTCGGGCCGTCCGGGTAAGTCGCGCAGGCAATGCCCGGCGTGTGCCCGGCCTCGGCACGGATGCTGATTGCCGTCTGCGCCGTGCCCTGCCGGTCGCCGTCGATCAGCCACACGTCACGCCCGGCCAATGCGCGAGCGATTGCCAGATTCACGGCGATGGTCGTTTTCCCCACGCCGCCCTTTGTGTTTCCAACGGTGATAATCATCGCCTTGTAACCTCAACTTAATATTAAAAACAGTTGCTATTGTAGTGAAAAAAGGATGCTTGTCAATGCTTGCCGTAGGCATAAAAAACCCCGCACGCGGCGGGGTTCGGTGGCAGGGCAGGGGAGGGCTTACGGGTTCGTCGGCGCGGCAGGAATGGCCGTCAGCGACAGCACACGGCGGCGGAAGTCGTCGTATTCGTCGCCAGCCCTGAGCGACAGGGCGGCCAGCGAATAAAAGCGGTCGGTGGATGGCGACTCGCTGCGGGCCTTCGCCATGTCCAGCCGTCCGACATTGACCACTGTCCAGCACTCGGTAAAGCCGCGCTGCCGCGCCTTCTGATGGCTCTTCTCGGCCTCGCCGATGCGGTTGTGGATGTTGGATACATCCGTGCCGCTCTTGACCTCGATAGCAACCACGTTGCGGTAATGCTGGTGCTCCATTTCCTCGCGGATGATGATGTCAGGGTCTGGCGCGAATTCGATCAGGAACGGGCGGCCCGTGGCGCTGTTCACCTCGATGGCGCTTTCGCGCACCTCGGCGGCGGCATGGGCGACGATCTCCCGGATGATCTCGAACACCTGCACGATGCCATCGGTGCCGCGCTGGTTGTTGGCCCCGCCGCGTAGCTGCGGGCCTACGGTCAGCAGGGTCAAGTCATCCAGCAATTCCCGGCTGACGCGCAGCGGGCCGACACCGGCCAGCAGCGCCGATGCAGTGGCGCAGAACGCCACGCATAGGTCGGGCAGGTCAGCGGCTGCCGCCTTGCTGGTCTTGCCCTTTTCCTCCATCGACTTGAAGTAGCCGACACCGAAACCTTTGTCGCGCCCGTAAAACTCCTTCTGGCTGTATCCCATCAGCAGCCGGTAATAGCCCAGCAGGTAGGGGTTCGCCTCCAGCACGGCAGGCACGGCGAACAGCAGTTCAGCCCGCAGGCCGTACTGCGCAAGGGTCGCCAAGTCTGCCGGGGGGACGTACTCGGCAAGCTGCTTGTCCAGCTCGGCAATGTCCATGTCCCGCACGGTTTCCAGCAGGGCGCTTTGCAGATAGACGGCCCGGAACCGCTTGAGGGCGAACGCGAAGTCGATTTGCAGCTTCGGCGGCGGAAAATTGATCTTGTTGGGGGTCGTCATGCGGCGGCGATCCTTATCACGTTGCTGTCCTGCCCTTGCAGGCGATCAGCCGCCAAGACCACATATTCGGGGTTCAGTTCGATGCCCACGTATTGCCGGTTTTCGTCCTGGCACACGAGGCCCACGGTTCCCGACCCGAAGAACGGATCGAGGACGTAATCGCCCGGCTCGGTCGATGCTTGGATGCAAGGCCGGATCAGGTCAGGCGGGAAGGTGGCGAAGTGGGCACCGGCAAAGGGCTTGGTATTCACATGCCAGACGGAGCGGCGATTGCGCAGCCCGCCGCCGTCCGCAGGCTCCCGGACGGCCTGCCAGTCGTAGTAATACTTTTCCGACTTGGTGAGCATGAACAGGAATTCATGCGAGCGGGCCGGGCGATCCTTGACGCTCTCGGGCATCGCGTTGGGCTTGTTCCACACAATGTCACTGCGCAGATACCAGCCGTCCGCCTGCAAGGCGAACGCCAGCCGCCACGGAATGCCGATCAAGTCCTTTGGCTTCAAGCCCTCGGGCGTGTCGGGGCGAACGTCCATCGCCCGGGCCGGGTTCTTTTTGTCCGGGGCGCGATAACCACGGTTGCCGCTCGTGTAGCCGTCGCCGATGTTCAGCCACAATGTGCCGTCATCCGTTAGCACGCGCCGCACCTCGGCGAAGATGGCCACCAGTCGATGCAGGAACTGGGGCATGGTGCCCTCAAGCCCGATTTGTTCTTCGATGCCGTAATCGCGCAGCCCCCAGTAAGGCGGCGACGTAACCACACAACGCACAGACCCGGACGGCAGACGGCGCAGCACGGTCAGGGCGTCCCCCTCAAAAAGCGTCGAGCCGCGCAAGGTGAGCGGCTCGGGGCGCTGGATTCGCTCAACGCCCGAAGGCGCGGCGGTTTTTGCTTTTGGCATGTTGTTATGTCCTCTCAATCGTGGCGCGGCTGCACCACGCCGCAATGCTTGTAAATCGTTGTCCGTGACACGCCGTAATCTCGGGCGAGTTCGGCCACGCAGGTGTTCGGGTCGCGCAGTAGCGCCTTGATGTGGCGTATCTGCTTGGCGTCCAGTTTCGGCTTGCGGCCACCGGATCGGCCACGGGCGCGGGCCGCTTCCAACCCCGCCCGGGTTCGTTCGCGGATCAAGCCGCGCTCAAACTCGGCCAGCGCCGCGAAAACATGGAATTGCAGCTTGCCCGCCGCGCTCCCTGTCTCGATCTTTTCGGTCAGGCTCTCGAACTGCACGCCGCGCTGCTCAAGGTCGGCCACGATCTGCACCAGATCGGGCAGGCTGCGCCCGAGTCGATCCAGCCGCCACACCACGAGGGTATCCCCAGCCCGGAGCGCCTTCCGGCACTGCTCAAGCTCCGGGCGTGCCGCGCTCTTGCCGCTGGCCGCTTCCTCGTAGATGGTCGAGCACCCGGCCTGCCGGAGTGCGTCCCGTTGCAGGTCAAGGTTCTGATCGTCGGTCGAAACGCGGGCATAGCCGATGCGTTGATTCATGGACAGTTCCGCCACATTGAAAGCTGAACGAATAAATGAACACTTTACCGCATCTGAATAACCCGGGACTGTCGTTTTCAGAAGGCGACTGCACGAAATATCAGGAGTCGGCTGCACTGCCAGAACTGGCCGCCTGCAAGGCAGCGTAGAGAGCGGTTTTTCCTACCTTGAGGCGTGCGGCGGCCTCGCGGACATTCAAGCCGTTGGCGACAAGCTCCCGCGCTCGTTGCAACTTGTCGGCAGTGACAACCGGCTTGCGTCCGCCTTTGCGCCCGCGTGCGGCGGCAGCGGTCAACCCGGCCTTGGTGCGCTCGCGGATCAGGTCGCGCTCGAACTGGCCCAGCGCACCGAACACATGGAAGATGAGCCGTCCGCCCGGCGTGGTGGTGTCGATGTTTTCAGTCAACGAGCGGAAGCCGACGCCCCGTGCTTCCAGCTTGCCGACCGTCTCAATCAGGTGCGGCAGGGAGCGGCCAAGCCGATCCAGCCGCCAGACGACCAGCACATCGCCATCGCGCAGATAAGCCAGCGCATCGGCCAAGCCGGGCCGGTCTGCCTTGGCCCCGGATGCCGTGTCCTCGAAAACCCGTTCGCAGCCTGCATTGCGCAGCGCATCCGTCTGCAAGGCGGTGTCCTGTTCCGCCGTCGATACCCGCGCATAGCCGATGAGTGCCATTTCCGCCCATTTGTCCGTTATACCGTCCGCCTATCTTATTGTCCGTCATCCCGTTGCGCAAGATGTTTTCGGACAGGCGTCCGGTTTGGCCGCCTAATGATCGTTTGGCGGACAAGGCGACTGGCATCAGCCGAACAGCTCGCTATGGGAGCCAAGCCGCGCCAGTCGCAGGGTGTCGGCGTCGGACTTGCGGTAGATCAGCAGCAGGTCGGGCTTGATGTGGCATTCGCGGTAGCCCGCCCAATCGCCGGAAAGATCGTGGTCGCGGTATCGCACATCCAGGGGCTGATCGGTCGCCAGCGCGACCAGAACCGGCTTGAGGTCATCATT
>ERZ795062.1378-NODE-1378-length-17386-cov-5.789452_pt1 | contig 17386 bp, 19 predicted proteins | sample MGYA00375146_ERZ795062 | MGnify/ENA primary metagenome ERZ795062 (study PRJEB30191, sample SAMN05720281) | activated sludge metagenome | isolation source: Anaerobic digester | place: USA | collected 2015-07-16 ... | reverse complement strand
ACATGTCGGAGGCGCTCAAGGTGATGGCGCTCGAAGGTCATGGCCTCGCGTGGTTGCCCGAGAGCGCGGTGACGCGCGAGTTGAAAGCCAAGCGCATCGCCCGCTGTGGCGACAGCCACTGGACCGGCACGATGGAAATTCGCCTGTATCGCGAGCGCGGTGCTCAGCGCGAAGTGGTGGACGCCGTGTGGCAGGCTGCGCTGGGCAAGTGATGAACGCGTTCACGATCCAGCCAGAAATCGCCGTCGCGGCAATCCCTGACGACGAGCGCGTGTGGGTGCCGCAGGCGCCAAACGTGTGGTTTCGTCCGCTGCTGCTCAACACCGTGAGTGGCGGCTGGTGCAATCTGCTGCGGGTGCGCAAGAGCGGCGTGTTGTCGCGGCACCGGCATCCGATGGCGGTGGTTGGCTACGTGATCCGAGGCAAGTGGTTCTATCGCGAGCACAATTGGGTGGCGAGTGAGGGCAGTTTTGTCTACGAACCGCCCGGTGAGATTCACACGCTGGAGGTGCCCGCCGATTGCCCCGAGATGATGACATTCTTCAACATTCAGGGCGCGATGATCTACCTGGATGGCGATGGCAATCAGACCGGCTATGAGGACGTGTGGACCAAGATTGACATGTGCGCCAAGCACTACGAGACGGTCGGGTTGGGCGCCGACTACGTGAAGCAGTTCATCCGTTGATGCCAGCAACACTCACGGCAATTGCGATCGGTGCAGTGCTCGGTGCGTGGGCACGCTACGGGCTTGCGCTTGCGATGAATGGCCGTAGCTGGATGCCGTGGGGGACGTTTGCCGCCAATGCGATTGGCGGCTTTCTCATCGGCCTTGCCCTTGCACACCTCGCCGCAAAGCCGGAACTATCGCCGCTGTGGCGGATGTTCTTTGTGACGGGTTTTCTTGGTGCGTTGACGACCTTTTCCAGTTTCAGCGCCGAGGTGGTGGTGCTGGTGCACGATGGCGATCTCGGACGCGCATTGACGCTCGCGGCCATGCATCTGGTGGCGTCGCTGGTGCTGACCGCGCTGGGATTCGTCGTTTATCGCAGTGTCTTGTAGTCGCAGGCTAGATCGAAACGTATTTGAAATGCTTGTCGTCCCCGCGAAGGCGGGGACCCAGACCGAAACATTAGTGGATGCCATCACGATGCGAACGCTAGGCTGACTACTGTGGTTTTGTGGTCTGGATTCCCGCCTTCGCGGGAATGACAATGCTCCTGAATTCATTACAAATTGCTTTCTGATTATTTATTTTCGCAACAGAGGTATCCATGACACACGCAATCCGCTTCCACGAAACCGGCTCCCCCGACGTTCTCAAGTACGAGTCCATCGACCCGCCGCCGCCCGGCCCCGGCGAGGCGCGTGTGCGGCACAGCGCAATTGGCGTCAACTTCATCGACACCTATCACCGCACCGGGCTTTACAAAGTGCCGCTGCCGTCCGGTATTGGCAAGGAGGGCGCGGGCATCGTTGAAGCGGTAGGCGAGGGCGTCACCGTTGTCACACCGGGCGATCGTGTGGTGTATTGCGACGGCCCGCTTGGCAGCTACGCCAGTGAGCGCAACCTGCCGGCCAGCGTGCTGATCAAGCTGCCGCAATACGTGAGCGAGCAACACATTGCAGCGGGCTTCCTGCGCGCGATGACGGTCGAATACCTGCTCAACCGCACCTACAAATGCAAGGCGGGCGACACCATCCTGTTCCATGCAGCTGCGGGCGGCGTCGGCCTGATTGCCGCGCAATGGTGTCGCGCGATTGGCGTGAACATGATTGGCACGGTGGGTAGCGACGACAAGGGCAAGCTCGCGCTTGAGCACGGCTGCAAGCACGTCATCAACTACAACAGCGAGAACTTCGTCGAGCGCGTCAAGGAAATCACGGGCGGCAAGAAAGTACCCGTGGTGTACGACAGCGTCGGCAAAGACACCTGGCCGGCGTCGCTCGACTGCCTGCAACCGCTTGGCCTGATGGTCAGCTTCGGCAACTCGTCAGGTCCGGTCACCGGCGTCGATCTCGGCATACTCGCCGCCAAGGGCTCGCTCTACGTCACCCGGCAAACGCTGATGGCCTACACCAGCAGCCGTGCTACTACCGAAGAGATGGCCAACAACGTCTTCAACATGATGAAAGACAGCAAGATCGACCTCGCAGCACGGCAGACCTATTCACTCGCCGACGCTGCGCAAGCGCATCGCGACCTGGAAGCGCGGAAGACGGTGGGTGGGGTTATTTTGGTGCCGTGAAGCTTATCGATCTAGTTCGCGAGAAGCGAGCTCATGTGGCTCGCGTGACGAATGCGAGAGGGGCTGATGGTGAGATCGCAGCAATTGCCGAAATGGACAACTGGGTTCCGCGGCCAAAGGGGCCAGCGTTAAAGGTCTTGTTGTCCGCGCTGCAGAGCCGCGGCATCTCCATCAAAGGGTCAAGCTTCGACGCCATTTCTGTCCAGGATTCGCGCGTCGTTGACTTTACCAAGCTGGATGAGGTGTTGGATGCCATTCCGCAAATGTGTTTCGTGGAGATCAAAAGCGCTAGCCAGCGTCGCGTCAAGCCTGGCTTTGACGGTTATTTCTTTGCGTTGACGGAAGCGGAGATTCAAGCGGCCGAGGCGCTAGGCTCGCAGCACGTGGTCGCTCTGTTCAACAAGTTGACCGGCGAGCTACTGCTGTCCTCCGTGCCAGAAATCCTGGCTCGGGCGCGGTCCATGAACTGGCAGCTATCGATACAGCTATAGGAATTTGGGCGAGGCTCATTTGTGCATCGACGCAATGGATCGCTTGGATACGCAAAGTGACGTAGCCCGGAGAAGCGAAGCGCGTCCGGGTTTTGTGTGACACGCGTGAGCGCCGATCGGACAGCCGGTTCGATGAACAAGTGCCTTGACGCGATTCTCTTCTCAGGGCTACGACGACTACGGATCACCAAGGCCACTCCTACAAAGTCGCGAGCTCTCCGACGATGTCTCCCGCCACCGCCCGCCTGACGCCGCGCGCCGCCAGCGCATCCGCCGCAGCACCATGCAGCGCCACGCCGATGCGCGGTGCGTCGCTTGCCGAGTAACCCTGAGCCAGCAGGGCGCCGATCATGCCTGCCAGCACGTCGCCCGTGCCCGCAGTCGCGAGCAATGGGTTGCCCGTTGTGTTGATGGTGGCGGCCTGGCCATCGTCGACGACGGTCCCGGCACCTTTGACCACCGCCACACAATTGAACCGTGTGGCCAGTTCACGCGCCGCGCGCAAGCGGTCGTTCTGCACCGCTGCGGTTGAAATGCCGAGTAGCCGCGCTGCTTCGGCCGGGTGTGGTGTGATGATCGTGCCGCACGTGCGACGCGCCACCTGACCCTTCAACGTCTTCGATTGCGCGATCAGATTGAGCGCATCGGCGTCGAGGAGCAAAGGCTCAGGGCGTCGAAGCATCGCCGCGAGCACACGTCTTGCGTCCGCGCTCTGGCCCATGCCGCAGCCAACTGCGAAAGCCGTTGCGTCCTCGTAGGCGCTTTCGTCGGCGGCTGCACGCATCATCACTTCCGGCATCAACGGATCCACCTGCGGGTGCGGTTCGGCAAGCCACGCGACCTTCACCTTTCCAGCGCCCATACGCATGGCCGCGCGGCTGGCGAGCAGGGCCGCGCCCAGCATGCCGTTGGCACCACCAATGATGGCGAGCGTGCCGCGGCTGCCCTTGTGCGCATTGGCGCGCGCTGGCCGCAACAGCAGGCGAGCGTCGTCCAGGCAGAATGCTGTGACGGTAGTCGGCGCATCGCTCAAATCCAATCCGAGCGATGCAAGGTGCAGTTGGCCAACGTAGTCCAGCGCCGGGCCGGTCATCAGGCCCGGCTTACGCGCGATGAAGGTCAGCGTGTGATCGGCGGCGACCGCGACGTCTCCCACCAGCGCACCGGTATCTGTGTCGACACCGCTGGGTACATCGAGCGCCAGTACGCTTGCGCCGGCCTCGCGGGCCCGGGCAATGACGCGGACGGCATCGCTGTGGGCCCCGTCCAGTGGGCGTTTCAGGCCGATGCCAAAGAGGCCATCAATGATCCACGACGCCCCGTCGAACTCTGTCAACGACGGCACCATGGACACGCCAGCATCCAGCGCTCGCTGCCGGGCTGCCCTGGCATCCGTCGGCAAGTTCATTCCCTCGGCCAGAAACACGACCAACGGTTCATAGCCGCCGGCCCGAAGCTCCGCTGCACACGCAAACGCGTCGCCGCCGTTGTTCCCCGGCCCGGCAACCAGCACGATGCGGTCGCCGCGCTGGCTGCGCGTCATCAGAAACTCAGCCGCTGCCTTGCCTGCGCGACGCATCAGATCAAGGTGGCCGTATTGCGCCTCAATCCGGCGCAGTTCCGCGCTGGAAAGCAGTGCGGCATGGTCGGTCAAACCGGCGTGTGCAGTTGAACTCACCGTAGGCGCCCTAAAATTCATCTTTCTTCAGACTGTGGCGCAAGAATACAAGCATGTCGACCAAAGCCGATGCAGCAAAAAAAGCTGCCGAAAAAGAAGCTCAATCCTGGGGCGCTGAGCCGACTGGTGGCCCGATCCCGGTCACCATCCTCACCGGCTTTCTTGGCGCCGGAAAGACGACGCTGCTGAACCGCATCCTGCGCGAGAACCACGGCGAGAAGATCGCTGTGATCGAAAACGAGTTCGGTGAAGAGGGCGTCGACAACGAGATACTCGCCGACACCAAGGAGCAAATCGTCGAGATGAACAACGGCTGCATCTGCTGCACCGTGCGTGGCGATTTGATCCGCATCCTGAACAGTTTGTACAAGCGTCGTGCGAGGGGTGAGTTCAACTTCACGCGTGTGATCATCGAAACGACCGGCATGGCCGATCCGGCGCCGGTTGCGCAGACGTTCTTCGCCGACGAGAAGGTCAACGAACGCTACCTGCTTGACGCCGTCGTGACCGTCGTCGACGCAAAGCACGGACTCACGCAGCTCAAGGACTTCAGTGAGGCGCAGCAACAGGTTGCGTTCGCTGACCGCCTGCTCGTGTCCAAGACCGACGTCACTGCCGAGGAAGAGACGCAGAAACTCATGGAGCGTCTGCGCAAGCTGAACGTCCGCGCGCCGATCAAAAAGGTCAACTTCGGCGAGACACCGATCCAGGATCTGCTGGACATCCGCGGCTTCAACCTCAATGCCATCCTCGAGATCCAGCCCGACTTTCTGACCAGCGACGACCATGAGCACCACGACGAAGTGCACAGCTTCGTCATCAAGAGCGAAAAGCCGCTCGATGTACGCAAGGTAGACCGCTACATCGGCTCGCTGATCAACCTCTACGGCGAGCAGATGCTGCGCTACAAGGGCATCCTCTACATCAAGGGCGAGCCGCGTCGCGTTGTATTCCAGGGCGTGCACATGATGGCCGGCTTTGACTTTGCGAGCGAATGGCCGGACGATGCCAAGAAGGAAAGCACCATCGTCTTCATCGGTCGCAAGCTGCCAGAGCCGCTGTTCCGCGAACTGTTCGAGGACTGCATCGCCACCGACGAAACACCGGACGATCCGAAGGCCTACGCGCAGGGCACTGCCACCTAGCTCATTGGCGGCATCCGCCGCCACTTGATCCAGCGCAACATCCCGCTGGCAAATCCCTGATTTCATTGCGCCCAGTTCCAGACTGACCGGTCGGTCGGGAATGTTTTCCAACACCGAAGGAGGACATGCGCGCCATGAACAAGGAAAAATTTGCCCAGCAGATGGAGTTCCCGCCTGCGATTGATCAACCCAACGTCTACCCGCTGTCGTGGCATGCCCACACCAAAAAGCTGGAAGAAATCTGGGACGCATCGCAGCGAGATGTATGGGACCCGAAGAAGCTGCCATGGGACACCTTCAACGCCAGCAAATACACGTGGGAACAGCGCGAGGCCATTGCCTATTGGTGGACGCTGCTGTCGGTGTTCGATGCCTCGGCGCCACCCGTATTCGCTTCCGCTTTCATCAAGACCTACGAAGCGCACGAGGAGGACGCCGTGCGCCGCTGCTTCTTCAGCGTCACCCGCGATGAACAGAACCACGAACAGATGTGCGGTCTCGCGATCACCAAATTCCTCGAGCATCCGGACCCGATCACCTACGAGCCGAAGACTGATCTCGGCAGACGCCTGCAGAAGAACGCCAAATGGCTCTACTTCAATGGCGGACGCTACTGGACGGGCTACAAGGCTGCTGTTCCGAAGTACAGCCTCGCAGTTCTGTTCAGCTCGTTCCTGATGGGTGAAATTGCCGCTGCGACGATCTTCCACCAGATGGCGGCAGCCTGCACAGAGCCAGTGTTCAAGGAAGGCTTCCGCAACATCGGCAAGGACGAAGGCCGCCACATGGGCATCTGCATGTCTCTGATGGAGCGCGACTACCCGAAGCTGGCCGTGGAAGATCGCGGCATGATTACCAAGCAGATTCGCGCTGGCTATCTGTTCCTGTCCGCCGTGCTGTTCGAACCGCCGATGGACTTCTGGGATTTGCCGGCAGACTTCATCGCCAACCAGCGCGAGGGCGAGGAGGTTGCCCGCAAGGCAGGTTTTGCCATCCCCGGCTATGAAGCCAAGCTCAACAACTGGCGCGCCGCGATCCTGAACCTCAAGGGCGTGCTCGACAAGTACGGCATTCCGTTCCCCGCTATTCCCGAGGTGGGCATTACCGGGCAGGAGATTACCGATGTCGAGATGGAAGACATCATTCCGGTGTTCTAGCGCGGGGTCGGCCACTAATGTCGCAACACATCAAGCTCTGTCCCTCGGGGCGCTCAGTTGCGTGCGAGGACGGTGACACCGTTCTCGTCGCCCTGGAACGTGCCGGCTACGCCCTGCCAAACAATTGCCGCGCAGGCGCCTGCGGCGAATGCAAGGTCAAGGTGCGCGCCGGGCAGTTTGATCAGGGCTTCGTGCTCGACATGGCGCTCTCAGCGGAGGAGCGCCATCAGGGCTATGGCCTCATGTGCATGGCCAAACCGCTCTCCGATGAGCTGGAGATCGAATGGGGAACGGAGGACGCCAAGCCCAAACTGTTCCCGCCGCGCGAATCGCAGTACGCGGTGCTGGTGGATCGCATCCCCCGCACGCCACGCATCACCGAGTTCGTACTGCGACCGCTCGGCGAAACCATGCGCTTCTGGCCGGGGCAATATGTGCAGTTAGGTGACGCTAGCCTGGGCGTGCCGGTTCGTGCCTACTCCATTGCCAACGCGCCGCGCCCCGATGGCGAGATCCGGCTACAGGTGACCCGTGTTGAGAGCCGCGAAGGCGGCCGCACCAGCCGCTGGTTGCACGACGAGATACAGCCCGGCGATACGATTCGCTTTTCCGGCCCGTTCGGCACCTTCATTGGCGATCCGTCGGTTGACACGCCGGTGCTCTGCCTGGCCGCTGGCTCTGGCCTGGCACCGATCCTGTCGCTCACCGAAGCGGCGTTGCGTCGCGGCTACAAGCAGCCGGTGACGCTGATGTTCTCCGCGAGATCGGCTGATGAGCTGTACGACCGTGGGTTGATGCGCTACTGGGCGGCTCGCTTCCCCAAATTTCGCTATCTGCCGACCATCACACGCGAGAGTGCGCCGGGCATCGCGCACGGTCGAATCCCGACGCTATTGCCATCGCATTTCCCCGATCTGAGTGGTCATAGTGTGTTCATCGCAGGAACGACCAGCTTTGTAGACGATTGCGTCGCCGCTGCTCAGGCGCTCGGCGCGAAGCCGACGCTTATTCACACAGAAGGCTTCTTTACCCAAGCGGGCTAACACAGGCGCGGCGGTTGCTGCCTGTTCACGGCGGGTTAAACCGTTCGCTGGTGTCCATGCGCACGTTGCGCAGCTCGGCAGTGGCCATGTGCGACTCATGTGCTGATTCGGCACGGTAGGAAATCAGGATCGTGCGCCGACGAGCGCCGGATGGGTTTACCGTCGCCGCGTGCAGCAGATCGGCGTCGAAAACGAGAATGTCGCCCGCATTGCCGGTGATCTGCTGCGCGTGAGCTTCCGCCTCGGGAGGTATTGGGTCTGACGTATCGGCAGGTCGGTGCGTCCCGGCTACCAATCGGGTTGCCCCGTTATGCGGGCCGAAATCGTCGAAGTAAGCCAACGCCTGAACGGTATCACCCGGTCGATGCGCCGAGAGGTCGCGGTGCAGCCCTTGATGGCCCTGACCCACGAGCGGCTCGCGGCCCTCCACTTGCGCCAGAAAATAGCGCTCCCCGATCATGGCGCCGACCACCTCCAGTACGGCTGGCAGGCGGCAAACCGCCTGTACCGTAGCGTCAAGGTCCAGCAACGAGTGCTGCCAGCCAAAACCGCGCGGCACCGGCCATTGCTCGGATGGGCGAATGTTGTCGTCAAACGCGGCGCGCAGCGAGTCAAGCCACTCCGGAGGAATGGCGCCGCGCAGCAGGACGTAACCATCGCGGACAAGCGCCACGCGATCAATCGTTGCTTGCTTGATTTCGGTCGTGTTGTTTTGCATGATCTCTGCAATGCTAGAGCAGGGCCGATAATGCTGGCGACGTCGCGATGTGGGCACACCAAAGGAGATCGCTGATGGCGCGCAAGACAAAGACCTGGGCGGAAAAGATGAACGCACCGGACCCGCATATCGAGCTCACGGACAAGGCGTTCGCGGGCATTCCGCCGGGCACGCGCATGCTCATCTCGTCCCCGCACGAAGTGGCAGCATGGCTGCGCAAGCACGTCGCCTACGGGCAGACGATTGCGGTGCCTGCGCTACGCCTCGCGCTGGCGAAGGATCGCGGTGCCGAAGCCACCTGCCCGTTGACCGCCAGCATCTTTCTCCGCATTGCCGCCGAGGCCGCGTGGGACGAAATGGAGGCCGGCGCCGCGCTCGCCAACATCACTCCATTCTGGCGCGCTGTCGATCCCAAATCTGATCTGGCCAGGAAGCTGCGATGCGGGCCGGACTGGATTGCCCACCAGCGGGAGATGGAAGCGGCGTAGCGTTCGTCATGTAGGCGCGAGCTTGCTCGCGCATGCGATGTGCCGTCGCTATTTGGCGCGAGCAAGCTCGCGCCTACGCTGCCACCACTCGGCGAACAGAAGGTTTGGCACCCAGCATAGCCAGGCAATTGCGGCGTACGACGAGGCGAAGTCCAATCGGGCAGCCATCGATAATGGCAGGTACACGCGCAGCATGACGGCGGCGAAAGTGAGCGCAAAATTTCTCAGCATCCACTTTCTGTGGCCGGTGACATCACCGCTGCGAATGGCCACGTAGGCACGCAGGCCGGTGTACAGCCAGAGCACGGCGAGGGTGGCAAATCCCACCTTGGCGGCCAAGCCGCCATAAGCAAACTGCGCCATGTAAAGGCCGGACAATCCGCCGATGAGCACGCCTACTGCGAGATAGACCCGGCCCAGCCAGCGGTGCAGCTTGGGGTTGCGCTGCCGGAGCTTCGTGGAGAACTGAAACGGGCCAAGCGCCATCGCGACGGTCGATGCGAAAGCGTGGGTGTAAATGCCGAGCGAGTGCGTCAGGAAGTTCACCCGCATGTCCGGATGCACGAGTGACCCCAAGGGCAGCAAGCCATAGGCCACCACCGTATATCCCGCCACACCGAGCGCCAGAAAGTACAGCAGAAAGTTGCTAAATGAGCGCATGCGACATCCTGAAAGTCTTCACGTTGGGTAGGTGGCGCGAACGGGGATGAGCGCCATGTTACGTGCGGTTGCTGCGTTTGTATCGGCGCGTGACCTCATGCCACGACGGTACAGCGTCTTCGATCACCGTTCGCGTTAACCGGCGTAGAACTGTCGGAGCCTTGAGAAGCGAAGCGCGTCAAGGCATTTGTTCAGCGAACCCTCGTGACATTGCCTCTCCGGCGAAGTGACACGAAACCCGGACGCGCTTCGCTTCTCCGGGCTACGATCACTGTGCAGTCGCGAGCATCACCCAAAGGAAGTTTCTGCCAAACTTCCCCGCGCCAGCGACGGCTTCGTGCATGCGCCGCAGCTCAATCACTGCCAGATACTCGCTCCAGAAGTCGCGCAACGCATCGCCCGAGTAGCCCATTCCGCCGCCGACAGAACCTCGCTCGTAGACCTGTTCATCCGTGTAGCCGTTGCCGCCTTCGGGCGCGAAGCAAACCAATCCAAAGTGCCCGCCCGATTTCAATGCCTGCGCCACAAGTTCAGCGTACCGGCGTCGCTGGTGCGGGGCCAGATGATGAAAGCAGCCGGAGTCGTAGATGAAGTCCACACTCCCTTGGGCCGGGGGACGTGCAAATACTGAACTGCACATCCATTGAACATCGACGTTCGATTTTGCGGACTGTTCACTGGCCCAGGCAATGGCTTGCTCAGACAGATCCACGCCGCTGGTGACGAACCCGTTCTTCGCCAGATAGACCGAATTCCGTCCGTTTCCGCATCCGATGTCCAGCGCCACGCCGGGCCGAATGCGCTTGGTCTCCACCCACTCGACCAGATTCTCGTCTGGGCCGGCTTCGAAGAATGGAACGGGACGTGTGCGATCAGCGTAGAAACTCTGCCAACGCTGTGCTTCTGCCGATTCGACCAGCTCCAGACGCGAGCGTGATGGTGCTTGGCTTGGTGGCCTCAAGTGGGAAGGCGTTGGCTGTTTCGTCACTTGTCGTAGCCGCGGTACAGTGGAACGGAATCGAGGAACTTATTCATCGCACTACCGTTACCCTCGATTTCTCTTCGTTGCATCGAGGCTACGCAGGCGATTTGCCCGCATGTTCTACGCTGCCCTCGGGAGGCCTTTGATACCGGCGCCGACCCCCGGCGTGGCGATGACAGCAAGTGAGGAAAAATCTCGCGAGGCAACTCGAATCTCATACTGCCCGATGTACGGACAAACAAAGCGCGCTGCCTCTCCGATCTCGAACTCACCACCGATGGCCCGAGACACGTGCACTAGCACCGTCGATTCAGGAATGTGGCGCCGCAGAAATGCCTCGATGCGATTCGGTTCCGGCACAGGCTCCTCGAGCAGATTCTCCCATTCGCATTGCGTCTGTGAATATTCCATCCATCCGCGGCGGTACAGCTGATGCAACGAACGGGCGTTCACGCTGTCTAAATCCTACGCTAGATGTCCGTGCGGGCGGCAAACCATGATTGCACTGGAAACTTCCTCCCGCACGGATGGCTAGAGCGCATAGTCATGCCTCGCTTGCCGCAGCCGGAACCAACAGACCGGAGCTGTTGCGCTCGAACGCGGACCCGCAAGGTGCCTCAAGGACGGTGGCAATAGTCGGGTCGTAATTTGCGACAGTATTGACGTCGTACATTACCAAGTTGGCAGGGTTGTTGGCGTACTCGTCCGATTCGTCGCCTGCGAAAAAGCGCCAACCGCTATCCGTGGCTGTACTCGGATCTTCGCGGTAGCAGTAGCCAACTTGTGCTCCATCAACTGTGATCCGATCTGTTGCAAAGCAGCTGCCGAAACCGATCGCAACGGGCTTGATTTGAGCAGCCGAAAGACGAAATGATTTTTGAGGCATAACGCGTGTTGTCGGACATACCTAAAGTGTTAACAGTTAGCGCCAAACGCCCGACGCTCGGTGGATATCAACGCAACTGATTGGTTCATTGAGTACTTTAGCGTTGATGTGTACGAGCATACAAATTAACTCGCAAAACTGCGAGCACAATCAACTTGCTAGCCAGTCGCGCTAACCGATCACCCGCTTATCCACCACCCGCTTGGCCTTGCCCAAACTCCGTTCAATCGCCCCCGGATCGTTCAGTTCAACGCGGGCGCTGACGCCGATCAGGTTCTTGATGTCTTCCGTGAGGTTGCGGATCACTTGCTGGCGTGAGTCGATGCCTGCGTGGACGAAGCGCAGCGTGGTTTCTACTCGCACCGTCAGCTCATCCAGGTGGCCAGGGCGGGTGATGACGCATTGGTAGTGCGGTGCGAGGTCCGGCTGGCGCAGGATCAGCTCTTCGATCTGTGACGGGAAGACGTTGACGCCGCGGATGATCATCATGTCGTCGCTGCGGCCGGTGATCTTGGCCATGCGGCGCATGCTGCGTGAGGTGGGCGGAAGCAGTTTGGTGAGGTCGCGGGTGCGGTAACGGATCACCGGCATCGCCTCTTTGCTCAGGCTGGTGAAAACGAGCTCGCCTTCGCTGCCGTCGGGCAGCACTTCACCGGTTTTCGGGTCGATGATCTCGGGGTAGAAGTGGTCTTCCCAGATTACCGGGCCGTCCTTCGATTCCACACATTCGTTGGCGACGCCAGGGCCCATCACCTCCGACAGGCCGTAGATGTCCACCGCGTCGATGCCCATGCGCTTTTCGATGTCCTGCCGCATGGCGTTGGTCCACGGCTCGGCGCCGAAGATGCCGATGGCGAGCGACGATTGGGCGGGGTCGAGCCCCTGTTTCTCGAATTCCTCGGCCAGCGCCAGGCAGTAGCTGGGCGTGACCATGATGATGTCGGGCTTGAAATCGGTGATCAGTTGCACCTGCTTTTCGCTCTGGCCGCCGCTCATCGGGATGACGGTGCAGCCCAGCCGCTCGGCGCCGTAGTGTGCGCCAAGGCCGCCGGTGAACAGACCGTATCCGTAGGCCACATGCACCATGTCGCCGGGGCAGCCGCCGCTGGCGCGGATGCTTCGCGCGACGCAATCGGCCCAGACGTCAACGTCGTTCTTGGTGTAGCCCACGACGGTTGGCTTGCCGGTGGTGCCGCTGGACGCATGCACGCGAGCCACCTGCGAGCGCGGCACGGCGAACAGACCGAACGGGTAGTTGTCGCGCAGATCGCTCTTGCTGGTGAACGGGAATTTGGCCAGATCGGCCAGCGTTTTCAGATCATCGGGATGCACACCTTTGGCGTCGAACGTGCGCTTGTAGTGCGGCACGTTGTCGTAGGCATGGCGCAGGCTCCACTTCAGCCGTTGCAACTGAAGCGCGGCGATTTCATCGCGAGAGGCGGACTCGATGGGGTGCAGTGGGGTGGGGGTTTTGGTGGGCATACGGGTTACCTCGTTACACGTTCTTTCGTGTGGCGACTTCCCTCCCCCCACCGTGGGGGAGGGGCAGGGGAGAGGGGGCAGGTTGCCGAGGGAGCGCTCGTCGCTCTGCGAATTGCCGTCACCCTCTCCCCAACTCCTCTCCCCTCGAGGGAGAGGGGCTCAGAGTTCTGGCGCGTCATGCGTGATTTGCACTCGGCAGCACTTCCCCCGCGATCCGCGCGCTTTTGCCGCGGAAGAGGGCGATGATGTCGCCGTGCTGGTTGGTGAGTTTGATGTCGTACACACCCGAGCGGCCGCGCTGCGCCTGCTCCACACCAACGGCGACCAGCGTGTCGCCCAGGCGCGCAGGCGCGAGGATCTCGATGCTGAAGCCGCTCGCCACGGTGTTCTGGTTGCAGGCGTTGCAGGCGTAGGCGAACGCGGTGTCGCAGAGCAGGGCCATGTAGCCCCCATGGCAGATGTCGTGGCCGTTGACCATGTCCTTGCGCACCGTCATGGTCACTGTGGCAGAGCCGAGCGCAACTTGCTCCACGACCATGCCTGCGGCCTGCGCCGCGTGGTCGCGCGAGAACATGGCGTCAGCCACCTGGCGCGGTGTAGGCCCCGCCGGGGCGTGATCAGGTAAAGCTGCCATCGCTCCACATCTTTCGCTGCAGCAGCAGGCTCTGGCGATAGCGGTCGTCGCCGGTGTGCGCCTGCATGTTGACAAGAATGGCGTTGATCAGGGTGAGACCGTAGCGGTCCGCGGCGGCGAGCGGGCCTTCAGGGTAGCTGACGCCGAGTTTCATTGCGGTGTCAACGCCTGCCGCGTTGGCAACGCCCTGCAGCACGGCGTCGGCAGCCTCATTGGCCAGCATGGCAACGGTGCGTGCGACGATCATGCCGGGTACGTCGCCCACCATTGTCACTTCAACGCCGAGCGCCTTGAACAGCGCTACCGCATCCGCCACCGCGCTGGTGGTGGTGTCCTCACCCTTGGCGAGTGCCACACGCTTGGTCGTCGCGAAGTCGCGCGCGAGGTCCAACGTGAGCACGTTGGTCAGGTCTTCCTCGAATGCGATCTGCGTGGCGGTGCGGCCGTCGGTCAGGCAAATCGTCGCGTTACCGGCGCGCAGCATGCCGGCGCCGTAGGGGTCGTCCTCCTTGCGCGACTGCACCTTGATGCCCGCCGCCTTGATGCGCTCGATCAGCGGGTCCAGCGCGTCGGATTCAGTGAGGTATTGCACCATCGTTGGCGCGGTGCCGGCGGCAGGCGAGGGCGCGGGCGCAGTGGGTTCGGCCGGGTAGGTGTAGAAACCGCGGCCACTCTTGCGGCCCAGCAGACCACCGGCGACCATCTCCTCCTGCGTCAGACTGGGGCGAAAACGGCTGTCCTGGTAGTAGGCGTTCCACACGCTCTTGGTGACCATCAGGTTGACGTCGAGCCCGATCAGGTCGAGCAGCTCGAAGGTACCGAGCTTGAAGGCGCCCACTTCGCGCAGCACCAGATCAATAGTCGGCACATCGGCGCCGCCCGCTTCGAGCACGCGGAACGCCTCGCCGTAGTAAGGCCGCGCCACGCGGTTGACGATGAAACCGGGGGTGCTCTTGCAGCGCACGGCGGTTTTCTTCCATTCCGCGCAGGCAGCTTCGACGCGCCCGGCGACGGCGGGCGCGGTCTGCTGGCCCATCACCACCTCCACCAGCGCCATCAGCGGCGCCGGGTTGAAAAAGTGCATGCCGACGACGTTTTCCGGTCGCGCCAGGCCAGCCGCGATGGCGGTGATCGAGATGGACGAGGTGTTGGTTGCCAGCACGGTGCTCGCCGCGCAAATGCCCTCGAGCGATTTGAACAGCGTGCGCTTGGCGTCGAGGTTTTCGACAATCGCTTCAACGATCAGGTCGCAGTCGTGAAAGTCCGCCAGATCGGGGGCCGCCGAGAGTCGTGAGATGGTTGCGGCGGCGGATTCGGCGTTGATCTTGCCTTTGGCGGCCAGCGCATTCAGCGTTTCAGCCGTTTTGGCGTTAGCCGCCGCCGCAGCGCCCTCGCGGGCGTCGAACAGTTTGACGCGGCAACCAGCCTGCGCTGCGACCTGGGCGATACCGGCCCCCATGGTGCCCGCGCCAATGACGCCGACGGTGTTGAAAGTGAGTGACATGCTTGGTTCCTACTTGGGCTGCAACCGCCGCATCACGCGGGCGCGGCTGATCGCAGGATTGTGCGCCACCGCAGGGCAGCGGCGCGGCGATGCTAACGCAATTGCACAACAAAACCGACCAACCGGTCAGTTTTTCGTTTTCGTGGTCAGCTTTTTCATGAAACGTCCATTTTGTTGGGCCTGGCGGCATGAAAGCCATGAAGTCAACATCAGGCCGAATCGGGTGCTGAGCCCAGATTGAATGGGGCTTCTGCCCCAAAGCTGATCACCGCCCCTGAAACTTCGGCGCCCGCTTTTCCTTGAACGCCGCGACGCCCTCGCGATAGTCCTCGGAGAACCCGCATTCGCGCATGTACGCGCCCTCCAGCGCGAGCTGGGCGTCGAACGTGTTGTTCGGGCTCGCGTAGATCGCCTGCTTGGTGCGGGCGTAGCCAAGCGTCGGCCCGGCGGCCAATTGCGCGGCCAGCGTGTCGATGTGTGCCGCGAACGCATCGTCCGCCACGCACTCCCAGATCAACCCGAGCTCCGCCGCCCGCCGTGCGGGAATCTTGTCGCCAAGCATGGCGAGGCCCATCGCGCGCTGCGTACCGACGAGACGCGGCAGGAAGTACGAGCCGCCGGTGTCCGGGATCAGCCCCAGCTTGCAGAACGGCTGCAGGAAGCTCGCGCTCTCGCTGGCGATGACCAGATCGCAGGCCAGCGCGAAGTTGCAGCCGGCGCCCGCTGCCACCCCATTCACCGCCGCGATCACCGGGATCGGCAATGCGCGGATCGTCTTCACCAGCGGCGCATAGTTTTTCTCCACTGATTCGCCGAGGTCCACTGCCTGCCCCGGCGCCACCGCCCGATCATTCAAATCCTGCCCGGCGCAAAAGCCGCGCCCCGCGCCGGTGATCACCAGCACCCGCGCACCATCCGCCGCCAGCCGCGCCAGCGCATCGCGCAGCTCCTCATGCATCTTCTGGGTGAACGAATTCATCCGCTCCGGGCGGTTCAGCGTAATGCGCGCCGCACCGTCGGTGGTGGCGTACAGGATGGTTTCGTAGGTCATTGGGGTCCTCCGCTTGGCTATCGAAGGATGTTAGCGAGGTAGCGGAGTGACGTCGGCAAGGCGTGTTGCGACTGCGCTGGCCCACGCTTATGGCGTGCCGCCGTCCGTAATCCCCGCCCACGCCATCGCCTGCTCGCGTTCGGCAAACGAGTGGTACTCGACCAGTTTTCCATGTCGCACCACGAAACCGTCGGCGAAGCGTCCGCCGACCCATGCGGTGGCGCCATGCAGGCGGACGTGCGCGTGCAGATAGACGACGACTTTGTCGCCGTTCTGAAAGAAGCCCTCGGGATCGCAGCTGCCTTCGGCCCAGGTGCCGCGACCGTTGATGAGATTGGCCGCCACGGCGGCGGCACCGTGATAGGTGCCTGAGGTCGGGAATCCTTCTGGCTCCTTGCGCACGATGTCTGGCGCGAAAAAAGCGATCGCCGTGGCGAGGTCGTTGCGGTTGATCGCCGCGAAGAATTGATTGAGGATTTCGACCTCGTTGCTGGTTTCGTTACTGTTTGACATTGCAAGTCTCTGGCTCTGGCGTTTTGCCGACAACACTCACTGCGCAGCGCGACTAAGCCGCCGCGTCGCTTTGGCTCGAGCACTGATGCCAGCCAGTGCGGCTGCCAGCAGCAGAAGTGTCCACCAGGCGTCGGCTGGCACCGGGCGGGCCGGGTTGCTGACCAGCGCCGTGCTGCAGTTTTGTGCTGGTTGTGCCGTTACGTTCACGCAGGCCGTGTTGGCGGTGGTCAGACCCGGGGCGAGCGTGCCGCGGACGACCACGTCAACCCGTTGGCTGGCGGTAGTTGCTGCCGCGTCAGCGGTGTAAGCAAGGGTGCCGGTCACGTCCAGCGTAGTACCGCCGGCGGTGAGCGCGCAGCTGGCGATCGTGGTCCCCGTGTTGCCAGTGGTCACGCACGTGACCGAACTACCGATCATGCTGGCGGGTAACACGTCGATGACGTTGAAGCCGACTGGCGTCAATTGGGCATTGCTGGCGCTGTTGTTGACGACCGTGATGGTCCACTCGACGGTGACGCCATCGTCCAGCATCCGGCCACGCTTGGTGATGGACGGCGGTGCGGCTGTCGCGGCTGCGGCGCTGACGCAGCTACTGTCGTTTCCGCTGCAGGCGGTCGGGGGCGTGCAAACGGTGGCGCCGCCCACCACCGCACAGCCGCGCGGCGCCGCGCACCTGCTCCGCCGGCACGCCGGTGATGGCGGCCG
>ERZ795062.1374-NODE-1374-length-17417-cov-5.587432_pt1 | contig 17417 bp, 13 predicted proteins | sample MGYA00375146_ERZ795062 | MGnify/ENA primary metagenome ERZ795062 (study PRJEB30191, sample SAMN05720281) | activated sludge metagenome | isolation source: Anaerobic digester | place: USA | collected 2015-07-16 ... | reverse complement strand
TCCACCCGAGACGGACATACACCACCGAAAGGCATCGGTTAACCATGAGACTCCTCCGACGTATCGGCCTCGCCCTCGGCGTCACCGCAACGGCCACCGTTCTCGCCGTCGGTGCGGGCACCGCACACGCGGCCCCGGTATCGGGCGCCAACCCGACCGGCATCACCACCGCCGCCCCCGGAAAGCTCACCACAAAGCTCACCAACGCGACATTCCTCCCCTATAGCGGCGGCACCACCCTCGACGTGGCCAACCGCAGCGGCAAGGTCATCGAGCGCGTTCCGCTGACCATTCCCATCAGTGGTGTCGACGTCCCGCTGCGGGTGAACCTGAGCGCCGACCGCACCAGCGCAACCCTGACCCCGATCGTCACCCCGGACACACGCAACATCATCAGCAAGGACGTGCGACCGTACGCGTCCAAGCAGGCCGCCTACAACCGGATGATGCGTGAGGTCATGATCGGCTGGAACAACGGCGGCAGCCTCACCGCCGCCATCGGCGCGGTCGTCGGTCTCGTCGTCGGCTGCTTCATCTTCGTCGGCTGCCTGTGGCTGGCCGGTATCGGCGCTGTCGTCGGTGCCGCCATCGGTATCAACGATGCCAACCCCCGCGCTTTCCACGCGGTGCTGAACTGGCTCAACGCCTAGCCCTGATCACCCACGACGCCGGTTGAGGTCCGCTTCAACCGGCGTCGTCGGTATCCGGGGTACCGGATAACCCCAGAACGCTAGTCTCGGACGGGTGAACGCACGCGCAGGAATCATCGTCACCGGAACCGAGGTCCTGACCGGCCGGATCGCCGACCGCAACGGGCCGTGGGTATCCGAACAACTCCTGGGATTCGGCGTCGACGTCGCCCACATCACCCTCTGCGGCGACCGTCCCGACGACCTCACCGCGCAACTGCGGTTCCTCGCCGACGAGGGCGTCGACCTGATCGTCACCACCGGCGGACTCGGGCCCACCGCCGACGATCTGACCGTCGCGGGCGTCGCCGGGTTCTGCGGACTCACGCTGCGGCACGACCCGGAACTCGAACAGCACATCACCGACATCCTGCGGCGCTGGCGCGGCATCGACGGCCGGCTGCCCGCGGCCGCCGCCGCCGGGGTGCACAAACAGGCGTATGTCCCGGACGGCGCGCGGCATATCCCGCCGACCGGCACCGCACCCGGCATCGCCATCTCGCGCACGGACTCGGTGCCCGCGATCATCGTGCTGCCCGGCCCGCCTCGGGAACTGCGGGCGATGTGGCCGGCCGCCGTCGCCACCCCGGCGTTCACCGACGTCATCGCCGCGCTGCCGGCGTTGCGGGAGGAGACGATCCGCGCGTATCGGCTGTCGGAGGCCGAACTCGCCGACACCCTGCGTCTGGCCGAGCACGAGATACCCGATTTCGACTCCCTGGAGATCACCACCTGCATCCGGGGCGGCGAAATCGACATGGTCACCCGGTTCGCCGAGGACCCTTCTTCCCCGGTGGCGGGGTCTGCCGAACACTCCCCGCAGCCCCGCTCGCCCGGCGGCCGGGCGTACGCGCGTCTGGTCGATCTGCTGACCGACCGTCACCGCGCACAGATCTTCTCCACCGACGGATCCACCGTCGACGACCTGCTGGCCGCCGCCCTGACGGGACGGATGATCGGGACCGCCGAGTCCTGCACCGGTGGAAAGGTCGCCGCCCGGCTCACCGACCGCGCGGGATCGTCGGCGTATACGGCGGGCGGGGTGGTGTCGTACTCGAACGAGGTGAAGACGAACGTCCTGGGCGTACCGGCCGAGATGATCGCCGAGCACGGCGCCGTCAGCGAGCAGGTGGCCGAGGCGATGGCCGACGGTGCGCGGCGCGTCCTGGGCACCGACATCGCCGTCTCCACCACCGGGATCGCCGGCCCCGATGGCGGGTCTCCGGAAAAGCCCGTGGGCACTGTATGTTTCGGAATCTCCGTGTCCGGTTCGCCCACCCGGACCCACACCATCCGGTTCCCGGGCGACCGCGCCACCGTCCGCGCTCTCACCGTCACGGCCGCGCTGCATCTGATCCTGGAAGCCGTCGGGAGCTGACGCCAAGAATTTCTTTCCCCTTCAACGGTATATCGCGGACGGGGCCTTGCCGCAAGACCCCCCGCGTGGTGCACAATCGTGGATCCCCAGCCCACGAGGAGTTCACCACCGCATGAACCACGCGTTCAATCTCCCGGAATCCCTTGCCCACAAATCTGATTCACGGTTCATCGGCGGCGACGGCGCGCACTTCGCGGCCATCGACGCCGCACTCGGCCACACCGTCGCCACCCTGACCGCCCGCATCGACGCCCTGCGTAGAGCACCCGGCGGAGCCGGACATCATGCGATGGAACGCGACATGGACATCCACCGCACCCACACCCGGCTGGCCACAATCGAGCGGTACGGGCTTGATCTGTGTCTGGGCCGAATGGTCGGCACCGACGGAACCGTCACCTACATCGGCAGACTCGGACTGACCGATCCGATGGGTGAGCAGTTGCTGGTGGATTGGCGCACACCAGCGGCCGAACCGTTCTTCACCGCCACCCTCGCCGACCCGCGCGGCCTGACCAGCAGACGCCGCTACCGCTGGTCGCACGGATCGATTGTCGATTTCTGGGACGAATCGCTGACCGCCGACACACCACCCGATCTCGTTCTCGACCGCGACTCGGCGTTCCTGGCAGGGTTGAGCGGCGGCCGGGGCGAGAAGATGCGGGATGTACTCGGCACCATCGCCGCCGACCAGGACGCGATCATCCGGGCCGGGTCGGCGGGGACCCTCGTCGTCGACGGCGGGCCGGGAACGGGCAAAACCGTTGTCGCCCTGCACCGGGCCGCCTACCTGCTGTACGCGGACCCGCGGTTGAGCGGACAGCGGGGCTCGGTGCTGGTGGTGGGGCCGCACCGGCCGTATCTGTCGTATGTGGCCGACGTACTGCCCGGACTCGGCGAACAGGGCGTACTGACGTGCACGATCGCCGATATGGTGCCCGAATCGGCGTCGGCGGCGGCCGAATCCGACCCGGAGGTCGCACGACTGAAGGCGTCGGCGGCGATGGTGGCAGCGATCGAACCGGCGGTACGGTTCTACGAGGAATCCCCGGGTACCGCGTTGCGCATCGAAACATATTGGGGTGAGGCGACACTCACGCCCAACGATTGGGCCGAGGCGTTCGCCGAGGCCGATCCCGCCGCGACGCACAACGATGCCCGCGACGCGGTGTGGGAGAAGCTGCTGGAGATCATGCTGGAATCCTTGCCCGGCGTCGAATCCGGCGAGCGCGGCCGGGCATGCGCCTCGCTACGCCGCAATAGGGCCCTCACCACCGCGTTCAACCGGGCGTGGCCCCTGCTGGACCCGACCGACATCGTCGGCGACCTATGGTCGGTGCCCGCCTACCTCGCCAGGTGTGCGCCGCAGCTGAACCGCACCGAAGTGACTCTGCTGCAGCGCGACGACCCCGGCGCGTGGACCACCTCCGATCTGCCGTTGCTCGATGCCGCGCGACGACGCATCGGCGATCCCGAGAACACCCGGCGCCGGCACCGCCACGCCGCCGCACTCCGCGCCGAACGTGCCCGGATGGACGATGTCATCGACGACGTGATCGACGCCGACGACAGCGAGATGCAGGTCGCCTCGATGCTACGTTCGGCCGATCTGCGCAACGCCCTCGACGACCACACCGTCTCGCCCGTCGCCGATCCCGACGAGACGGCCGGGCCGTTCGCGCATATCGTGGTCGACGAGGCCCAGGAACTCACCGACGCCCAGTGGCAGATGCTGATCAGCCGTTGTCCGGCACGCAGTTTCACAGTTGTCGGCGATCGGGCACAAGCGCGCGACGGGTTCACCGAGTCGTGGACCGCCCGGCTCGGACGGGTCGGGTTGCGCCACATCGCGGTGGCCGGTCTGTCGGTCAACTACCGCACCCCGGTCGAGATCATGGCCGAGGCCGAGCCGCTGATCCGGGCAGCCGTTCCCGACGCCAATGTGCCCCGGTCGATCCGGTCGTCCGGGCTCCCGGTGATCCGGGCCGGGATCGATGACCTGGACGCCGTGCTCGATGCGTGGCTCCGCGAGAATCCCGATGGAACCGGTTGTGTGATAGGTGGATCCGGTCCGGCACACCACCCCCGGATCAGGACCTTCACCCCGGGCACCGCCAAAGGCCTGGAGTTCGATCTGGTGGTGCTGGTGCGGCCCGAGTCGTTCGGCGCCGGGGTGGCCGGCGCCGTCGACAGGTATGTGGCGATGACCCGCGCCACGCAGCGGTTGGTGATCCTGAGCTGATCGCGGAGCGGGGTCACCGGCCTGGGACCTACGACCCTAAAGACACCCCATTCCGATCCCAAACCCATGCGCGCACGCGCATGGGCGGGTAGACCGGTGAGCAGGACGACTGTCGACAATGAGAGGCAATCCCGCGATGAAGGCGATCCAGTTCATTGCCCCCGGACAACCCCCCGAATTGCGTGAGGTGGACAAGCCCACGCCAGGCCCCGGACAGGTGCTGCTCAAGATCACCGCCGCCGGGGCCTGCCATTCCGATGACTTCGTGCTCAACGCCCCGGCCGGGGCATTCGACTACCCATTGCCGATGACACTCGGTCACGAGGGCGTCGGAGTGATCGCCGAGGTGGGTTCCGGCGTACGGACGGTGTCCGAGGGAACGGCGGTCGCGGTGTACGGGCCGTGGGGCTGCGGCACCTGCTACCGGTGCGCCGAAGGTCAGGAGAACTATTGCCTGAACGCGGCCGAACTGTCCATCACACCGCCGGGGCTCGGCACCGACGGCGCCATGGCCGAATATCTGCTCGTCGATGACCCCCGCCACCTCGTGCCACTCGGAGACCTCGATCCGGTCGGCTCGGTGGCGCTCACCGACGCCGGTCTGACCCCGTATCACGCGATCAAGGCCTCGCTGCCCAAACTGGTCGGTGGCACCACCGCCGTCGTCATCGGCGCGGGCGGACTCGGGCATGTCGGGATCCAGTTGCTGCGCCACCTCACCGCCTCCCGGATCATCGCCGTCGACGTCTCCGAGGACAAGCTGGCGTTCGCGAAGGAGGTCGGGGCCCACGAGGCTGTGCTCAGCAACGAGGACACCGTCGCCGAGGTCCGCAAGTTCACCGGGAAGCAGGGCGCGACGGCGGTCTTCGACTTCGTCGGATACCAGCCGACCATCGACATGGCGATGGCCATGGTCGGGGTGCTCGGCGACGTCACCATCGTCGGCATCGGCGACGGGGTGGCCGCCGCCAAGGTCGGCTTCTTCGCACAGCCGTACGAGGTGTCGGTCCGGGCGCCCTACTGGGGCTCACGGAGCGAGCTCATCGAGGTGCTCGACCTGGCCCGGGACGGAGTTGTGCGGGTCGAGACCGAGAGGTTCGGTCTCGACGACGGATTGGAGGCATACCGGCGGCTGGCCGCGGGCACTCTGCGTGGCCGGGCCGTGGTGGTCCCGGACTAGCGTCGGTCATCGGACTGTCGTTCACCGGGCCGACGGGGTCGGGTGCCGCAGGTCAGGACCGTTCACCGCGCATCAGTGACTCGAGTGCCCTGATCGCCGGCACCGCGTCGGCCAGTGCCCTGCGATCGTCGTCGGCGAGCATCCGCACATAGCCCTCGGCGATCTCGGTGTACTCGCGCCGACGGGCGCGGACCAGCTCGGCGCCGCTTTCGGTGAGCTTGACCAGGGAGGCCCGGCCGTCGGCGGGGTCAGCCCGCCGCACCACCAGGCCGTCGCGTTCGAGCGAGTGCACCAGGGTGGTCATCGTTGGCTGCGTGACCCCCTGCCGGGCGGCGAGGGCGGTGACCCGCATCGGGCCGTCGGTGAACAGCGCCGACAGCGTCGAGGACGAGGTCATACTCATCTCGCGCGGCCGGTGCCGGAGCATCGCGCTCAGCAGCGCGAAGATCGTATCCGCCAGCTCGGCATTGCCCACCGTACCGAGCAGCGTGTCCGGTATTTCCATTTCGCGGGTCACGCTCCGAGTGTAAGGGATCCGAACAGGATACATAGTCTTTTTATATAAAGAATCTATGCACACGTGTCCGGACCCCTCCGCATTCCGACAGCCGACAGCCGTGTGGGCCGCCGTACCCGTTCCCACCCGGCCACTCCCCACCCAGTCGAAAAGTCTTTCAGCCCAGGGGTTTCGAAATCGGCAGGTTCACAAAGCTCGGCCGATCGGGGTCGAGCCGAATGTGCTGCGGCCTGAGCTGGGAGGCGTTGAGCAACGGACGCAACGGCAGACCGCGCGGCAGGTTCATCGCGAACACGTCGACGCGGAGCCGGTGCCCGGCCCTGATCTTTGCCTCGGTGGGCAGCAGACCGATGTCGACGGTCACCGGCCTACCCGGAGTGACCGGTTGCCGTGCACTCAGCGTCATCGTGAGGTGCGGGTCGATGACGTCGCCGTTGGGGGCGAACTCCGACTTGGCGGCGTCGTAGTCACGCAGCGACGCGACCAGCTGACCGGATGCGAGCACCTTGGACGTACCGTCCGGCGCAACATCGTTGAGGGTGGCCACCCAGTAGCCGTCGGTGGCGTCGAGCACCGTGTTCAGCCGCACGTTGGTGTAGCCGGACACGCTGCGGGTGGTGGCCACGGGGGCACTGGTGAAGGTGAGCGCGTCACGCTCGGAGAACCGTGCATCGTCCGAACACACCGGGAGGACGGCGACGACACCGATCGTCTGCTGCGCACTGTCACGGGAACAGACGGTCGCCAGACCCGGCGAGACAGTTAGTCGCCCACGCGAGTTCACCTTCGCGGTCGTGAGCGATCCGTCGCGCACCGCGTACGGTGCCGTGCCCGAACGCCTGTCGCTCAGATATAGGCGCTGACGGTGCATTCCGGCGCGCGGGAACTGGTCGGCGGTGATCCAGTTGTCGCCCACGTTCTGCAGGACCACCGGCCCGTACTCGTCGATACCGTTGTCGATGCCCTTGAGCCACTTGTCGAACCAGGCTCGTTGCAGCACGTCCAGGCGCGACGGGGTGCCGTTCTTGCCGAACTGCCCGGCACCGATCGTGATGTGGTAGCCGTCGCCCATGATCAGCTTCTTCTTGTTCGGCGGCAACGGGATCCGGTTGAACATCCGCACCTCGCTGTTGGTGAACAGATCGAACCAGCCGCCATAGATCATGGTGGGCACGGTGATCTTGTCGGCACCCGACAGCCACGACGAACGTTCGTCGGAACTCTCGTCCAACAGGCTCTTCAGATTCGGCGGGATCGACGCGATATCCGGAACGGTCAGCGCTGCGAGAAGTTGCGGGTAGAAGGTGCCCGGCTCACTCATCCTGTCGGCCAGCCACTTCCAGTCGAAGGTGCCGTTCATCATCGACGCGACGTTCGGGATCAGCTTGGTGGCGTTGACCAATGTCAGCCACAGCGGCAGGAACCCGACACCGAGTCCGCCGCCCGGCGCCACCACGTCGCGGATCAGGTCGCCGCCCGGCTCGACGGGGAAAATCGCCTTGAGCGCCTTGGGCGCCATCTTGGCGGCGTAAATCTGGTTGATCCCCGAATACGACACCCCGGCCATGCCGATCTTGCCGTCGGACCACTTCTGTGCGGCCGCCCAGTTGATGACCTCGATGGTGTCCATCTGCTCCCGGCTGCGGAACACATCCCACGTGCCCTGGGAGAAACCGGTGCCGCGCACGTCGACGACGACCTGGGTATAGCCGCTGCGAATGAGGTTGTCATCGACCATCATCGTCTTGATGCCCTTGTCGCGGATGGTGCCGATCAGGTCGTCACCACCGCGCAACGGGCCGGTCAGGCGCACCTTGGACAGGACCTGATCCAGGAACGGCTCGAGCACCGGGTGCTGGATGACCGCCGACCCCAGCGAGGTGAGCAGTTTGGTGTACGGGGTCAGGTTGACGATGACCGGCGTCCTGGTGTCGACGGGCCGCTGCCGGGCGTCCGCGGGACGGTAGATGTCGGCCCGCAGGACGGTGCCGTCGCTCATCCGGATCGGGACGTCGGTCCGCACACTCACCCCGGCGTACTTTTGTTTGCCGTCGTGTGTGGCCGTCCACTGTTTGCCTGCCGGGCCTCCGGTCGGATCGGCCGTGGCCACACCCGCTCCGCCCAGGCCGACCACGACCGCCGACACCGTTGCCAGCGCCGCCGCTCGAAATCCGATCTTCGGGCGCTCTCCCCGCCGCCGAGTCATGTATCCATTCCCTCCCGCAGAAGAACATGCGATATCACATATTCGGGAGGACAATATCAGTTAGCAGCGTCACATCATACGGATCCCCTGACCCGTATGGCCCGAAGCGGACTATTCACACGCGACACCGTCGCCGTCCCGGTCCAGTGTGCGTGAATAGCCCGGATCACCTGCATGAATAGGCGCCTTGCCCGCCGCCCGGACCTGTGCGCAACTGGAGTAGCGGACGCTGCCCCCGCCGTCCCCTGTCGTCGGGGCGGCAGTCGTCGTCGGGGCCTCGGTCACCTCGTCCGTCGAGGTTTCCAGTACCCGCCTCGGGGTTGCCGTCGTGGTCTCCGAATCCTTCGGCACGGTGGTGGTGCGATCGGTGGTGGTCGGCTTCCGCGAGACCGTCGAGTCGGTCGTCGTGGCACCGCAGGTGGCGAGCACCCGTTGCATCGCCAACTTCTCCGCCGCCGTCACCCACAGGCGGTACTTCGCCTTCACCTCGATCTGACGGGCGACATAGGTGCACCGATACGACCGGTTCGGCGGCAGCCACGTCGCCGCGTCGCCGTCACCCTTCCGCGAGTTGGTGGGGCCGTCGGTGGGCTGCAGGTTGACCGGATCGTTGGCGAGGTTGCGGCGTTCGTCCACGGTGAGCCGCTGCGCTCCCTTCTGCCAGGCATCCGACAGGGCGACGACGTGGTCGATCTGTACCGCCGACGACGTGCCCTCCCCGCGCACGAAGGCGATATCGCGGCCGGTGTACGGGTCGTGCAGGGTCCCCGACAGGACGACGCAGCCGCGGGTGCCGGATTTGACGGTGACTTCGTCGAGATCCTTGAGCATGTCGTTGCGGGTGTCGCAGCCGTTGTGCCCGCCGTCGACGTCGACATCGTCGGACCACCCGCTGCCGAACTCCGACCGGCTGTACCCGGTCTTGGGCGCGCGCCCCTTCACATCGAGTTCGTCGAGCCGACGCAGCGCCGCCGTCGCCTCCCGGCCCAGCATCCGGGTGGTCGACATCGGCTCGGTGGTCGAGGCGCGGTCCGAGACGGACGGGCCGGACGGGGTCGATGGCGAACCGCCGGACGCGGCGGTGGTGGACGCGGTGACGGCAGCGGTGTCGACCTCATCGTCATCCGGTGAGCCGACAAGCCCCACGACGACGAGCAACCCGACGATCAGCGCACCGACACCTGCCGGCCACAGCCATCGACGAGGCCGGCGGCGGGGCGCGCCCGGTGACCCGGTCGGGTCCGGCGGCGGCGTGAACGGTGGCAGGCCGTCGGCGTCGGCATAGCGGTCGGACCATGCGGTCCCGTCCCACCAGCGCATTCGCCCAGTGCCCGCCGGATCGGCGAACCATCCCGCGGTCGGCATACCTGATGGCATCGATTACCTGCTCCCGTTGTTCTCCATACCGTCGTGGCACCGATATCTGTACCGTCGACAGCGCGAGAATTGTTACACGGAACCGGCAGCCGCCCCGCGTATCATCTGCTTCGACGATGTTCGGTTTTTCCGTGTTCGCATAGAGTGGTGTCTGTTGTATGTCGACACGACAGACGTCGGTACACCTCACCGTCGGTACACCTCACCGTCGGCACACTGACCACAGGAAGGGTTTTCACAATGGGCGTGAGCCTGAGCAAGGGCGGAAATGTCTCGCTGAGCAAGGAGGCCCCCGGCCTCACCGCGGTCTCGGTCGGCCTCGGCTGGGATGTCCGGACCACCACCGGCGCCGACTTCGACCTCGACGCCAGCGCCATCGCGCTGGGACCGGACAAGAAGACGCTGTCCGATCAGCACTTCGTGTTCTTCAACAACCTCCGTTCGCCCGAGGGCTCGATCGAGCACCTGGGCGACAACCTGACCGGCAGCGGCGACGGCGACGACGAGGTGATCAACGTCGACCTGGCGGGCACCCCCCCGACCATCGACTCGATCGTCTTCCCCGTCTCCATCTACGACGCGGAGACCCGCGCACAGTCGTTCGGCCAGGTCCGCAACGCCTACATCCGCGTGCTCAACCAGGCCAACGGCCAGGAGATCGCCCGCTACGACCTGACCGAGGACGCCTCCACCGAGACCGCGATGGTCTTCGGTGAGCTGTACCGGCACGGCGCCGACTGGAAGTTCCGCGCGGTCGGCCAGGGCTATGCCTCGGGTCTGCGCGGTATCGCGCAAGACTTCGGCGTCAACGTCTGACCAGCGCACCTCACGTGCTCGGGACCGGCACCATGCCGGGCCCGAGCACGTTTTGCGGGTTATCCTTGCGCCGGACCCCGACCTCCCGGACCCCGACTCCGTAGTGCCCCGGACGATCACCGCATCGTCCGCGCAACCTATTGCCCGCATGAAAGGCCCCGCGAACTCTCGTGCTACTTCGCATCTTCGGACTCTCGTTCGCCATCACGATCATCTCGCTGATCGTCGCGTTCCTCTATGGCGGGCCCGAGGCCCTCTTCCTCACCCTGATCCTCGGTATTCTCGAGGTCAGCCTGTCCTTCGACAACGCCGTCATCAACGCCACCGTCCTGCGCCGGATGAGTGAGTTCTGGCAGAAGATCTTCCTCACCATCGGTGTGCTCATCGCCGTTTTCGGTATGCGCCTGGTGTTCCCGCTGGCCATCGTGTGGCTCACCGCGGGCCTGAACCCGGTCGACGCCCTCGACCTCGCGCTCAACCCACCGGCCCAGGGCGAAACCTACGAATCGATCATCACCGACGCCCACCCGCAGATCGCGGCGTTCGGCGGCATGTTCCTGCTGATGCTCTTCCTCGGCTTCGTGCTGGAGGAGAAGGAGCTGACCTGGCTCACGTGGATCGAACGTCCACTGGAGAAGATCGGCAAACTCGAAGCACTCGAGGTCGTCCTGGCCATCGGTCTGCTGCTCATCACGGCCGAATTCATCGCCCCCGACGACAAGCGGGCCACTGTCATGGTGGCCGGTGCCCTCGGCATGATCACCTACATCGCGGTCAACGGGCTCGGCGAACTGTTCCACACCGAGCAGTTCGAGGAGGACGAGGACGCAGAGGAGGCATCCACCGCGGAATCGTCCACGGCAGAGAACGTCGCCGGCAACAGCCGCAAGGGCCCGAGCGAACTGGCCAAGGCCACCGGTAAGGCCGGCTTCTTCCTGTTCCTCTACCTTGAGGTGCTCGATGCGTCGTTCTCGTTCGACGGCGTGATCGGCGCGTTCGCGATCACCGCCGACCCGATCATCATCGCGCTGGGTCTCGGCCTGATCGGCGCCATGTTCGTGCGTTCGCTGACGGTGTACCTGGTCCGCCAGGGCACCCTGTCGGAGTACGTGTACCTCGAGCACGGTGCGCACTGGGCGATCGGCGCACTCGCGCTGATCCTGCTGTACTCCATCGGTACCCACGTGCCCGAGGTCGTCACCGGCCTCGTCGGCGTGGTGCTCATCGGCGCGGCGCTCATCTCAAGCGTCATCCGCCGCCGCAACGAGCAGGCCAAGGAATTGGCCTCGGTCTGACGGCGTCCGCTCCCGACACATCCCGCCCGGATTCTTCCGGGCGGGATGTGTGTTTCGGGGACAGAATGTTCGGTCAGCCGGTGGTGACGCCGAAGCTCGCGACGGTCGCCGCCAGGTCCGGATAGGCGGTGCCTTCGGCCCAGAACTTCCAGGCGGCAGATTCCCGGACCAGGCGCCCGTACACCACCGACCGGGCGTCGGGCACACCCGAGTTCAGGTTGTAGTCGGCGAAGACGGCATCGTTGCGGCGCAGGGTGATCCTCGCTCCCGGGATCCGGCCGAAGCCCACCTCGGCGCCGTAGACGGTGACCGCGACCGCGACCTGCGCGACCTCCACGTCGAGCGTGGCCAGGTCGATCACCAAGGTCTGCTCCGGTCCCTGCTTGTCCAAGCTGATGGTCCCGTCGGGTGTGGCGGCGTTGTTGAAGTAGACGAAGTGCTTGTCGGAGATGACCTTTCCCGTCCGGTCCAGCGCGTAGCCGGACAGGTCCACCTCGTAGCCGAGCGAACCGACCGGGTCGACCTCCACGGTGACGGTGACCCGGTCCGGTGCCGGGCCGCCCCGGTCCCTGCTCATGTCTATCGCCATGCTGCCCTCTCCCCCGTCATGTGTGTGCCTGCCCGGTTCACGATCTGGACACGCCGCCGTCGGCCAGTACCCATCCGATCGGGTCCAGACAGCGGAACGGCGAGATCCCACTGCGGTGGAGTTTTTCGCCCACCGGCGGCATCCCGAGTGCCGAGACCGCGAAAAACCTGTTCTCGTAGTACTGGCCGGTGACCGGATTACGCAGTGTCCGCAACATCGGTCCGGCATGCAGCCGCTGCAGCAGGCTCACCACCTCGGCGTGCAGGAGGATGCCGTCATCCTCGTCATACTCGGTACCGATCAGACCAGGGTCGCGGTTGAAGGCCGCCCCTGGATTGGCCATCACCCGCCCCCACGAGCTCTGCTCGACCCTCGACAGGGCTTGCAGTGCGTCGAATTTGGACAGCACCAGGCCGATCTTCGGGTTGCCGGCCCCGATCAGGGCCATCACCTTGCGCAACACATCACCCGGATCGCCGCCGATCAGAGTGGTCGGCGGCACCAGGTCGAGCAGCTGATCGGAGACGTCCCGCACCCGCAGCGGGTCGAAGAGGAACAACACCGCGTGCGCGAGCCCGAAGAACTCCCACGACGGTCCCCCGGTGTCGGCGTTCTCCAGATCCTCGCCGGCGACGTCGCGGATCACCAGGTACCGCTGCCGGTCGCCCCAGAAACCCATGGCGAAGATCAGCGGCGGCTGATGGGCGGCGACGGCGGCCGCCGGAGTGGCCGCGGCGATGCCCCGCTGCTCGAACAGCGGCCGCTCGTAGGTGGCTGCGTACGTGCGTTCGGTGACCGCGTCGGCGGCGGTGATCTCGGCCTCGGAATGGGCGAGGAACTTCTTGAGCTGCTTGATCAGAACCGCGATATACACGGTCTTGCCGGTGTAGCGGGCGCCGGCCATCGCGATGCAGGTGGCCTCGCCCGACCGCCAGTGCGGCGGAAGTTCGTAGTGGCAGATCGGGCACACCTCGATCCCGTTGGCCTCCGAGGGTATCGGCGTCCAGGTGTGGTCGGCGCCCGCCGGACGACGCACCGACCGCACCGGGCGGCCGTGCACATCGCCGCCCGCGTACCGGGAGGCAACCGGATCGAGTTCGATCCGGTTGTCGGTGGAATCCCCCGTCGCTTCGCTCGCCCCGGTGTCGGTCCAGGCGAAATCGTCCTCGGGAAGATCGTGAAAACATCGGGGACATTTGATCATCGGATGTCCCTCGCCACACTGCTCGATGCCACACTGCTCGATGCCGCGAGGCCCGCCGCCGCGAGCAACTCCCCCACCACCCGTGAGACCAACTGCGGTTGCCCGGCGAGAAACTCCCGGCCGTCGACGCCCGGCGGCGGCAGCGGACAGCGGGAACCCGCGAATCCGGGTCCGTCGGTGGCCGACGAACAGTCCGAAAGCACCAAGGCCAAAACACCTTTCACCGTATCGACCACTCCGGCGCCGTCGGTGAGCACCACCGTCAGCGACCGTCCGCCGGGCCGGGTGATCGCCGCATTGACGTCTACCGAAAATCCCAGGCCCGGCGCCGGGACCGCGCCGAGATGACCGCCGAGGGCGTCACCGGCGAACGACTGCTGCCCGGCTGTCGCCGGACCCGGAACAGTGAGCGTGATCGGCTCCCCGGTCGAGAGCACCGCCGCCATCCCGGCCACGATGTCGGCGGCAGCGGCCACCATCCCGGAGGCGAACAACGGCGCCATCGACACCGACGTGTCGACGACGCAGCCCATCGTGACCCGGTGCGCCTCATCGATCTGGTCGGCGTGCAGCACCCCACGGCAGGCCACTCGCGCCTGCGCGGCGACCGGCGGCAGCGGGGCGTCCGGTATGGCGAGCCTCGTGGTCACCCGCACCGAGGCGCCCTCACCCAGATGCTGATCCTGCGGCGCCAGGGTGGCCAGTTCGAGGAAACTCAGTCCGGACACATCGCGCGGGGCCAGCTGGATCACATCGGCGCCGATGTCACCGGAGTCGTCCGGACCCAGGGTCACGTGCAGCACCGTGCCCTGATCGAACCTGTCCCGGCCGCCGTCGGGCACAGCGGCGACCACGACCTCCACGTCGACCCGCGGCAGGATCAGCAGACTCCCGGTGTGCTGGACAACCCGGACCTCCCGCCCGTCCCGTGCCCGCGCCAGCAGCCGGGCACCCGGGCCCACGGCACCGCCCACGGTCAGCGCCACGGCGATCGGCCTGCGCGGCAACTCCGCCGACGCCTTGCCGTCCAGAACAAAAGTGGCCATCAGCGTATATCCTTTCCGCTTCGGGGCGACAACCCACGATCACGCGCCTGGTGACCGAACTCCTTGAGCCAGTCCTTCGCCGCGTTCCGGTACTCATCGAAAAACGCCTCGGCCCGCGCCGCATCGCCGCGGGCCACGACGGGCCACGCCGTATCGCGCAGCGCGCTCTCCGAGTCGGCCACCGGATATCCGTCGGCGATCAGCCTCTCAAGGATACGGTCGACCCAGGCGGGATCGGCGATGTCCATGAGAGTGCGGACGGGCGGCCGTCCGTCGACGAACCGCAGAAATGATTGCGCCACCAACCAGTTCGTGTCGATGACACCGGTCTGACTCAGATATTTGAGCAGTTGGTACACCGGCTTGCGGATCGGGCTCAGCGCCGTCGACATCGGTGTGGGCGCCACCCCGGCCGGCGGTGCCCACGCCTCGCCCGCGAGTTGCCCGACGACGTAGCCCGCGCAGATCGTCTGTGTCAGGTCGGGAGCGCACGCACGCATCGACACCACGTCGTCGGCGACACACAGGCGAACCGCACCGAGCAGTTGCTCACGGGTCAGCGGGGCCCGGTTCGGATCGGCGCGCCAACGGCGCAGCACGGCGGCGGCGACCGTCGCGTCGGTGCCCTCCGGTTCCCGGCCCGGATCGCGCTCGGCGGTGATCACCTGGTCGAACAGCCGCTGATCGACCGGCCCGGTGAACACGGGGGTACGCAACAACGCCGGGCCCGTGCGTTCGGGTTCGCTACTCGACCAGTTGCGCAGGTCCTCGACATCGGGGCATTCGAGTTCGATGATCGCGGCGACGAGCCCCCGGCATTCGGCGTCGCTGTAGTGCTCCGAGGCGATCGCCGAGTTCACCGCGTCGGTGGCCCATTCCCGTCGCGTGGCGCGGTCGGTGCGCACGGTGAGCGGATCGCCCAGAACCTGGGCCACCGCAAGCGGATACAGATAGGAGTCGGCGCGGGTGGGATTGGCGGGCACCGGAATGCCCGGCTCCGTACGGGAATCGGCGAACACCCACATCCAGTGGGCGGCCGGGATCGCCCACAGGCCATCGGCGCGATACCGGGCCAGGAGCGGACGCACATACCCGGCGCGCACGTCCGGGCCGATCAACGTCGGTGCTAAGCCGACCGGCCAGTTCTGTTGCGGTTCCCAGAAGAACTCGCCCAGTCCGCTCACGTCCAGCGCGCCGACCAGTTCATTGCTGATCCGGTCGAACTCGTCGCCGCGCAGGGCCACCCGGTCGATGACCTCGGCCAGCCGCAGTCCCTCCGTCAACAGTCCGGCCGAGTCCTCCCCGCCACGGCGACCGGCGAGTGCGGCAATACGTTCGTCGAGGTCCGGACGCAACACGGTCAGGTCCACCACCCGCACCGACGGCACCGACTCCACCGGTCCCGTCACAACCCATCGTGGGTCGGCGATCACGGCCGCCAAGAACCGGATACCGCGCGCATCGACCGGTCCGCCGTGCTCATGGGCCTGCACGAACTCGGCCAGCAGCTGATCGGCGGTGCGAGGGTTGGCCTCTCGGGCTGTGGCAACACGCCGGGCGGCCCACGGCACCCGGTTCACACCATCGGGGGCGTCCTCCGCGATCGCCCTGAGCGCATCGGCATGGAACTCGGCCAGATCCGGAACCTCTTCGACTGCGATCGCCAACGGCCACAACGGGGTCAACGTGCCATCGGCGAACTCCTCGGCCACCTCCTCACAGCGGGTGAGCACGCTGATCGCGATGTGCTCGTCGGCGAGCACACCCTCGGCGAGCACCGAGAGCAACCCGACCGGCACCTCGCCACGGGCGACCCCGTGCGTGGAGCCCAGATCACCGAGGTCGGGCACCTCGGCCTCGTCGATGACGACGGCACCGGTGGGACGTCCGGGTTCGGGGTCGGCGGTCCTGGGCATCGCTATCAGATGCACGCCCCGGCCGATGTCGGCCTCGGCGTACTCGAGTCCGTCGTGGGTGGCCCACGAGAATCGTTGTGCGACCGAAAGCGGCAGAAAGAAACTCACCGCGGCGATCCACCGGGCCGCGGTGCTCTGTCCCGGGCTGCCCGATTGCGGGCTACCGGGGTCGGCGGTCAACAGCACCACCGACGGCCCACCGGCGAGGGCGCGGGCAACCGCGTCGAGCAGCACCCGGAACACCCCCTGCCGATCGATGGCCTGCCCGAGCAGGAACTGAACCGCCGACACCAGGTTGATCTCCGGATTGGGCCGGGGTAACCCCTGCCCGTCGATGGTCGCCGCCGCGACGTTCACCGGACCGTAGGGGATGAGCCAGTCCGCCGAACGCCAGCGGACGATGGGCCGGTCCGCGCGGGCAGCGACCGGCCGCCGGTCGACGGCCACATGTGCGAACACATTGCCCGGACGTCCCGACGCGTCGCGCCCGGCATCTACGGTGTGCCAGTAGGCACCCGACCCGTCGTCGAGCATCTGGTAGCTCAATCGTCCTGGGCGCGAGTCGATCTGATTCTGGGTGGGGAATTGCGGCAGCCTCGGTTCGAGATCGAAGACCGTCGGGATGCGCTTGATCAGCACATCCTGCTCGGCTTGATGCAGTTGTCCCACAACCTGTTTGATCTGCCATCCACCGGGCCCGGAACCGTCGTCGAAACTGGTGTAGGTCAACTGCGCCGCCGGAGACGGCGCGACACCGCTACTACTACCGGCTGCCGCGATATCCATCACCGCTATCCCCACATTCCGGGTGCCGTCGGGGGCATGGGGTTCTGGGACACAGGATTGTGGGACATTTGATCGGGGATGTACAGAAACCGTAGCGGCGGATCGAAGAGCGCGACCTGGCGTGTCCGCCGGCCTCCGGTGACGAACAACCGTAGATAGCCACGGAGCCTGCCGAT
>ERZ795062.1371-NODE-1371-length-17429-cov-6.020951_pt1 | contig 17429 bp, 17 predicted proteins | sample MGYA00375146_ERZ795062 | MGnify/ENA primary metagenome ERZ795062 (study PRJEB30191, sample SAMN05720281) | activated sludge metagenome | isolation source: Anaerobic digester | place: USA | collected 2015-07-16 ... | reverse complement strand
GCCAGCGCGAAGTCGAGGTCGGCGACGGTGTCCGAGGCGGGCTGCAGCGTGTTCGCCACATGTTCGGCGGTGTCCACGACCGTGAGATAACCGCTGCGAAGGGCCCAGGCGCAGCCCAGGATCAGTCCGGCTGCGGTCAGCAACACGATCCAGACGCGGGCACGCAGACTCACGAATGGCAGGCTACTCGTACCACCCCTTCTGGAGGCCCGCGTGCGCTTGCGCCCGATGTTGTCCGCACTGCCCGTCTACCGCGCGGGACAGCGGCCGGCCGCACGCGCCGATCTGCCCACGTTCAAGCTCTCGTCCAACGAAGCGCCGGTTCCGCCGCCCGAGCATGTGCTCGCCGCACTGCCCGAGTCGGCCGTGCACCTCTACCCCGACCCCGCCAGCACAGCGCTGCTGGAGGCGCTGGCGAAGCACGTGTCCCTGCCGGTCGAGCAGATCTGTGTGGGCTGCGGCTCGGTCTCGCTGTGCCAGAACGCCGTGCAGATCGCGGCCGACCCCGGCGACGAGGTGGTGTACGCGTGGCGGGCGTTCGAGGCGTATCCGATCGTCACCACCATCAGCGCTGCCGTGCCTGTGGAGGTACCGCTGACCAGCGGGGCCCGTCACGACGTGCAGGCGATGGCCGACGCGGTCGGGCCCAGGACCAAGGTCGTCTTCCTGTGTACGCCCAACAACCCGACCGGGCCGGCTGTCACTCATGACGAGGCGGCGTGGTTGCTGGCAACCGTGTCCGAGGACGTGCTGGTCGTCATCGACGAGGCCTACCACGAGTACGTGCGGGACCCAGCGGCAGTGCGCGCCCTCGAACTGGCCGCGAGCCACCCGAATGTGCTCGTCCTGCGGACGTTTTCGAAAGCATTCGGCCTGGCCGGGCTGCGCGTTGGCTACGGGATGGGCTCGCCGGAGGTGATCGCCGCCATGCGTAAGGTGGCGACCCCGTTCGGGGTGTCAACCCCAGCCCAGGCCGCAGCGATCGCGGCCCTGCAGCCGGCCGGGGTCGCGCACATGGAGCAGATGGTGCAGGACACTGTGCGCGAACGTGACCGTATGGGGGCGGCGCTGCGGGACGCGGGCTACGACGTGCCCGACAGTCAGGCCAACTTTGTCTGGGTGGCTGGCGACGGCCCGGCGCTGGCGGCCCAGCTGGAGGCCCAAGGTCTGACCGTGCGGCCGTTCGGCGAAGGAGTGCGGATCTCGGTGGGACCGGTGCCCGCGAACGACCGGGTGCTCGAGGTGCTGGGGGAGCCTTCCTGACGTCGGCAGTTACGTGATCTTCGGACCGATCCTCCCGAGGACGCGCTTGTGATTTGTGTCACAAGGCTGGCGAATATCGGGTCGCGATGGCGCGAAAGTAGGGCACGTCTTCCCGGAATTACCCCGAAATGCCGCGAAATCCGTTGCGAAAACGGGTCCAGACGACGGATAGGTAAGCCTTACATTGCTGGAATTAACAATTTGCTTACGTCAAACTTCAGCCATGAGTGCGCTCGATCTGTCGCGATGGCAGTTCGCCATCACCACCGTGTACCACTTCTTCTTCGTCCCGATCACCATTGGAATGGGATTCCTGGTGGCCGGAATGCAGACGGCGTGGCACCGTACCGGGAACGAGAAGTGGCTGCGCGCCACCAAGTTCTTCGGCAAGTTGTTCCTGATCAACTTCGCCATGGGCGTGGTCACCGGCATTGTTCAGGAATTCCAGTTTGGTATGAACTGGAGCGACTACAGCCGGTTCGTCGGGGACATCTTCGGGGCGCCTCTTGCCATCGAGGGCCTGCTGGCGTTCTTCCTCGAATCCACATTCCTGGGATTGTGGATCTTCGGCTGGGACCGCCTTCCGAAGAAGCTGCACCTGGCCACCATCTGGATCGCTGCAACCGGCACCGTGCTCAGCGCGTACTTCATCCTCGCCGCCAACTCCTGGATGCAGCACCCGGTGGGCTACATGGTCAACCCCGAGACCCAGCGCGCCGAGATGAAGGACTTCGCGCAGGTGCTCACCCAGCCGCTGGCGGTGATCACGTTCACGCACGTGATCACGATGGCCTTCATGGTCGCCGGGCTGTTCGTGGCTGGCATCTCCGGCTGGCTGCTGTTCAAGGGCAAGGGCCCTGACGTTGCCCGCTCGACGCTGAAGCTCGGCGCGATCACCGCTCTGGTGGCGTTCGTGCTGGTCGGTATCACTGGCGACTTCCAGGCCCGCAAGATGGTCGACGTGCAGCCGATGAAGATGGCTGCTGCCGAGGCTCTGTACGAGACGAGCGCCCCGGCGCCGTTCAGCCTGCTCACGATCGGCTCCTTGGATGGCTCGCAACCGCTGTGGAGTCTGGAGATCCCGCACGGGCTGTCACTGCTTGCCACCCACACGTGGGACGGCGAGGTCCAGGGCATCAACAACATTCAGGCGCAGTACGAGCAGCAGTTCGGCCCAGGCGACTACAAGCCGAACATCCCGATGGCGTACTGGAACTTCCGCCTGATGATGGGCTTCGGCTTCGTCGGTGCCCTCCTTGCACTCTGGATGCTGTGGGTGACCCGCGGTGGCCGAGTTCCGACATCCAAGTGGTTCCCACGGCTGGCGATCCTGTCGATCTTCATGCCACTGCTGGGCTCGTCCACTGGCTGGATCTTCACCGAGGTCGGCCGGCAGCCCTGGGTCGTGTTCGGCGTGATGCTGACAGCCAGTGGCGTCAGTCCGACAGTGTCGGCGCTGCAGGTGTGGACGTCGATGATCGTGTTCACCCTGCTGTACGGCGGCCTGGCCGTCGTCGAGGTCGGCCTGCTGATGCGGGCGATCAAGATCGGACCGCCCGAGACGGTGGTGCCCAACTATCCGGACAAGGTCGGCGAAGACCGGCCGCTGACGGTCACGTACTGAGGAGCTGGAGATGGAACTGCAACAGATCTGGATCATCCTCATCGCGGTCCTGTGGGTCGGGTACTTCGTCCTCGAGGGCTTCGACTTCGGAGTCGGTGTGCTGCTGCCCGTGCTCGGCAAGACCGAGCAGGACCGGCGCGCGATGCTCACCACGCTCGGCCCGGTCTGGGACGGCAACGAGGTATGGCTGCTGGTGGCCGGTGGCGCGACATTCGCCGCGTTCCCCGAGTGGTACGCCACCCTGTTCAGCGGGTTCTACCTGCCGCTGCTGCTCATCCTGGTCGGCCTGATCATCCGCGGTGTGGCCTTCGAGTACCGCAGCAAGCGCTCGAGCGCGACCTGGCGTAGGCGCTGGGACCTCTGCATCGTGATCGGGTCGTTCATCCCCGCACTGCTGTGGGGCGTGGCGTTCGCCAACATCGTGCGCGGCGTGCCGATGCGGCCCGGTGACTTCGGCAACTCGCTGTACGACGGCGCGTTCTTCAACCTGCTCAACCCGTACGCACTGGTGGGCGGGCTGACGACGTTGGCGCTGTTCGTAACCCACGGCGCGATCTTCCTCGCGCTGAAGACCGACGGTGACCTGCGCGTGCGGGCCAACAAGGTCGCCGGCCAGGTTGGCCTGGTCGCCACCGTCATCGCCGTGGTGTTCCTGCTGTGGACGCAGCTGGCCTACAGCGACAAGGCCTGGACCTGGGCGCTGGTCGTTGTGGCGGCTGTCGCCTGGCTGGCCGGACTGGCCATGAACCGGGCCGGCCGTGAGGGCTGGGCGTTCATCTTCAGTGCGGTCACACTGGCCGGTGCGGTCGTGTACCTGTTCAGCGTGCTGTACCCGAACGTCATGCCGGCGAGCAACGACCCCGCGCTGTCGCTCACGATCTGGAACGCGAGCAGCACGGACTACACGCTCAAGATCATGACGATCGTGGCCATCGTGTTCACCCCGATCGTGCTGGCTTACCAGAGCTGGACGTACTGGGTGTTCCGCAAGCGGGTTTCGCCGTCGCAGATCAGTGACGCCGGCGAAGGTTCGCTGGACCTGCCGCACGAGAAGGTACAAGCCTGATCGAGACGAACGGACGGCGGCGCGGGGCGATCCCCTGCGCCGCCGTTCTAGTTTGGACACCATGACAGTTGACGAATACCTGGCCGCTGCGCCGGAGCCGCAGGCCACGACCCTGCGCACGTTGCGCGGGCAACTGCTCGAGCTGCTGCCGGAGGCTGAGGAGACGATCGCGTACGGGGCGCCGGCGTTGCGGGTCGAGAAGGGTCTGGTGGCCGGCTACACGGCCAACCCCAAGCACTGCGCGTATCTGCCGATGAGCGGGTCGGTGCTGGCGGGCATGGCCGATCAGTTGGCCGAATACACCTACAGCAAGGGTGCCTTGCGGTTCCCGGTGGACCAGCCGCTGCCGCGGGAATTGGTGGCGGCGCTGGTTGCTGCGCGCCTGGCTGAACTGGGGTAGCACCCGACGCGAAATGCTGCGTTGTTGGGTTTTGGATCTTGTAAACGCCCAACAACACGACAGCCAGACCAACAGCGCGACAATCCGCTCCAGTCGTGGGACACAGCATGTCCCGACGGCCAAACCGGAAATCTGCGTCAGGTAACACGGGTAGCTGCCCCGTTGCCGGGTATGGGGACATCATGGCTGTCGATGTCGTTCTTGTGCTGCAATCCGAGCACCGCAAACTGCACCAACTCGTCGAGCGGTGTGGGCGGCCCAGCCGTGGCTTCCACGATCCGGTTGCGGATCTTCAGCACGCGCTGTACGCGCATATGGTCGCCGCGACCGCCGAGATCTACCCGACAGCGGCGCGGTTATCCGGCAGTCTTTGGCCGGCTGAGGCGGTGACTGAGATCCGCAAGGCTGCGGAGAGCGAGTCCTCGGACGCTCTGCGTGCGGCCACCGCCGATCTGGTGCGCATGGAGGAGCAATACGTGCTGGGGCTCTTCGGGGAGCACCTTGAACTCGACGCCCGTCGGCGGTTGGGCAAGGTGTTCCGGATCCGCCGGGATGCCGCTGCCCGCAGCGCTGCCACCTCGCGTCGCCGGCACCGCACCCAGACAGAGTTGTACGAGCTCGCCCGGCGAGCCGGGATCGAGCACCGCTCACGGATGACCCAGGCCGAGTTGCAGGCCGCGATCGAGGCCCGGGGAATCAGCGTCTGAACACGGGCGCTTAGGCGTGACGCCGCAATTTCCGCCGTCTTACCGGAAATGTAGTTCATTTGACATAGTTCATGAATCAAGTGCCGCTAACCCCTTGTCGATCGCGGCACATTTGGGTAACGTCACTGGTGCGTCCAGAAAGTGGCGCATCCACTCGAGGGCCTGAAGACGCCGGGCCCTTTCGGGTCACGTAACTCCACCATCGGAGTCCGCCACCCAGTCCGACGTGTGCTTCAGAGCCAGGCCGCGTCGCTCACCGCGTAGTCATAGTCCGTTGTTGAGCGAGGTCTTGATGTTCATCCACATAGTCAGTCGTCCCCTTTCCGATGTTTCCCACTTACCAGCCAGCGGTGTACGTTCCGTCGCCGAACACTTGCGACGAGCCGGTGCCGAGGTCGTCAGTGATGTCGGCATCGCCCACGGCCAGTTCCGCCATGCCGTCAACGAGCTCAGCGCGCAACTGTCCGAGCAATGGGACACCGCTCGTCCCGATACGGTCCACGCAATCGGCGTGGTCGCCACCACTGCCGCCCTCGCGGCCCGTCAGACCGGTACCAGGGTGCTGGCCACGTTCGACGAGCGCCCCACGCCCACCGAGATGGAAGCCGCACTGGCCCGACAGGTCGACGCAGTCCTGCCTTTGTCCAGCGAGGAGCGCAGTCGTTGGCAAGCGCTCGGGGCGACCACCTTCTCGCCGGGCGCACTGATCGTGCCGCCGCCCGCTGACGTCACGGATCCGCCGGCCGGCGGCGACGTGATCTGCCTGTCCTCGGGCCCCGGTTTGGACGCAGTGCTGGCTTCGATGCCCTTCTGGGGTTCCGCCCGCCTCGTTCTGATGGGCCGGATCGACGCCGAAACCCGTGCCCGGTTGCGTCGTAAAGCCGAACACCTCGGAGTGCACAACCGGGTGGTGTACCGCCCTGGTCTGCGGGGCGCCGAGCGCGCTGCGGCATGGTCGCAGGCAGCGCTACTCATCGCCGGAACCGACGGTGCCCGTCACGGTGGGCACGTACTGGAAGCCGCCGCGCACGGCGTGCCGTCCGTGGCTCTGGCGCAGGAAGCGCACCTCGACCACATCGTGCCGGGCGCCACCGGGATTCTGCTCGACCCCAGCGAGGGCTCGCGCGGCCTCGGGCGCGCGGTCAGCGAACTCTTGCGCGATCCCTTGCGCAGCCGGGGTATGGGGTCCGCAGCTCGTGTGCGAAACCATGCGCTGCACGACCAGCGCGGCCTCGGCGAGCGGCTCCTCGTTATCTACCGCGAGGTAGCCGGCGAGGTCGTGGCCCCCAAGCGCCCGAGCACCACGGCGCCGCTCACTGCAGATGCCACGAAACTGGCCATGGACTACTTACCGCTGGCCCGCCAACTGGCCCACCGGTACGCCGGTCGGGGTCAGCGCATCGAGGACCTCGTGCAGGTTGCTTCGTTGGGTCTGGTGCGGGCCGCTTCGCGGTTCAACCCTGACTACGGCACCGAGTTCCACTCGTTCGCCGTACCCACGATCCTCGGTGAGTTGCGCCGGCACTTCCGTGACCACGCCTGGGCCGCCAGGGTGCCGCGCAGCCTGCAGGAAGTCACGCTGAAGGTGCAGAAGGTCACCGATGAGTTGCGGGTGACCAAGGGCGAGGACCCGACGCCGGGCGACATCGCCGATCACCTCGGCCTGCTCGAGGAAGAGGTGCTGCAGGCCATGCAGGCGCGCGGTGAGGCCATGTCCTCGAAGTCGCTGGACCACCCCATGGGCGAGGACGGCGACGAGGCGTACGGCGATCTCGTTGGTGACGTCGACCCGGATCTGGAGTACGTGGAGATGCGCGAAGCCGTGCGCGAGGCGCTGCACAACCTGCCCGAGCGTGAGCGCGAGATCCTCCTGATGCGCTTCTACGGTGAGCACACGCAGTCGGAGATCGCCGACCGCCTGGGCCTGTCCCAGGTGCACGTCTCGCGACTGATTACACGCACGCTTGCAGCACTGCGCGACAACGTCCTCAACGACGTGCCACTGCCGCGGTCCTGGAACGGCGAGGAGCCGATCGGGCAACCTGCACGGACGTCGCGACCAGCTGCTTAGAGGAGTAGTAGGTCCCGCCGGTCTCCCCTTGCCGGCGGGGCCTGCCACGTGCTGGTCACGCCGACGGCCTTAGCCGTTTCAGCGACCTCCCGACGTGCGAACTGGGACGGGTAAGCACATCGGGTTGACGGGCCGTCCGGTAACCGCACGGATCGGGCCCCCACGGCCACTTCCGGTATGGACATACGGACGGCGGGAATCGTAACGATCCGGACAACACGGGGCAGTTCGCCCCTAGCTAGGAGCCTTCCAATGCGCGCGATCGCCGCGGTGCTCTTCGACCGCGACCACACGCTCACGATTGATGATCCGCCCTACAACGGGGACCCAGATCTCGTGAAGCCCTTCCCCGGGGCCATCGAGGCGGTAGCGGCGGTCCGGGCCGCCGGCCTGCCCGTAGGGGTCGTGACCAATCAGGCTGGTATCGGGCTGGGGCTGCTGACGCCCGAACAGGTGGAGGCCGTCAACGCCCGCGTGGACGAACTGATCGGCCCCTTCGACACCTGGCAGTACTGCCCGCACGCACCAGTGGACGAGTGCAGTTGCCGCAAGCCCGCGCCCGGGCTTGTTCTGCGAGCGGCGGATGCGCTGCAGGTGCCCGTCGAACAGGTCGTGGTCATCGGCGACACGGTCATGGACGTCGGCGCCGCGGAAGCCGCCGGGGCCATCGGCATCTACGTGCGCACCGACCGGACCCGGCCCTCGGAAGTGCGACGGTGCCCGATCGTCGTCAACGACATCGGCGCCGCCGTGGACTGGGTGCTGCAACAGCAAGCGGGGGACGCGGCATGACCAAGGCGGTGATCGTCAGGCTCGACAGCGTCGGGGACGTACTGCTCGCCGGACCCGCAATCCGGGCGGTGGCGCAAGCGGCCGACGTGACGCTGCTCTGCTCGTCAGTCGGCAAGGCTGCCGCTGACCTATTGCCGGGGGTGCGCAACACGCTCGTCTTCGACGCACCATGGGTACATGTGCCACCACCGGCGGCGCAGCGGGCTGCGACAGCACGACTGATCTGGGAACTGCGCGGTTTCGACGAGGCGATCATCCTCACGTCGCGGTTCCAGAACTCGATCGCGAGTGCGCTCCTGCTGCGACTGGCGGGAGTGAAACGCATTACCGGAATCAGCGATGACTACCCCGGTAGTTTGCTGGATGAGCGGGTCCGGGTGCCCGACGACGTGCACGAGGTACAGCGCAATCTCGCCGTCGCAGCAGCGGCCGGTTACCCGGGAGACGACTCATTGCATCTCGTGGCTGATCTGCCGGAGGTGCCCCGGCCGCGCGAGCCCTACGTGGTCATCCACCCCGGTGCCGATGCTCCCAGCCGAGCCATCGATGCCGAACTCGCGGCAGAGGTGGTGGGGGAACTGGCGGCCCAGGGCTTCACCCAGGTCGTGACCGGCAGCCCTGGTGAGACCGAGCTCACCGCGCTGGTTGCTGGCAGCGACGGCATCGATCTCGGCGGCAGGACCTCCCTGGGACAACTGGCGCACCTGCTGCGAGGCGCCCGGGCGGTCGTGGTCGGGAACACCGGTCCCGCGCATCTGGCGGCCAGCGTTGGCACGCCCGTTGTCAGTCTGTTTCCGCCCGTCGTGCCCTGGCAGAAGTGGGCGCCCTACGGAGTTCCAGTGGTGCGGCTGGGTGACCAGCAGGCACCGTGTGCGGACACCCGCGCCCGGGAATGCCCGGTGCCGGGTCATCCCTGCCTGGCGGGCGTCGGAGCTCTCGATGTGGTCGAGGCCGTGGAACAGCTCGCGGGGGTGGCGGCATGAAGGTCCTGATGTGGCATGTCCATGGCAGCTGGTCGACGGCGTTTGTGCAGGGAATGCACGATGTGGTCGTCCCCGTGCTGCCTGACCGGAGCCGCAACGGGCTCGGGCTGCCCACGACCTACGTCTGGCCGGAGACGGTGCGCGAGATGTCACCTGAACAGCTGGCGCGCGAGGACTTCGACGTCGTGATCCTGCAACGGCCCGAGGAGATCGCGCTGGTTCAGCAATGGACGGGCCGCCGAGCCGGTGTGGACCTGCCAGCCGTCTACGTCGAGCACAACACGCCGAAGCCGTCGGCGTTCGACAGCGAGCATCCGATGAGCGGCCAGCGGCGGATCCCGATTGCCCACGTCACGCACTACAACGCGCTGATGTGGGATAACGGCGATGCGCCGGTGCGAGTCATCGAACACGGCATCCCCGACCCCGGTCATCGGTATTCCGGCATGCTGCCGCGCGTCGCATGCGCGGTGAACGAACCAGTGCGCCGAGGCCGGGTGACCGGCACCGACCTCATCCGTCACTTCGCCGCGGTGGCCGACGTGGACGTGTTCGGGATGGGAACGCAGCCACTGACCACCAGTAGCTTCCCGCACGAGGTCATCGGGCACGGCGACGTCCCGCACGCTGCGATGCACGATCTGCTGGCCCATCGCCGGGTGTACGCCCACTTGTGCCGCTACACCAGTCTCGGGCTGTCGCTGCTCGAGGCGATGTATCTGGGCATGCCGGTCGTCGCACTGTCGGTGACCGAAGCCCCGGAGGCGTTGGCCGGCAGCGCCGCCGTGGTGAGCAATGACCTGCAGCGACTGCAGATCGCTGTCCGGGACTACCTGCACGACCCCGACCGCGCCGTTTCCGATGGTCGCAGCAACCGCGCCCACGTTCTCGCACGTCATGCACTACCGAGGTTCCACGCCGAGTGGGACCAGCTACTGAAGGAGGTTCTCGGATGAGGATTGCATTGGTTTCCGAACATGCCAGTCCGCTCGCTGTCCTGGGAGGTGAGGACGCCGGGGGGCAGAACGTCCACGTCGACGCGCTGGCCCGCGGTCTGGCTGCCCGTGGCCACGACGTGGTGGTGCACACCCGTCGCGACAACCCCGACCTGCCGGAGTTCGTCGAGCTCACCAAGGGCGTGACTGTTCACCACGTCGACGCCGGCCCTGCCAAGCCGGTGCCCAAGGACGAGTTTGGCCCCTTCCTCCCGCAGTTCGCCGCCGAACTCACCAAGCAGTGGGAGAAGCAGCGCCCGGACATCGTGCACGCGCACTTCTGGATGAGCGGCGTCGTCTCTCTGCAGGGCGCGGAGCAGTTCGAGATCCCTAGCGCCATCACGTTCCACGCACTGGGTGTGGTCAAGAAGCGGCACCAGGCCGAGGCCGACACCAGCCCGGACACCCGCATTCCCGCCGAGCGCCAACTGCTGCGCCGGATGACCCGGGTCATCGCCACCTGCTCCGACGAGGTGCGCGAACTCCTCGAGCTCGGCGGGGACGAGTCCCGCATCGACGTGGTGCCGTGCGGCGTGGATTCCACGGCTTTCCAACCCGCGAAGAAGGGGGAGAGCGACGTCCTGCCCAGCGAGCGGCAGGAACGCCACCGCATCATCTCCCTGAGCCGGCTCGTGCCGCGCAAGGGCGTCGGCGAGGTCATCGAGATGCTCAAGTACCTCGACGACGTCGAACTGACGGTGGCCGGGGGGCCGAGCGCGGACCAGCTCGACGACGACAAGGAAGTGCGGCGGCTGCGGGAACTCGCGGACAAGCATGGCGTCGCCGACCGCGTCACGTTCGTAGGTGCCGTCGATCGCGAGCACATTCCGGAACTGCTGGCCGAGACCGACCTCGCGGTCGTGCTGCCCTGGTACGAGCCGTTCGGCATCGTGCCGCTGGAAGTCATGGCCTGCGGCAAGCCGCTGGTGGGCTCGGCCGTGGGTGGCCTGCTGGACAGCGTCACCGACGGCGAGACCGGGCTGCTGGTCCCGCCGCGCAAGCCCCAGAAGGCGGCCGCGGCTGTGCGAATGCTGCTCGACGATCCGGAACTGCGGGCCAAGATGGGGCGGGCCGCGCGCCGCAAGGTCGAGGAGCTCTACGACTGGAAGCGTGTGTGCGAGGCCACCGAGGCCGTGTACGAGGACATGCTGGCGGGCAGCAGCCAGCAGAAGGTCAGCGTCGGAACGGCGGGCTGATGGGACCCCGCACCACTGCACTGGACGTGACCGACGCCGCCGTCGCCGCGGGCCTCGACCCGCTGGTGAACGATCACCGGCAGGCCACACTGGACGCGCTGCGTGGTGCGGGACCCGCTCTTGAGACCTGCGCGCGGTGGGGTCGGCGGCTGGCCGATCTGCTTCCGGCAGGCGGCCGGGTGCTGGTCTGCGGCAACGGCGGAAGCGCCGCGGAGGCCCAGCACCTCACGGCCGAGCTCGTCGGTCGCTTCCACAACGACCGGCCGGCATACTCGGCAATCTCGCTGCATGCGGAGACGTCGTCGTTGACGGCGATCGTGAACGACTACGGTGCCGAGCAGATGTTCGCCCGGCAGGTGAGCGCACACGGCCGGCCCGGGGACGTCCTCGTGATGCTGACCACCAGCGGCCGCAGCCCGAACCTGCTGGCCGCGGCCCAGACCGCGCAGCGATTGCGGCTGCAGACCTGGGCACTCACCGGGCCGGTCCCCAACCCGCTGAGCGAGGTAGTCGGCGAGACCGCCGCCATCCCAAGTGCTGCCACTAGCGCCATCCAAGAAGTGCAACTGGTGGGAGTGCACGTGCTCAGCCGGGCCTTCGATACCGCTCTGGGGTACGCATGAACCCGCCGTACGCAGCAGACGCCGCGCCCCTGGTCGTGGTGGGGGACGTCCTTCTCGACGTCGACCTGGAGGGGGACGTCTCCCGACTGTGTCCCGACGAACCCGCCCCAGTTGTGGAGTCGTTGGTCGAGCGGGCGCGACCGGGCGGGGCCGGCCTCGCGGCGATGATCGCGGCCCAGCGGCAGCCGGTCGTTCTGGTAACCGCTTTGGGGTCGGACGCGGCGGGGCAGCGCGTACAGGAGATGCTCGACGAGCACGTCACCGTCGTCGACCTGGGGACGGATCGCACGATCGTGAAGACCCGGGTCCGGTCGCGCGGGCGCACGCTGATCCGGATGGACGACGAGTCGATCGGACAGCCGAGCAAGCCGGCTAGGGATGTGGATCTGGACGCCCTGTTCAGCACGGCGTCGGCGGTGCTGGTCAGCGACTACGGCTTGGGCGTGAGTGGCCGGGCGGCGGTGCGGTGGGCCTTGCAGGACCAACCGCGCATCGTGTGGGATCCGCATCCGCGTGGGGCGGTGCCGGTGCCCGGCGTGACCACGGTGACGCCGAACGCGGCCGAGGCACAGCACTTCTCCGGTGTCCCGGCCGATCACGTGACTGGCGCGATCAGGCAGGGCCACGAGTTGCTCCGCCGCTGGCGGGCGGCCAGCGTGACAGTCACCCGAGGCGCTGCCGGGGCAGTACTCGTGAACGCCGACGGCACGCCGCTCGTCGCGCCAGCGCCGAGCATTGCCACAGGTGATTCCTGTGGTGCCGGGGACGCGTTCGCCGCGGGACTGGCCAGCAGTCTGGCGACCGGCCGGGACATCTCGGAGGCGGTCTGCGAGGCGGTCGCGGCGGCTGCTTCCTACCTGCAGCGCGGCGGCGTGGGCGGCATGACCGACCCACCCGCCGAGGCCCTGCCGGACGGACAGCGCGTAGTGGAGGAAGTCCGCGCCCGCGGCGGCCGGGTCGTGATGGCCGGCGGCTGCTTCGACCTGCTGCACGCCGGGCACATCTCCTATCTGGAGGCGGCCCGGGCACTGGGCGACTGTCTCGTGGTCGCGCTGAACAGCGACGACAGCGTACGGGCCCTGAAGGGTCAGGGCCGGCCCGTGGTGACAGCACAGGACCGGGCTCGGGTGCTCAAAGCGCTGAGCTGCGTCGATGCCGTCGAGGTGTTCGACGAACCCACACCGCACCGGTTATTGAGCGCACTGCGCCCGGATATTTTCGCCAAAGGTGGCGACTACCACTCCACGACGATCCCGGAGGCCGACGCGGTCCGCGCCTACGGCGGCGAGGTCGTCGTCCTACCCACCTTGGCCGGGCGCAGCAGTACTCGACTGGTCAACGCAGCGCGGGCTGGTGCCCGTTCGCACAGTCAGGAGGAACAATGCAGGACACAACCAGCGTAGGCAGGGTCCTGGTCACCGGGGGGGCCTCCGGCCTCGGTGCCGCCGTCGCGGATTCGGTGGCGGCAGCCGGCGGTCAGCCGATCGTGCTCGATCTCGTGGAGCCGACGAGCCCGCATCCCTTCTACTGCGTGGACCTCGCTGACTCCCCCGTGACCGAGTCGATGGTGGCCTACGTCGGGGAGAGCGGCCTGGACGCCATCATCACCTGCGCGGCGATCGATTCCTGCGGGCCGCTGGAGTCGGTGAAGACCGAGGACTGGGAGCGGGTCATCGCGGTGAACCTGATGGGTACCGCCTCGGTGATCCGGGCTGCGATGCCGGCGCTGGCCAAGAGCAAGGGCCGGATCGTGACGGTCGCCTCGACCCTGGGCCGCCGAGCACTGCCCGACGCCACTGCCTACTGCGCGTCCAAGTTCGGCGTGGTCGGTCTGAGCCGGGCTCTGAACGCCGAACTCAAAGGTGAGCCGCCCGTCACATGTGTGATGCCGGGCGGGATGCGCACTTCGTTCTTCGATGGCCGGCCCGCGAAATACCGGCCGGCTCCCGACGCCCCGTTGATGGACGCCAGTGACGTCGCCGACATCATCGTCGACGTCCTCAAGCGCAACCGCAGTGCAATGGTTCCGGAGCTCATGATCACTCCCGGCGGCGAGACTTCATGGCCGTAGACGTCGTGGCGCTGCGAGCGGCCGGAGTGGGTGATCTGCTCACGTCGGTCCCGGCTTTGCGCGCCCTGGCAGCGCAGGCGGGTCCGGTCACGCTGGCCGCACCCGCGTGGCTGCACCCCCTGGCTCCGCTGATCCCGGGAGTCGCGGGCGTCGTCGACGTCAACGGCCTGCAGCCCAAGCGGCCGCTGGCCGATGCGGTGGCGATCAACCTGCACGGCAGCGGCCCGCAGAGTCATGCCGCCCTGCTGGCCGGCGGGCCGCGCGACCTCGTCGCGTTCCACTGCCCGGTGGTCTGGGAGTACGGACCAGCCTGGTCGATCGACGACGACGAACCGGAACGGCAACGCTTCTGCCGGCTGCTGGAGTGGATCGGCATCGCGGCCGATCCCGACCTGGTGGGCATCAAGCGGCCCGCCGCGCAGCCCGTGGCCAGCGACGCGATCGTGCTGCACGTCGGCGGCACCGACCCGGCCCGGCGCTGGCCCGCGGAGTCGTTCGCCGAACTCGCCCGGCGCCTGCGCGGACACCCCATCGTCGTCACCGGCGGTCCGGGCGACCTGCTCACAGCCCAGCGCACGGCGCAGTTGGCAGGGCTGGACCCCGACCGGGTACTGGCCGGACGGCTCGCGCTCGACGAATTCGCCGCCGTCATCGCCTCGGCCCGGTTGCTGGTCAGCGGTGACACCGGCGCCGCCCATCTCGCCCACGCCTACGGCACGCGCTCGGTGGTCGTGTTCGGCCCGGCCAGCGTCGGGCAGTGGGGCCCGCCAGCCGGTGTCCCCAGCCGGGTCCTGCGAGCCGACGGTGCTACCCCGCACGCAGCCGACGTTCCGGTGGCCGATGTCGAGACCGCGGTGCGGGGGTTGCTGGCATGACCGCCCGGCCGGCGATCGACCGCCTGCTGGACCAGTTCCCGTGGGGGCGGGTGCTCGTGGTGGGGGACGTCGTCGCAGACGAGTGGCTGACGGGCGCCTGCGGGAAGGTCGCCCGGGAAGCCCCCGTGCCCAACGTGTCGATCCGCTACCGCGAAGTGGTCCCCGGTGGCGGCGGGAACACTGCCGTGAACGTGACCTCACTGGGCGGCCGGTGTGTCGTGGTAAGTGCGCTCGGTGACGACGCGGTCGGGGAGGCTGTGGCCGAGCAGTTGCGGCGCAGGGGCGTGCAGGAGGAATCGGTGGTCGTTTGCGGGCGCCACACCATCGCCAAGCGCCGCATTGTCGTCGGACCGCAGGTGGTGGCCCGGTTCGACGAGGGTGACGTGAAGGGGCTCGACCCCGAGGCTGACGCGGAACTGGCCGGCAAGATCAGCCAGTACGCCCAGCAGGCCGACGTGGTGGTGGTCGCCGACTACGGCTTGGGCAGCATCGAGGGACCGCAGGTGCAGGATGCCCTCGCCGGCCTTTCCCGGCCGGTGCTGATCGACGCCCACGACGTGCGGCGGTGGGCCCGCGTCCGGCCCGAAGTCGTCACCCCGAACTGGGAGGAGACCGCCGAAATTCTGCGTCTGGACCCCGGACTTACCGGACCGCTGCGGATCGAGCAGGTGCAGGCCGGGGCCGATCTGTTGCGCGAGGCGACTGGCAGCACCTACGTCGTGGCTACTTTGGACGGCGACGGCGCCTTGCTGGTGGCGCCCGACGCCGTCCGGCACGTCCCGACCCGGCGTGTGGACGCCCCGCACAGCGCCGGTGCCGGCGACACGCTGACCGCCGCGCTGGCGCTGGGGCTGGCCGTGGGCGCCGACCTGACCGATGCGCTGGAACTCGCGGTGGCTGCCGCGACGGTGGTCGTCCAGCGGCCGGGCACAGCGACGTGCTCGCCGCAGGACCTCCGCAGTGTCCCCGGCAGCCCACTTCTGACGGCCGAAGAACTGATCCGGATCTGTCACGAACACCGGGCTGCGGGCCGCCGGATCGCGGTGACCAACGGCTGCTTCGACGTGCTGCATGCCGGCCACGTATCGCTGCTGCAGTCCGCCGCGGCCGAGGCCGACGTGCTGGTCTTGGCGCTCAACGACGATGCCGGGGTGCGAGCGATCAAAGGCCCGGGCCGGCCGGTGAACGGGGTCGCCGACCGGGCGGCCGTGCTCGCGGCCATGGGTTTTGTCGACCATCTGACGGCCTATGACGGTGCCGCGCCGCTGTCGTTGATCGACGGCATCCGCCCGGATGTGTACGTCAAGGGTGCCGACCACGATGTGCTGGCTCTGCCTGAGGCTCGCGCCACGACGGCGCTGGGAGGACGGGTCAGCGTCGTGCCGTTGCTGCCGGACCGCTCCACCTCGGGGGTGATCGAGGCGTGCGCGAGGGCGAGATCGTCGGCCTGACGCCGGACCTCGCCGCTGTGCACAGCATCGCTGTACTGCGGGCCAACGCCATGGGCGACTACCTGCACAGCGAACCGGCACTGGCTGCGCTGCGGGAGGCGGCGCCGCAGGCCCGCATCACGCTGCTCGGTGGGCCATGGGCAGCGGCGGCGCTGCCTGGCCGCCCGGGTCCGGTCGACGAGGTGGTGCTGCTGCCGCAGTTACGACCCGATGATCCGGCGCTTCGGGACCGGCACTTCGACCTCGCCATCCAGATGCACGGCGGCGGCCGCAACAGCAATCTGGTCGTGTCGGCCCTCGGCGCCGGATTCACCGCCGGATTCCAAGCGGCTGACGCGCCGCCATTGGATCTGACCATCGCCTACCAGTACTGGCAGCACGAGGTGTTTCGGTACCTGGAACTGGCGGCTGCGCTGGGCGCTCCGGCCGTGCGGGTACAGCCCCGATTCGCCGTGTTGGAGGCGGAGCTGGCGGCCGCGGACCGGCTGCTAGGCGCCGCAGACGTGACGGGCCCGTTCGCCGTCATCCATCCCGGGGCCACCGACCCGCGCCGCCGCTGGCCGCCTGCACATTTCGCACGAGTGGCGCGTGCGTTGCAGAATCAGGGAGTGCCGGTCGTGGTGGTCGGATCCGAGGGCGACATCGTCGCGGAGGTGGGCGAGCGTGCCGCCGCGCAGCCGCTGCTGGACCTCGTTTTCGGCGAACTCGTCGGCCTGCTCGCCCGGGCGAGCATCCTGGTCGGCAACGACAGCGGGCCCCGGCATCTCGCCGACGCGCTCGGCACTCCCACAGTCGCCGTGTACTGGTGCGGCAACATGGTCAACGCCGCGCCCGTAGCCAGACGCAACCATCGGGCGCACATCTCGTGGACGACTGCCTGTCCGATATGTGGGTGCAGCTTGGTCGGTGAGCCGTTCCCGTTGCGGTGCTCCGATAATGTGTCTCTGGTATCCGAGGTCCCGGTGGACGCCGTTGTCTCCAGCACCCTTGCGCTGCTGGAGGCGGACGGCGTTCTCACAGCGCGAGCATGGACGGAGGTGGGGCCGTGACTTCGCCGATCGAGCCTGCCGACGAGCGTCCGCTGGCCGAAACCGTCGCCGCCCTCAGCAAGGAACTTCGCGATCTACGGGCCTCGGCCCGGATGCGTGCGGTCATCGAGCAGGCCAAGGGGGTGTTGGTCGAGCGGCACAGCATCACGCTGGACGAGGCGTTCGCCCGGCTGCGCACGATGTCCCAGGAGCACAACGTGCGGCTGGTGGAAGTCGCGGCGACTGTCGTGGGGGTGGCGATCCCGGACGTCGACGACGTGGCG
>ERZ795062.1370-NODE-1370-length-17431-cov-7.190378_pt1 | contig 17431 bp, 19 predicted proteins | sample MGYA00375146_ERZ795062 | MGnify/ENA primary metagenome ERZ795062 (study PRJEB30191, sample SAMN05720281) | activated sludge metagenome | isolation source: Anaerobic digester | place: USA | collected 2015-07-16 ... | reverse complement strand
TGTACGCAATCGTAGAGATAGCAGGGCAACAATTCAAAGTAAGCAAAGACCAAAAAGTATTTGTTCACAGATTATCTAATGAAGAAGGTTCAAAAGTTTCTTTTGAAAAAGTTCTTTTGTTAGATGATAATGGAAACATTACTCTTGGCGCCCCAGCTATAGATGGAGCTTCTGTAGAAGCCAAAGTGTTACAACACTTAAAAGGAGACAAAGTAATCGTTTTCAAAAAGAAAAGAAGAAAAGGTTTCAAAAAGAAAAATGGTCACAGACAATCATTAACTCAAATCATTATTGAAGGTATTGTTTCTTCTGGTGCAAAAAAAGCAGCTCCAAAAGCTGAAAAAGTTGCAGAAGTGAAAGAAGCAAAAGCGCCAAAAGCAAAAAAATCAGGTGATGATTTAGTTATAATTGAAGGTATTGGTCCAAAAGCTGCTGAAGTATTGGTAGCTGCAGGAATTGATACTTTTGCAAAATTAGCATCAACTGATGCAGCTAAAGTTAAAGAAATTTTAGAAGCTTCAACTGCTAAGGTTTCTCATTTAGATCCAACAACTTGGGCTCAACAAGCTCAATTGGCTGCTGATGGGAAAATGGATGAATTAAAAAAATTACAGGACGAATTAAACGGTGGTAAAGCTGTTTAATTTTAGTATTAACTTATAAAACCAAAACATCATGGCTCACAAGAAAGGTGTCGGTAGTTCTAAAAACGGTAGAGAATCAGAATCGAAACGTCTAGGCGTTAAGATTTTTGGTGGTCAAGCAGCAGTTGCTGGTAACATCATCGTTAGACAAAGAGGTTCAAAGCATAATGCAGGTGAAAATGTTTACATGGGTAAAGACCACACGCTACATGCAAAAGTTGACGGAATTGTAAAATTCCAGAAAAAAGGTGAAGGGAAATCATTTGTTTCTGTTCTTCCTTTTGAAGCTTAATAACTTCTTTTTTAGATAAAAAATAAGCCCGGTTTCTAGTAAAGCTGGGCTTTTTTATTTGTTTGTTTTATTGTATTTAGGCTTAAACCTAAACCTCTCTATAAGTTTTTTTTCTAATCTATTATATTCATTTTTATCATTAATTTGAATAAAATTCCATGAAGTAAACTTTTTGAAAGAATCTTTACTTGTATGTTCAGCAATTCTTAAAAGAACATTACAGCCTTTTCCAGTATATACAAGTTCATTATTATCAAAAAGGAAATAAACTCCAGAAAAATTACCCAAAAGATTTATGCTTGATTTAGCTAATTTATTAATATCTATTTCTTCCATTTTTTAAAAATAAAAAAACCTCATATGTTTTATGAGGTTTTTATATAAAATATTTAAAAATATTAATATCTGTAGTATTCTGGTTTGTATGGACCTTGAACTTCTACTCCAATGTAAGCAGCTTGTTCTTGGTTCAAAACTTCTAATTCAACTCCTAGTTTTGTCAAATGTAATGCAGCTACTTTTTCATCAAGATGCTTAGGTAGCATATACACTTCATTTTTATAATTAGCAGAGTTATTCCATAACTCGATTTGAGCTAATGTTTGGTTAGAGAATGAATTACTCATTACAAACGATGGATGACCAGTTGCGCAACCTAAGTTTACTAAACGACCTTCAGCAAGAATAATAACTTCTTTACCGTTTACATTGTAGATGTCAACTTGAGGTTTAACTTCTTTTTTAGTTGAACCAAAGTTATCGTTTAGCCAAGCCATATCGATTTCGTTATCGAAGTGACCAATGTTACATACGATTGCTTTATCTTTCATTGCTTCAAAATGACGACCAACCACGATATCTTTATTTCCTGTAGTTGTGATTATGATATCTGCATTTGCAATAACATTATCTAAACGTTTTACTTCATAACCATCCATAGCTGCTTGTAGTGCACAAATTGGGTCAATTTCAGTAACAGTAACAATTGAACCTGCTCCACGGAATGAAGCCGCAGTTCCTTTACCAACATCACCATATCCGCAAACAACCACTCTTTTTCCAGCCAACATAACATCAGTTGCACGACGAACAGCATCTACAGCAGATTCTTTACAACCATATTTGTTGTCAAATTTAGATTTAGTAACCGAATCGTTTACGTTGATAGCTGGCATATACAATGTTCCGTTTTTCATTCTTTCATATAAACGGTGAACACCAGTAGTAGTTTCTTCAGACAAACCTTTGATTCCTTCAACTAATTCAGTGTATTTGTCAAAAACCATGTTTGTTAAATCGCCACCATCATCAAGAATCATATTTAGAGGTTTTCTATCTTCTCCAAAGAAAAGCGTTTGCTCAATACACCAGTCAAACTCTTCTGCATTCATACCTTTCCAAGCATAAACTGGAATACCAGCAGCAGCAATTGCAGCAGCGGCATGATCTTGAGTTGAAAAAATATTACAAGAAGACCAAGTTACTTCTGCTCCAAGAGCAACCAAAGTTTCTATTAAAACAGCAGTTTGAATAGTCATGTGAAGACAACCAGCAATTCTGGCTCCTTTTAATGGTTGACTAGGACCATATTCTGCTCTAATAGCCATTAAACCAGGCATTTCTGCTTCTGCCAATTGGATTTCTTTTCTTCCCCATTCTGCTAAAGAAATATCTTTAACTTTGTATGGCACATAAGGAATTGTTTGTGTACTCATTTATTTTTGTATATTAGTTTATTAAAAATGACTGCAAAAGTAATTCATATCTTTTATTTTTTCAAACATTTAGCTTATTTTGTGAATTGTTTATCATTGTAAAAATTTGAAAAACAGTAAAATATAAAAATGCCTTTCCATAAATCAATAACCATTAAACAAGATACTATTCTCTTCCTTTGGAAGATAACAGAAAGTTATGATTGGTTTTTTGAAAATGTAAAGCTCAAAGAAAAATCTGTTTTGAGATTAGAAACCATGAAGTCAGAATCTCATAGAAAAGGCTTTCTAGCAGTTAGAATGTTATTGCAAAATATAGGATATAGTGACTTTGATTTGTTTTATGATGAGTATGGAAAGCCTCATTTGCATGATGGAAGACACATTTCTATATCACATTCTAATGATTTTTCGGCAGTTGTAATAAGCAATGAAATTTTAGGTTTAGATATTGAACAGATAAAAGAAAAAACCCTAAAAATTGCTCCTAGGTTCATGGAAACGCATCATTTAGAAAACCTTGAGCATGAAGATAAATTAAAAAAAGCCACAGTAATTTGGGGAATAAAAGAATCCATATTTAAAATAAAAAACGAAAAAGGAATTAGTTTTCCTGAGCACATTTTTGATAAACCATTTGACCTAAAAGAAAAAAGAGCTATAGGAATTTTAAAGTTTAATAATAAAGAAGAATTTTTTGACGCCTATTTTGACCAAGTAGAAAATTATATCTTTGTATGCCTTTTTGAAAAGAGAAATGAATAGACTTTATAAAGATATTTTGGATGCAAAAAGACATAAAAGAAAATTACTTGCCATCCTTATCGATCCCGAAAAAACAAATCTTTACAATTGTCAATCATTGATTGAAAAGATTAATCAATCTCCTGCAACACATATTCTTGTTGGTGGAAGTTCCTATATAGGAAATCATCTTGATGAAATGATTAGGTTATTAAAGGAAAAAATTACTTTGCCAATAGTACTTTTTCCGGGAAATCCTTCTCAAATTTCTAAAGAAGCTGATGGAATTTTATTCTTGCAACTGCTTTCGGGTAGAAACCCAGATTTTTTAATAGAACATCAGGTTGAGGCAGTTTCATCGTTAGAAAAAACAAATCTAGAAATAATTTCTACTGGATACATTCTCATCGAAAGCGGAAATGAAACGGCAGTACAGCGAGTTAGTAAAACAAAACCTTTGGATAGGAATAACGCTCAATATGTTGCACAAACAGCCAAAGCAGGAGAATATATAGGTAATAAATTAATTTATCTAGAAGCAGGAAGTGGTGCAAAAAAAACTGTTCCTAATGAAATGATTTCAATAGTTTCCAAAAGAATTACCATACCTCTAATAGTTGGCGGAGGAATTCGTAGCAAAACCGAAATTGAAACTGCTTTCAATTCTGGAGCAGACATCGTTGTTATAGGCACAGCATTTGAAAATAACCCCAATTTTTTTGATTAATGCTAGAGTTTCTTTTTTCACAATATAAAAATTATACCGACTTAGATATATTCTTAGAGTTAACCACTGTATTATTTGCACTAATAAGTGTTTACTTTGCTAAAAAAAACAATATATTATTGTACCCAGCAGGGATTATAAACACAGCAATTTATGTATATCTTTTATGGAAATGGAACTTAATTGGTGATATGATTATTAACTGTTATCTTTTTTTAATGAGTATTTATGGTTGGATAATTTGGGGATTAAAAAAAAACGGAAAACATTCTTACTCAATTTCACGAACTTCTCAAAAAGAATATTATACTTCATTAATAATTTTTTTCACAACGATAATCTTGACAATATTAATTTATATTTATTTTGGTAAATTTACACATTGGACTAATTATCTTGACACTCTTGTAACTGGTTTATTGTTTGTCGGAATGTATTTGTTAGCAAAAAGAAAAATTGAGAATTGGATTTTTTTAATTATTGCAGATTTAATTTCTGTACCGATGTATTTTGTTAAGGGATATACTTTTTCAAGCATATTGTATTTAAGTTTAACAATTATCGCTATTTATGGCTATCGAGAATGGAAGAAAAAACTACAACAATAAATAATCTCACGGCTAAATTTGGTTTTACAGACTTTGATTTTCAACAAATCAAAGAGATGAATATCGATTTGGACAAAATTGAAAGTGAATTACTCATTTTCAAATCAGGAATTCCAAAAGTATTTCTTGAAAAACCAGCAACAGTCAATGATGGAATTCTTAAAATTTCAAATCATGAGTTTCAAGAATATGCTAAATTCTTTGATGAAAAAAAGAAAAATTTAAAGCTTAAAAAATTTGTTCCAGCATCTGGAGCAGCTAGTAGAATGTTCAAGTTTTTGAACGAATTTCTCAATGATTTCAATTTCGAAAATGAAACCATAAACGCATACATTAACAGAAAAAAGGACAAAAACCTACCAATCTTTCTTGCGGGAATTGAAAAATTTCCTTTTTATGAAATCATAAAAAAAAGATTGAAAGAGATTCTGCCAGAATACCATTTGCTAGAAGGTCATGAAAAAAGCTACCATTTTATTAAATTAATGCTTGCCAATGACGAATTTGACTTTTCAAACAAACCCAAAGGAGTTTTAGAATTTCATAAATACAATGAATATACATCTACAGCTGTTGAAGAACACTTAAATGAGTGTGCTTACTATGCTGAATCAAATAACATTTCCCATTTGCATTTTACAGTTTCAGAAAATCACCTGAGTTTGTTTCAGGATGTTATAAAAAAGATAAAATCAAAAATTGAAGAAAAATCAGGAACTCATGTTCATGTTTCTTATTCATTTCAAGATAAATCTACTGATACTATTGCTGTAGGTTTGGACAACAAACCTTTTCGAAATGAACAAGGAAAACTGGTTTTTAGACCTGGAGGTCATGGCGCTTTGATAAATAACTTAGGTAATCTTGATGCTGATGTAATTTTTATAAAAAATATTGATAATGTTATCCAAAATCACATCAACGAAATAACACTCTATAAAAAAGGATTGGCTGGAGTTTTATTAAAATTACAAGGACAAATATTTGATATACTTCACAGAATAGAGCATAATCTGGTAGAACAAGAAGATATTGAATCAATCTCCAGCTTTATGCAAAATGAGCTAAATATTGATATCACAGATGGTTTTGAAAAATTCACTTTCGAAAACAAAATCGATTACATCAAGTCTAAACTAAATCGTCCACTGAGAGTATGTGGAATGGTTAAAAATGAAGGTGAACCTGGTGGTGGACCATTTTGGGTAAGAAGTTATAAAGGCACACTTTCACTTCAAATCGTTGAGAGCTCACAAGTAGATAATGACAACAAGGAGCAAATGAAAATTCTATCTGAATCAACTCATTTCAACCCCGTTGATTTAGTTTGTGGAATTAAAAACTATAAAGGTGAAAAATTTGATTTACTACAATTTGTTGATCACAGCACTGGGTTTATTGTGCACAAAAACAATAAAGGCAAAGAACTAAAAGGATATGAGTTGCCAGGTTTGTGGAATGGCGCAATGGCAAAGTGGATTACTGTTTTTGTAGAAGTTCCATTGATAACTTTCAATCCAGTAAAAACTGTAAATGATTTGCTAAAACCTGCTCATCAACCTCAAAATGAATAAAGAAATAATACTTTCTGAACTTCAGTTTAAAGCTGTTAGAAGTTCGGGTTCTGGTGGTCAAAATGTAAACAAAGTTTCCTCAAAAGTCATGTTGAGTTTTGATGTAATTTCATCATCAGGTTTAGAAGTTGATGAAAAAGAATTAATTACAAAAAAATTAAACACCAAACTCACTAATGAAAATGTTTTAATTCTCAATTGTGATGAGGACAGAAGCCAGTTAAAAAACAAAGAAATTGTTATCAAACGTTTTTTTGAAATGATTGAAAAAGCTTTGACTAAAACAAAGAAAAGGAAACCTACAGTTGTACCAAAATCGGTTGTTGAAAAGAGAATAAAAGAAAAAAAATCCAATGCAGAAATAAAACAAAGTCGTAAAAAACCAGATTTTTAATTCAAATAAAAATCGAAATATTAATACTTTTAATATCTTTGCCACGTCTCAAAAGGGGTGCTCCAAATAACGAGCTGAGATTATACCCAATGAACCTAGAACAGGTAATGCTGTTTAGGGAAAAGACATCAAGTAAAAGTGCACGTTTGCTTATGTCGAGAATTAACAATTTAATAGTAACCAAGAATAATTACCCCTTTTATTCGTAACATTTTTACGGATGAAATCTTTATTCAAATTAAAAAAACAAAAGAGCCAAAAGCTAGTTTTAAAGCTTGTTTGTGGTTTTATGACATCAACAATCTTTGCACAACAACCAGTAAAAGATACCGCTAAAGTAAAGCAACTCGATGAAGTTCTTGTTTCGGCGGTTAGAGTAACTTCGAAAACTCCTGTTACATTCAGTAATTTGTCAAAAAAGGAAATTAAATTCAGAAATCTTGGACAAGATATCCCTATACTAATGAATTTTCTTCCATCTGTTGTCACAACTTCTGATGCAGGTAATGGAGTTGGATATACTGGAATAAGAGTTAGGGGTTCAGATGCTACTCGTGTCAATATTACCATCAATGGAATTCCATATAATGATGCTGAAAGTCATGGTACTTTTTGGGTTAATATGCCCGATTTTGCTTCGTCGGTTGAGAGCATGCAATTACAACGTGGAGTAGGAACTTCGACCAATGGTGCTGGAGCTTTTGGAGCTAGTTTAAATTTATTGACCGAAAATTATGCTACAAAATCATTTGGCGAAATTTCCAACTCTTTTGGCTCATTCAACACTAGAAAAAGTACCATTAAATTCAGTACAGGTTTAATTGATAATAAGGTAGAGCTTTCAGGAAGATTGTCTGATTTATTTTCTCAAGGATATGTCGATAGAGCTTTTTCTAATTTAAAATCCTATTTTCTTCAAGGAGTTTATGTTGGGAAAACAACTTTCCTAAAGGCTTTGGTTTTTGGAGGAAAAGAAAAAACATATCAGTCATGGAACGGAATTGACGGTCAAACAATGCGCGATGACAGACAGTTTAATTCAGCCGGAATCTATACAGATGAATTTGGGAAAATTCGTTTTTATGATAATGAAACAGATAATTATCAACAAGACCATTATCAACTTCATTGGAACGAAAAAATTGCTGAAAATTGGTCAACAAATTTTGCGCTTCATTATACAAAAGGAAAAGGTTATTACGAAAACTATAAAGAAGATGCCAGTTTTGCAGATTATAACCTAACCCCAATAAACATTGGTAGCGAAACAATTTCTGAAACTGATTTAATTCGTCAAAAATGGCTCGATAATGATTTCTATGGCACAACTTTTTCTGTTAATTACAAAAAAGAAAAGTATGATGTAATTCTTGGCGGCGGATGGAATCGTTATGAAGGAAAACACTTTGGAAAAGTAATTTGGGCAAGATATGCATCAAGTAGCGAATTGGGTGACAAATATTATGATGATTCTGCTTCAAAGAATGATGCCAATCTTTTTATAAAAATCAATTATAATTTAGATGAAAAAATAAGCTTGTTTGGCGATTTGCAAATGAGAATAGTCAATTATCAAGCTACAGGAATACAGTCATCAAAGATTGACGATACCTTTAATTTTTTCAACCCAAAAATGGGAGTAACTTACCATTTGAATAAAGAAAATGACTTTTATTTTTCCTATGCCAAAGCTCATCGTGAACCCAATAGAACGGATTATGAAGGAGGAATAGTTAAGCCAGAAAAACTTGATGATTATGAGTTAGGTTGGCGATTTGCAAAAGACAAAGTAATGATGAACACTAATATTTACTACATGGCATACAAAGACCAACTGATTTTGACAGGAAACCTAGATGATGTTGGAAATCCTATACGATCAAATAGTGATAAAAGTTATCGATTAGGGCTTGAATTTGATGCTACTGTAGAAATTTCAAAGCAAATTATCATAAAACCAAACTTTACCTTTAGCCAAAATAAAAATAAAGATTTGAATGTGCAGAATGTGAATGTTGGAACAAAAGACATTGCTTATTCACCAAGTTTTATAGCTGGAAATATTTTAGTTTATAAACCTAAACAGCATATACAAATTTCTTGGCTTTCTAAGTTTGTTGGAAAACAATATATGAACAATATTGAATTGCCTACGGCAGAACTAAATGATTATTTTGTTAATGACTTGAATATTGCTTATGAAATTCAACCAAAATCTGTTTTCAAAAACATTACATTTTCTCTCTTGATTAATAATTTATTAGATAAAAAATATGCTTCAAATGGATATATGTGGGATGTTTATCCATATTATTATCCGCAAGCAGGTATAAACGTTCTTGGTGGAATGACATTACGATTTTAAATAAAAGTCCCGAATTTTTTCGGGACTTTTTTAGTTATATATCAGCAGCGTACTTCCGTTAATCTGAACTCTGTATTGTTTCATTCTATATTGTTTTCCAGGGCTTTGACCGCTAAAAAGACTATATTCAGCAGAATCACAGTCGCATATTGCATTAATTCCATCAATAGACATTGTTGAACAAGAACTCAAAGCTTGATTTGGACAAGCAAGGTCAAAAGCATTAAAACCGCTTCCAGTATTGAAAATCACTATTCCTCTAACGCCTTGCGAATAATCAACAACATGATTACTTGGATATTGCAGATTAGAATATTGAGGCAAGCTCATGTTTATTTGTAACTCTACGGGATAGTTAGGCAGATAGGGATTATTGTTGTTGAAACTTCCACCATCACACGATAAAAGCAACAATAAGGCAATTATTGGAAAAATCTTTTTCATTTTTTGAAATTAATAAGCATTAAACAAAAATAAATTATTTAACTTTGGCAAACACTCAATAGAGTGAATTAATTTGAAATAAATTTTAAAAAATACTATCTTTGCAGAAAGAAATCCCGTCTCGAATGGGATTTTTTCTGTTTATATATAACGATGAAATTATGAGTAAAGTATCTTATTATACCGCTGAAGGATTAAAAAAACTTAAAGAAGAATTGGATTATCTAAAAAGCGTTGAACGCCCAAAAGCTTCTGAAGCTATTGCAGAAGCTCGAGATAAGGGAGATTTATCAGAAAACGCTGAGTATGATGCTGCAAAAGAAGCTCAAGGATTATTGGAAATGAAAATTGCCAAAATGGAAGAGCTTTATTCTAATGCACGATTGATTGATGAATCGCAACTTGATACTTCGAAAGTATTGGTTTTGTCAAAAGTGAAAATTAAAAACAAAGCCAACGGAATGGAAATGAACTATACTCTGGTAGCTGAAAGCGAAGCTGACCTAAAAACAGGAAAAATTTCTGTAACTTCTCCTATTGGCAAAGGATTACTAGGCAAATCTGTTGGCGAAGTTGCCGAGATTACAGTTCCAAACGGGAAAATAAATTTCGAAATTTTAGAAATATCAAGAGACTAAATATGGCTTCAATTTTTACAAAAATTGTTAATGGTGAAATTCCTTGTTATAAAATTGCTGAGGACGAAAACTATCTTGCTTTTCTTGATGTAAATCCCAATGCAAAAGGACATACACTATGCATTCCTAAACAAGAAATCAATAAGATTTTTGACATGGAAGAAGAGCACTATCTTGGATTAATGAAGTTTTCGAGAAAAGTTGCCAAAGCAATAGAAAAAACCGTTCCATGCAAGCGAATTGGAGTTGCAGTTGTAGGATTAGAAGTTCCTCATGTTCATGTGCATTTAATTCCGCTACACGATATGGATGATATGCGTTTTCAAAGAAAAGTCTCTTTAGAAAAAGATGAATTTGAAAATTTAGCAGCTAACATCCAGAAAAACTTATAAAATAAACCTCTAATTTTTAGAGGTTTATTTCTTTTTAAAAGTGATTTGAATAGTTGTTCCTTTATCAATTTCGGAGTGTAGGACTTTTATTTTTCCTTTGTGATAATCCTCAACAATTCTTTTGGTCAAAGATAATCCTAAACCCCAACCACGTTTTTTTGTAGTAAATCCAGGTTCAAATATTTTTTTGAACTGATTTTTTGGAATTCCTTTACCAGTATCACTTACTCTAATTTTTAAAAGATGAGGTTCATCTTCTATCACTACAGATAATTTCCCTTTTCCTTTCATTGCATCAATTGCATTTTTCACCAAATTTTCAATTGTCCAGCTATGAAGAGTTGGGTTTAGAGCAATCATTACAGGTTTTTTTGGACTTTTAAAGCTAAATTCAACCTGATGAGAAAACCTTGATTTCAGATAATCAAAGGATTGTTCAGTTTCTTCAATAATATTTTTTTCTTCAAGAATGGGTTCTGAGCCAATTTTCGAAAATCTATCTGTTATGGTTTGAAGTCTATTAATGTCTTTTTCTATTTCTGTAACTGTTGTTTCATCGACATTGTCTGCTTTCATTATTTCCAACCAACCAATAAGCGATGATAATGGTGTGCCGATTTGATGCGCAGTTTCTTTTGCCATTCCAGCCCATAACTTGTTTTGCGTTGCCATTTTTGTGCTTCGGTAGAAATTATAAACCAATGCTCCAAAAAGAAAAATAATCAGCAAGAGTGCTATTGGATAATATTTCAATTTGTTGATTAATGACGAATTTCCATAATATAAATATTGAAATTTTCCCGGAAGGTATTCAGTAACAATTGGGTCGTTTTCCTTTTTTAATTGATTTAGATACTGTTGGATTAACTTTTTATCATTAACAATTTTTTCGTCAATGTTTGCAGTACTTCTGATGGTGTTATTTTCCATCAATATAAGCGGAATGGTTGTGTTGTTGTTAAAAATCTGAAGTGGTAAATCTACGTCAGTAGTTTCGTTTGCATTTATTAGAGATTTTTGAGCATTAGCCCAAACCTCCATTTTTAATCGTTCTTCGTTTTTAAAAATTTGAAAAAAAGTATATGTATTCCAAAGAATTAAGCTCACAATGACAAAAGATGCCATAATGATAATCCATCGAGTTATATTTCTTTTTTCAGAGAATTGCATTTCTTATTATAAGAATGGTAAAAATAGTAAAGTTTAGCGAAACTAATTTTAAGTTTATATTTTTGTAAAAAACAATTTAGCATTAATGAAAAGTTTTGAACCTCATGTATTATCGCCTATGCAGTTGCAGAGTTATTTGCAAACAGCCATAGCGCCAAGACCAATAGCTTTTGCAAGCACAATTGATGCTAATGGTAAGCCTAATTTATCACCATTTAGTTTTTTTAATGTGTTTAGTTCTAATCCGCCAATACTGGTTTTTTCTCCAGCAAGAAGAGTTAGAAACAATACCGTAAAACACACTTTGCTCAATTGTGAAGCCACAAAACAAGTTGTGATTAATATAGTTGACTACAACATAGTACAACAAATGTCATTATCTAGTACAGAATACCCAGATGGCGTAAATGAATTTATAAAATCTGGACTAACGATGTTACCATCAGATATGATAAAACCCTATAGAGTTGCCGAAAGTCCTGTGCAGTTTGAATGCAAAGTGAATGAAATAATTGCGTTGGGGAATCAAGGTGGTGCAGGAAATTTAATTATTTGCGAAGTTGTCAAAATTCATGTTAGTGAAAATGTTTTGGATGATAACGGGATGATTGATCAACAAAAAATTGATTTAGTAGCAAGGCTTGGAGGTAATTGGTACACAAGAGCAAACAAAGGTCTATTCGAAGTAGAAAAACCTTTAGTAACGCTAGGAATTGGAGTAGATGCAATTCCTGATTTTATTAAGGAGAGCAAGTTTTTTGATGGTAATGATTTGGGAAAATTAGGCAATATTGAAACCTTGCCTACAGAAGAAGAAATTAATATATTTGTAAAAAACAATGTAGCTGTAAAAGGCGTTTTAAGTTCAGATGATACTGAAAAAATTCACCTTAAAGCAAAGGAATATTTGAATAACAATGAAGTACTTTCTGCGTGGAAAGTATTATTAGCAAAACTATAATTTATGGAAATTTCAGGAAAAGTAAAAGTGATAAATGCAGAGCAACAAGTGAGTGCTTCGTTTAGAAAAAGAGAATTGGTGGTAACAACTGAAGAACAATATCCTCAGCATATTTTAGTAGAATTCACTCAAGACAAATGTGATTTGTTGAACAGTTACAATGTTGGCGATGCCGTAAAAGTTTCTATAAACTTGAGAGGAAGAGAATGGACAAATCCTCAAGGTGAAACAAAATATTTCAATTCAATTCAAGGTTGGAGAATTGAAAAATTACAAGCTGACCAGCCATCACAGCAAATGCCACCAATGCCAGCAACTGAGGCATTTGAACCTGCTACAAACTTCAATGAAGAAGAACACGATGATTTACCTTTCTAGAAAGTTAGAAGTCAGAAGTTAGAAGTTAGAAGTTAGAAGTCAGAAGTTTAAGTAATACTTGAATTTCTGGCTTTTTCATTACAATTGAGTTTGAAGTTGATTTTTGTTATTGAATTTGAAGAATGTATTTTTTAACCAAAGAATTATATTTCCCTCCAGCCGAAGAAGCATCTTTTGATGGAATTTTAGCCATTGGTGGTGATTTGTCTCCAGAAAGATTAATCTTGGCATACAAGAGCGGAATTTTTCCTTGGTTTGATGATAATGAACCTATACTTTGGTGGTCACCACCAAGGAGAATGGTTGTTTTTCCTAAAGTTTACAAAACGTCCAAAAGTATTAGGAATATTATCAACCGAAATATTTTTAAAGTTACTTTCAATACCCGTTTCAAAGAGGTCATCAAAAGCTGTCAACAGATTAAACGTCAAGGTCAATATGGAACTTGGTTGACCGATGATATGGTTGATGCTTATTTGAAATTACACGAAATGGGATTGGCAAAATCAATTGAAGTGTGGCAAGATGATGAACTCGTTGGTGGATTATATGGTGTTGATTTAGGGAAAGTTTTTTGTGGTGAAAGCATGTTTTCCAAAGTTTCTAATGCCAGCAAAATTGGATTTGTATGGCTTGTCAATCATTTAAAAGAAAACAATTACCTTCTACTAGACTGCCAAGTTCACAATGATCATTTAGAAAAACTTGGAGCTTTTGAAATAGAAAGAGATGTTTTTTTGAAAATTTTAAAGGCTTAATGCTTTTGACGAATTTTTCTTTTTATAGAAAAAAAATACACCGTAAAATAATCCATGTACATGGTTAGCAATAGAATGCTAGATGCTATTAGTAAAGTTTTTAGTTTTATAATCTGAAATGCAAAACCACCAATTACACAACCTAGAAAAAAGAATGAAATAATAGAAAGTTTAAGGTAAATACTTTTTGACAAGCGACTTTTTTCTTCTTCTTTTCTATAAAAAAATAATTGCGATAATTCTATTCCTAAATCGGTAAACAATCCTGTTAAGTGTGTGGTTCTAACCACAGACAGCGAAACTTTTGTGACCAAAGCATTTTGTAAACCCATAGCAAATAAAAGCGCATATGAAGCAAAATGAAACGTGTTTGTGTTGTTTTCGAAAAGTTCGTTACTAAAACTTACAACCAATAAAATTATTGTTTCCAATATCAAAGGAAGAACATGAGACGATTTTGGAGATTTTTTTATTGATACTTCCGAAAGAAAACTTGAAATAAAAGCACCAAAAAGGAAACAAAGAATATAATTAATAAAAACAATTGCTTCTGAACCATCTTTTTTTACTAGTTCATCTGCAAAAAAAGCAAAATGACCAGTAACGTTTGTAGTAAGCGTAGCAAAAGCAAATACTCCAGTTGTATTGACGATTCCAGCTACAAACGAAAGACTAGACGCCAGTTTTAGGTTATGGGCAAACGTTCTTGTATTTCCTTTGTGACGAAACATTTATTTATTTTCTAGTCCAACAGCTTTCAATATGGTCGTTGACCATTCCAGTTGCTTGCATGTGAGCATATACAACTGTAGTTCCAACAAATTTGAAGCCTCGTTTTTTCAAATCTTTACTTATAGTGTCAGAAAGTGGGGTTGAAGCCGGAACTTCTGATAGTGTTTTTGGGTTATTGTCTATCGGTTTGCCATTTGTAAACTTCCATATATAATTTGAAAAACTGCCAAACTCTTTTTGTACTTCCATGAAAGCTATCGCATTGGCAACTGCTCCACGTATTTTCAGTTGATTTCTGATAATTCCAGCATTTTGTAATAACTCTTGTATTTTATCTTCACTATATTTTGCAACTTCTTTATAATCAAAGTCAGAAAAAGCGTTCCTAAAATTTTCTCTTTTTGATAGAACTGTATACCAGCTCAATCCAGCTTGAAAAGTTTCTAGTATTAAAAATTCAAACAATAGATTGTCGTCATATATGGGTTTTCCCCATTCTTCGTCATGATAATTTCTATATAAATCATCCTTTTCACACCAAGAACATCGAAGTTTATTTTCCATCTTTAGAAAGATATTTTTGAATTAAATAATGTCCTAGATAAATCAAAGGAGTCATTAAAATAGCAATAACCAATTTTACTGTATAACCTGTAAAACCCGAAATAATATAAGTTTTAAAATCCATAATTCCTGGTAACCAAAAAGCAATCCCGAGAACTATAAAGCTATCAAAAAGCTGTGAAATTACAGTAGAGCCAGTGCTTCTAAGCCATATCATTTTGTTTCCAGTTCTTTTTTTTACAAAATGGAATATAGTAACATCTATAAGTTGTGATGCTAAAAAAGCCACGATACTACCTACTATTATTAACTGACTTTGCCCAAAAACAGCCTTAAACTGGTCTGAATTCACCGAACTAATTCCTGATGATGGAATTTTTATTGCAAAAAATAAAATAAAAAAAGTGTAAGCAATCAATCCTGCGGTTATCAATGAAAGTTTTTTTACTCCTTTCTCTCCAAAATATTCGTTGATTAAGTCAGTTGATACAAAAACAATTGGCCAAGGCAAGATGCCAATACTCATTACGGCTGAGCCTACATCAATTAGTTTTCCGCCGATAAGCTCAGCTACTAAAGCATTTGTTATAAATATACCTGCTAAAACTACGTAAACAGTATCTTTTTTGGAGTGAAACATTGAAACGGTTTTGTATGCTATCAAAAGTAATAAAATCTTTTTTGTTATCAGGCTTATTCCATTTTATATAGTGGTAGAATTATTATCTTTGATGAAAAGAAAAATAATGAAAAAACTAATATTAGCACTAATTATGACTAGTTCAGGGTTATTTGTTGAAGCACAAAATACTAATCCGTTGTTAAATCTTTGGAGCGGACAATATGGAGGAATTCCCGCATTCGACAAGTATAAAACAGAAGATTTTAAACCAGCTATTGAGACAGCGATTAAAAATAAATTGGCTGAGATTGATAAAATTGCTAATAACCCAAAGCCAGCAACTTTTCAAAACACTATAGTAGCATTAGAAAAAGCAGGTAAAAATTTATCGCAAATTTATGCTGTTTTTGGTATTTATGGTTCAAACCTCAATGATGATGAGTTTGCAAAAGTAGAAGAGGAAATGACACCAAAATTTTCCGAATTAAATAATAAGTTCTACCAAAACACAAAAATCTTTCAACGTATAAATTCGATATATAAATCTCTTCCAAAATCAAGCCTTAATAGTGAACAAAAAAGACTTGTGGAAGTTTACTATAAAAATTTTGTGCGAGAAGGTGCGAAAGCAGACGCAAAAAGCAAGACTAGAATTGCAGAAATAAATAAAGAACTTGCAGTTCTTTTTACAAAATTCAGCCAAAATCAATTGGCAGATGAGAGCAATTATTTTGTTGAATTAAAATCTGAGGCAGATTTTGATGGATTACCTGCGGAACTTAAAAATGCTGCTATAGAAGAAGCTAAAGAACGAAAAAGCAATGCTCTTGGAATAATTGCCAATACGCGTTCCTCTATTGAACCATTTTTGACCTTTTCTAATAGAAGAGATTTGCGTCAAAAAGCGTTTGAAATATTCACCAGTCGAGGTGATAATGATAATGCTAATAACAACAACGCTATTTTAATTCAAATCCTGAAACTCAGACTCGAAAAAGCTAAGCTACTTGGTTTTAAAACTTTTGCCGATTGGAGTTTGTCTAATACAATGGCAAAAACTCCAGAAAACACAATGAATTTAATGATGTCTGTGTGGAAACCAGCAGTTGAAAAAGTACATCAAGATGTAGAACAAATGCAAAAAATAGTTGATAAAGAAGGTGGAAATTTCAAAATAGAACCATGGGATTATCGTTATTATGCTGAAAAAGTTAGAAAAGAAAAATATGATGTTGATGCCAATTTAATCAAACCTTATTTACAGTTAGAAAAACTTCGCGAAGGAATGTTTTGGGTTGCTGGTGAAGTCTTTCGATTGTCTTTTAAACAAATATATAACGTGCCAGTTTTTCATCCTGATGTTAGAGTTTTCGAAGTTTCAAATAAAGATACAGGAAACGTAGTTGGTCTTTGGTATTTTGATCCATATGCTCGAAAAGGAAAACGATCAGGAGCTTGGATGAATGCCTACAGAGAACAAAGCAGAGTGGATGGAAATGTGATAACAATTGTTTCAAATAATTGCAATTTTATAAAAGGGAAAGAAAATGAACCAGTTTTGATTTCTTGGGACGATGCAAGCACTTTATTTCATGAGTTTGGACATGCGCTACATGGCTTGTGTTCTAGTGTTACCTATCCAACACTTTCAGGAACAAATGTACCTCGAGATTATGTAGAATTTCCATCACAAATTCTAGAAAGATGGT
>ERZ795062.1367-NODE-1367-length-17446-cov-13.951124_pt1 | contig 17446 bp, 19 predicted proteins | sample MGYA00375146_ERZ795062 | MGnify/ENA primary metagenome ERZ795062 (study PRJEB30191, sample SAMN05720281) | activated sludge metagenome | isolation source: Anaerobic digester | place: USA | collected 2015-07-16 ... | reverse complement strand
TCTTGGTAGTCATAGATACCCCTCATCAACAAAGTGGTTTCGAGTTCAGAAGTGGCGAATGCGCGCCCGTTTATAAGTCATTCGTAGTCCACATTGCCACCGTTCAATACACGTTCAGGGCGTATTGAAAAGAGGAAAACCGCCCGCAACGAAACGAATTTGCGCATATCGGCAAGCCCTGATGCACATGGTGACAAAAGCGCCACAGTGCCGAAGCCCTGTGGCGCTTGATTGTTACAACGTTGTTTACGTGGTTCTCCCGAACGTGCGCCGGGAGCGGGGTTTCAGGGCCGCTGGGGCGCGGGCAGCGGCGGCTCCTGCGCGATCGGCTGGCCCTGCTGGGCGGCCTGCTCGCGGGCGATGTAATCCTTTTCGGCCTGCTCGACCCGGGCCTGGGTCTCGGCCGCGTCCTCATCAATGGTGGAGAGGCGCTTGGCGCGCTCGGCCGCGATCAGCTGGCTCATCTTCAGGTCGGGGTTGTTCTTCTTTTCCGCATAGGCCGCGTTGATCAGCTGCGCGGTGCAGCCGGTCGAACCGCCGGGGCCGACCGGAGAGCAGCTCATGATCCCGCCGCGGCCGACGGTTTCATAGGCCATGACCTTGTTGTTCCAGGCCTCGTTCTGGGGCGAATCCGAGCTGCGCAGGTTCGGCGGGATGCGGAAGCGTTCGCTCTCGTTCAGGCGCGGGCAGACGACGATCTCATCCCCGGTGGATTCGGGGCATTTGTCGTTACCGTAGACGATGACCATGTTCACCTTGGGCTCGGCAGCTGGCTGGGCCTGGGCCGCGCCGGGCACGGCAAGCAGGGCAGCGCCAAGCGCGAGGGCAGCGGGCAATCTGGCGAAAATGGTCATGCGTTGTCTCCCGTATGGGGCGATAATAGGAACCTTGCGCCGTGAATGCCAGATGAAGTCTGGCAGGACATTGGCCGGGGTCAAAATCACTCAGGTTTCCGAGGCGTTCCATCGGATTGGATGCAATGGCGCGCCAACCGGCTTGCTTTCGGAACATAGTGCGCGATGCGACATGGATCCTGAAACAAGTTCAGGATGACGAAGCCGGATGCGGCAAGCCTTGAATTCACGATATCAGATCCGCTCGGCGAGGCGGATGGCGGCGCGGCAGCCCAGGCGGATCGCCCCGGCAAGCAGGGGATAGGCCGGCGCGCGCTCCGCCCCGGCGGCCAGCGCGGTGTCGCGGTGGGCGCGCTCGTCATCGCGGAACTGGGCGATGGTGGCGGCCAGTTCCGGCTCGCTCTCGCCCAGTTCGTCGAGTTGCTGGGTGTAGTGGCGGTCGATCTCTTCCTCCACCGCGGCGGTGCAGGCCATCGCGGCCTCCGGCCCGATCAGTGCGGTGGCGGCGCCGAGCGCGAAACCGGCGACGTGCCAGAAGGGCTGGAGGGCGGTCGGGCGGACGCGCCGCTCAGCCAGCAGGGCGTTGAACCTGGCGAGGTGCGCGGCCTCCTGTTCGGCCATGTGCTGAACCTCGCCGGCATGGGGGGCGCGATTGCCCATCACCGCCAGCTGGCCCGCGTAGATCCGGATCGCGCCGTATTCGCCGGCCTGGTCGACCCGCAGGATCCGCTCGATGGTCTTGTCCGTCATGCTCCAGCCTTCGCGCTTCGGCGCAGCAGCGCCAGCACCGCCAGCGCCCCGGCGGTTGAGAACAGGAAATTGAAGCCTGCCAGGCTTATGCCCAGCAGTTCCCACTGCACCTGATCGCAGCGGACCAGCGGCGCGGCCAGGATGCCGGCCAGTGGATCGCCGGCGATGGCGGCAGGCGCGCCAGTGCAGGTGGTCACGCCTTCCCACCAGCCGTACTCAACGCCGGCATGGAACGCGCCAATCAGCCCCGACACGAGTATCGCGAGCGCCGCAAGCAGCGTAAGCGGACGGGCCATGCGGGGCAGCACCAGCGCCAGCCCGGCCAGGGGCAGGGCCGCGAAATGCGGCCAGCGCTGCCACCAGCACATCTCGCACGGATAGAGGCCAAAGCCGTACTGGCTGACATAGGCGCCGCCGAGCAGCGCCGCCGGAACCACGAAGGCCAGCCAGGTGGCGCGCCGCAAGCTGTCCTGCCCCCACCCGGCCATCACTTGCCGCGGCTCGCCAGGGCAGCGCCGGTAGTGCGGCGCAGGGTTTCCTTCGCGTAGTAGAGCTGGAAGTCGTCGATCCCCTTGGCCTTCAAGTCCTCGGCGGTCAGTTTGAAGCGCGGGTCATCCTGGCGGTCGGCCTCCAGCTTCTTGTCGTCCATCGCGACCTCGTTGACGAGGTGGCGGCGCAGGTCGCTTTCGCGGATGGCAAGCTCGCTGCGCCGGCGCGCGTCCGGATCGGACAGCTGCGGCACCTTGATGTCGGGCTCGATCCCACCTTCCTGCACGGAGCGTCCGGCCGGGGTGAAGTACCGCGCGGTGGTGAGTTTCACCGCGTGCGCCTTGTCGAGCTGGAACAGCGACTGGACCGAGCCCTTGCCAAAGCTGCGCTCGCCCATCACCACCGCGCGGCGCTGGTCCTGCAAGGCGCCGGCGACGATTTCGGAGGCCGAGGCCGAGCCGGAATCGATCAGCACGATCACCGGCAGCCCCTTGGCGGCATCGCCGGGGAACATCGATTCCGCGCGGTAATACTCGTTGTCGTCGGCGTTGCGGCCGCGCTGCGAAACGATGTCGCCCTTGGTCAGGAACAGGTCCGACAGGGCCACCGCCTCGTCCAGCGATCCGCCGGGGTTGGAGCGCAGGTCGAGCACCAGGCCGGTCAGCTTGCCGCCCGCCTGCTTGCGCAGGTCGGCAATGCCATCGGCCACCTGCTGGCCGACATTGCGCGAAAACTCGTTGACGCTGACCGTGCCGATCGACCCGTCGAGCTTCCAGGTGACGGGTTCCAGCTTGATCACGCCGCGCGTCACGGTGACGTCGAACGGCGCGTCGCGGCCCGGACGGAACAGGGTAAGGCGGATCTTGGTCCCCGCCTCGCCGCGCATCTGCGCCACGGCATCGTCAAGCTCGCCGCCATAGATCAGCTTGCCGTCGAGGTGGGTGATGTAATCCCCCGCCTTGACGCCCGCGCTTTCCGCCGGGCTGCCGCGCATCGGCGAGATGACCTTGACCGCGCCGTCGTCCATCGCGACCGACAGGCCCAGGCCCGAGTAATTGCCGTCGATCATCGTCGTCAGGCGCTGGAGGGTCGCCCCTTCGAGATAGGTCGAGTGGGGATCGAGCGCGGCCAGCATCCCGTCGATCGCGCCATTGACCAGCTTCTCGTCGTCGGTGTCCTCCACGTACTGCGCCTTGACCAGCTGGTAGACGGTCAGCAGGCGGCCGAATTGCGGGCCGGAACGACCGTCAACCGCAGCGAGGCCCGCCGTGGTCGCCGGCAGCAGGGCAACCGCACCGGCCAGCAGGGTGGCGCGCAGCAGGGAGGCGGGTTTCATGGCAGGCAGCCTTTCATTCGATCGAGCGCCTTCTATCGCGCAGTTCAGCTTAACGCCAGATGGCGCAAGGGCCGAAGATTCCCCGAAGGGCAGGGCCTCTCCCTTAACCGCGCAGCAGGTCGAGCGGGTTCACCGGCGCTCCATCCTTGCGCAGCTCCAGCGTCAGGACCGGACGGCCATTGCCGGTGCGCCCCAGCGGTGCGCCGGCGACCAGTTGGTCGCCGACCCGGGCATCAACAGTGGAAAGCCCGGTCAGCAGGCTGGTCCAGCCGCCACCGTGCTCGATGATCACGATTGCGCCGTAACCCTGGTAGGGACCGGCGAAGACCACGCGCCCCGCGCCGGGCGCGACGGCCTGGGCTTCGGCGCGGGTGAGGATCGAAATGCCGCGCGATCCGGGCTGGCCCGGAACCTGCGCACCAAAGCCCGCAACCAGCCGGCCCGCGACCGGAAGGAGATAGCGCGCCGGCGCCTGGGCAGGCGGAATCATCGCTGCCCCGGCGGGACCGACCTGCGCGGCCTGCGGCTGATCCGGGCGCAGGACCGGCCCCGGCAAGGCGGCCAGATCGGCACGTAGCGCTCCGGCGCGGGCGAGTTCGTCAACCAGTCCGGTCAGGTCGCGCGCCTGCTCTTTCAGCGCCAGCGCCCGGGCAGCTTCGCGGTCGGCAACCCCGCCGACAGCGCGGGATTCAAGCCGCTGACGCGTTTCGAGCGCGGCGAGCTGCTTGCGCCGCTCGCCAAGCTGGCCCTGGCTGGCGCGCAGGCCGGCCGCGACCTGGCGGGCCTGGTCCTGCAATGCGCGGGCGCGGTTCAGTTCGCTGCGCAGGCCGGCGGTGCGCCGATCCACCTCGGGCAGCATGGTTTCCAGCACGGCGCGCAGGCGGACGGCATCCTGCAGCGAGCCAGGCCGGAGCAGCGCAAGCGCGGGCGGGCGGCGCGAAAGGCGCTGGAGCGCAGCCGTCAGCCGGACCAGCGGGCGCTGCCGCTCTGCGAGACGCGCGCGCAGCTCGGTTTGCTGGCGTTCGATCAGGCCGATGCGGGCTTCCTGGGCGGCAATCTCGGCCTCGGACTGCTGGATGCGGGCGGCGGTCGCGGCGCTTTCCTGGGCCGTGCGCTCGGCAGCCTCGCGGATGGTCAGGGCTTCGGATTCAAGCGCCTCGGCGCGGCGGCGCGCCTGTTCGCCCTGCTGCTGGGCGCGGGCCAGGGCCTGCTCGCCCTGTTCCACCGATTCGAGCGGAATTGCGGGCGCCAGCGGCCCTTGCGCGACTGCGGCACCAAGCGCGACCAGCGCGGCACCAAGAGCGACAGCAAGGACCACAGCAAGAAACGGGGCGGCGCGCATCGCCTGCCTTATCCCGAACGGTGATAGGGATGGCCAGCAAGAATGCTCGTCGCGCGCCACAATTGCTCGGCCAGCATCGCGCGCGCCATCAGGTGCGGCCAGGTCATCGCCCCGAAGGCAAGCAACAGGTCGGCGCTCGCGCGCGCGGCATCGCCGTGGCCGTCGGCGGCGCCGATCATGAACCGGGTTTCGCGCACGCCTTCATCGCGCCACTTGCCGAGCAGGGCGGCGAACTCTTCCGAAGAGAGCTGCCGGCCGCGCTCGTCGAGCAGCACTGTGCGCGATTGCGGTTGGGGCGCCGGAACCGTGCCGCCCGTGTCAGGCAGCTCGGTCAGCTTGATCGGCCAGGCGATCCGCTTGGCGTAGCGGGCGATGAGATCGGCTTCGGGCGAGCGGCCGATCTTGCCCCGGGCAACAACATGCAGGAGCATGGGTCAGGACTCAGGCGCTGCCGGAATCTCCGAAGGCCCACATCCGCTCCAGGTTGTAGAAGGTGCGCACTTCCGGGCGGAAGACGTGCACCACGACGTCACCGGCATCGACCAGCACCCAGTCGGCGGCGGGCAGGCCTTCGATCCGCGCGTGGCCGAAGCCGGCGGCCTTGATCCGCTCGGCCAGCTTCTGCGCGATCGAGGCGACCTGGCGCGTCGAGCGGCCCGAGGCGATCACCATGTGATCCGCGATCGAGCTCTTGCCGTCGAGCGGGATGGAAACGATCTCCTCGGCCTTGTCGTCGTCGAGCGACTGGAGGACCAGCGCGTGGAGCGATCCGGGCTTCGCGGGCGGAAGCGGGGCGGGAGAGCCGGAGGTTTCCGGCAGGGGTTGGGCAGACGTCATGTAAGCGCGAACGGCTCCTCTGGGCGAGCAGGGCAAAACGGGTTTGTCATGCTGTGTCGGGATCGACGGGATGGTGCGTGAGAGGATCCCGCAAGGCCCGACCGGAAAAGCGGCTGGCCCAGTCCGGATCGGCGCGGCGCAGGGCCGTGGCCGAACGGGAATCGGGATCGAAACGCAAGGGTATCAGCGCGGGGGCGCTCCATCCTGCCCGGTTGTTCAAGCTGGCGGCAGACCGCCGGTAACGGCCTAGCCAGGCTGCCGCGGGGCTCGCGGCTGCGGCGCCATCATAGCCCGGACGGGCGATAACCGCAATCGGCATGGCGCGGGCGATGGCGCGCCAGTTCCGCCAGCGGTGCAATTGCGCCAGATTGTCGCTGCCCATCAGCCAGACGAAGCGGTGGCGCGGGTAGCGCTGCTGGAGCTTTCGCAGGGTATCGACGGTATAGCGGGTGCCCAGTTCGCGCTCGATCGCGGTCGGCACGATTCGCGCCCGCCGCGCCATGGCCATGGCCGAGCCGAGCCGCGCGGAGAGCGCCGCCATCCCCTCGCGCGGCTTGAGCGGATTGCCGGGCGAGACCAGCCACCACACCTCGTCCAGGTCCAGCGCGCGCAGCGCGGCCAGGCTGATCTGGCGGTGACCGCCATGCGCGGGATTGAAGCTCCCGCCCAGCAGGCCGACGCGTTTCAGCGCCGCGCCTTCAGGGCCGGACCTGGCCGGTGCCGCGCACCTGCCACTTGTAGGTGGTTAGGCCCTCCAGCGCGACCGGGCCGCGCGCGTGGAGCCGCCCGGTGGCGATCCCGATCTCCGCGCCGAGGCCGAACTCGCCGCCATCGGCAAACTGGGTGCTGGCATTGGCCATGACGATCGCGCTGTCGACTTCCGCGAGGAAGCGTTCGCACACCGCCGCATCCTCGCTCACCACCGCGTCGGTGTGGTGCGAGGAATGGCGCGCGATGTGATCGAGTGCGGCGTCCAGCCCGTCGACCACCGCGACCGACAGGATCGCGTCGAGGTATTCGGTGTCCCAGTCCTCGTCGCTCGCCGCGATCACGCGCGGGTCGAGCGCGCGGGCGCGGGCATCGCCGCGCAGCTCGCAGCCCCGGTCGAGCAGCGCGGAGACCACCGCCTGCGAGCCGGCAAAGCGCGAATCGAGCAGCAGCGTTTCCATCGACCCGCAGATCCCGGTGCGGCGCAGCTTGGCATTGAGCGCGATGGCCAGCGCCTTGTCCGGATCGGCGGCGCTGTGGAGATAGGTGTGGCAAATCCCGTCGAGGTGGGCGAGCACCGGCACGCGCGCATCGGCCTGAACCCGCGCGACCAGGCTCTTGCCCCCGCGCGGCACGATCATGTCGATCAGGCCCGCCGCCGCCAGCATCGCGCCAACCGCCGCGCGGTCCTGGGTCGGGACCAGCTGGACCGCGCCTTCGGGCACCCCGGCAGAGGCCAGGCCCCGCACCAGCGCCGCGTGGATCGCCCGGTTGGAACGCACCGCCTCGCTGCCGCCGCGCAGCAGCACGGCATTGCCCGAACGCACGCACAGCGCCGCCGCGTCGGCGGTCACGTTGGGGCGGCTTTCATAGATGATGCCGATCAGGCCGATGGGGATGCGCACCCGCGCCAGCACCAGCCCGTTGGGCCGCTCGGCGCGGCTGATTTCCTCGCCCACCGGGTCCGGCAGGTCGGCCACGCTGTCGACCGCGGCGGCAGTGGCTTCGAGCCGGGCGGGATCGAGCCGCAGCCGGTCGAGCATCGCGCCGCTAACCCCGGCGGCCTCGGCGGCGGCGACATCCTCGGCATTGGCGGCAAGGATCGCGCCTGCTTCCGCGCGCAGGGCCGCCGCTGCGGCGTGGAGCGCGGCTGCCTTGGCCGGGGCATCCATCCGCGCCAGCACGCGCTGGGCAGCGCGGCCCTGGCGGGCGATCCGCGCGATGAGGTCTGTCGGGGTTTCTGCGGTGTCGCGGGTCTGGTCGGCCATGGCGGGCGCCTACCATCCGCAAGCGCGATTGTCACCGCCAGCGACCTGGCTGGCGGGCAATCGGTTACCAATGCAAACGATTCGTCGCGCGAGTCCTTCGACTCGGCGCCAACGAGGGTTAAGGGATTCGCCGACGCGCGGCTTAGCTGCTAGCGGCCGCCCCCGTGAGCAGGCAAAGGCACTAGGGGTCGACTTGAACAGGCAATCCGACGGGGGGCTAACCAGCCGCCTGCGGACTTGGTTCCCGGACCGCGAATTTTTCATGCGGTCGCAGGGGCAGGTTCGTTTCATCAAGGTTTCATCGCGGGTCCAGATGATTGGTGCGGGCGCTGTCGCGGCTCTCGCGCTGACCTGGCTCGGCTCGGTCACGACCATGGCCGTGGCCCAGTATCTTGCGAGTCGCGACCGGATGGAACTGCTGGACCGCGAAGCCAGGGTGACCACTGCCGAAAGCCGCGTTTCCGAATACCGCGATGACCTGAAGGGCGTCGCCTCCGATCTCGAAAAGCGCCAGGACTTCCTCGAAAAGGTCGCCGAGGCGCATCTTGGCGACCTGCCGGCCGATGCCAGGGCGGGCGAAACCGTGTCCGATTCCTCGGGCGAGGCCGCGAAGACCGTGAACAAGGTCAGCGCGCTGCTGCCCGAAGCTGCCGGACTGGCCCGGATCGAGGCCCGCCAGCTGGCCTTCGCCGAATCGCTGACCCGCGCCGCCGACCGGCGCGCCACGGCGGCGGCGGAGAAGATTCGCAAGCTGGGTCTCAATCCCGGCATGATGCTGGCCTCGCTCGACGATCGCAGCGCGATGGGTGGTCCGCTGATCAGCCTGTCGACCGGGCGCGGTTCGCTCGACCAGCGCTTCCAGCGGCTCGGCGTCAGCCTGGCGCGGATGGACGCGCTGGAGCGCGGCCTGGCCGGCATTCCGCAGGTCATGCCCGCCAGCCTCGAATATATCTCCTCGGGCTTCGGCTACCGCTCCGATCCCTTCACCGGCGATGCGGCCTATCACGCCGGGCTCGATTTCCGCGGTCCGATCGGCGCGCCGATCTATGCCGCAGCGGCCGGTACGGTCAGCTTCGCCGGGGTCCGCTCGGGCTATGGCAACTGCATCGAGATCGACCATGGCAACGGGCTGATGACCCGCTATGCCCACATGTCCGGTTACCGCGCGCGCGCTGGCCAGAAGGTGGCCGCCGGACAGGTGGTCGGCCTGATCGGCAGTACCGGCCGCTCGACCGGCCCGCACCTGCACTTCGAAGTGCGGATCAACGACCGGCCGCTCAACCCGCGACCCTTCCTGGAGGCTGCAGCCCATGTTTTCCAAGAACCAAGCCACTCCCCGGCAGACGGGCGCTAGCACGATGGGCGGCTCGACCTTCTCGGTCTTCGGACCCGACACCCGGATCAAGGGCGATGTCACCGCCTCCGCCGATCTGCACATCGACGGCAAGATCGAGGGCGACGTTGCCTGCACCTCGCTGGTCCAGGGCGAATCGAGCGAGATCACCGGGGCGGTGAAAGCCGAAAGCGCGCGCCTGTCGGGCATGGTGCGCGGCACGATCAATGTGCGCGAACTGGTGGTGCTGCGCAGTGCCCGGATCCACGGCGATGTCCATTACGATTCGCTGACCATCGAACAGGGCGCCCAGGTCGACGGCCGCTTCGCCCCGCGCGCGGCGGGCGACGAGACCAGCGTGGTTCCCTTCGCGGCCAACTGAGGCGCGGCGGCGCAGCTGCGGGCAGTAGATTCCGCTAGGCCGTTTCCGCTCCCGCCGCTTCGACTTCAGCGCGCAGGGCCTTGCGGTCGAGCTTGCCGATCATCGTCTTGGGCAGGCTCTCGCGCACCACCACGGCATCGACCCGTTCGTGCTTGCCAAGCCGGGCATTGAGCCAGGTGCGCAGGGCATCGCCGCTATCGCTGGCGCCTTCCGCCAGGGTCACATAGGCGCGCGGCACTTCGCCAAGGTAGGCATCGGGCACGCCCAGCACGAGCACTTCCTTGACCGCCGGATGGCCCAGCAGTGCATCCTCGACCTGGCTGGGGAAGACCTTGAAGCCGCCGACCGCGATCATGTCCTTGATGCGGTCGACGATCGAGAGATAGCCCTCGGCATCCAGCACCGCGACATCGCCGGTGCGCAGCCAGCGGCCATCGGCGCGTTGGGCAAAGGCAGTCGCGTCGGCTTCGGGGCGGCGCCAGTAGCCCTGCATGATCTGGGGGCCCTGCACCGCCAGTTCGCCGGGTTCGCCCGGGGGAGCATCGCGCAGGGGATCTTCCTTGTCGAGCAGGCGCACCCGGGTCCGGGGCAGGACCTGGCCAATCGTGCCGATCCGGTCCTCGCCCTCGTAAGGATTGGTCGAGACCACCCCCGAGGTTTCGGTCAGGCCGTAGCCTTCGACCAGCCGCGCGCCGGTCGCGGCCTCGAACCGTTCCTTCAGCGGGCCGGCCAGCGGCGCCCCGCCCGAGATGCAGACCCGAAGCGAGGAGAAGTCGGTCTTGCCCAGGTCAGGATGATCGAGCAGCGCCTGGTACATGGTCGGCACGCCGGGCATGGCGGTTGCCCGCACCCGCTGCAGCGTCTTCAGCGTCTGGCCGGCATCGAAGCGCGGCAGCATGGCCACGCAGCCGCCGTTGGCCACGGTGCGGTTGAGCACGCAGACGTTGGCGAAGACGTGGAACAGCGGCAGCACGCCCATGATCACGTCCCGCTCGCCCTTGCGCGGGTCGATCGCCTCGACCTGGCGGGCATTGGCGGTGAGGTTCTGGTGAGTGAGCATCGCCCCCTTGGGCGTGCCGGTGGTGCCGCCGGTATATTGCAGCAGGGCGAGGTCGCTCATGGGGTCGATCGCGACCGGCGCGGGCGGTCCGTCGGCCAGGACATCGTCCCAGCGCAGCACGCCGGGGTGGGCGGGGATGCGGGTCAGCGACTTGCGCCCCAGCAGGCGCAGGGCCAGTCCCTTGAGCGCGGGGAGCTGCGCGGCGAGCGAGCCGACCACCAGCGTTTCGAGCTGCGAGCCCTCCAGCACTTCGAGCGCGGTCGGCAGCAGGGCGGCGGAATCGACCGTCACCAGCAGCCGGGTGCCCGAATCCGCAACCTGATCGGCCAGTTCGGCGGCGGTGTAGAGCGGGCTGAAATTGACCAGCGTCGCCCCGGCGATCGAAGCGCCGTAATAGGCGGCGACATAGTGCGGCACGTTGGGCAGGTAGAGCCCCACCCGGTCGCCCCGCGCGATGCCGAGCCGCTGGAGCCCGGCCGCGAAGCGCAGCGCCTCGCGGTGCAACTGGGCATAGGAGTATTCGCGGCCCATGAAATCGACCAGCGGGCGATCGCCATGGGCGGAAACGCTGGCCGCGAAGAAATCGGGCAGCGACAGCGGCGGAAAGTCCATCCGCCAGTCGCAGGGATGCACATAGTGCTCGAGCCAGGGCTCGCCGGGGGCCGTATCAGTCACCCCGTCAGTCTAGCCGCAGGGGCGGCGGAGGAGCAAGCGAATGCGCTGCCCCTCCGGCAATGAAAATCAGTCTTCGCCAGCCGCTTCGGCGGCGCGCTTGGCTTCGAGCCAGGCCTGGGCCTCTGCCTCTTGCGCGGCTTCGGAGGCGGCCTTGGTCTGGGCCTCGCGCTCGGCGCGCAGTTCCTCGATCAGGGCCACGCGGTCATCGCCCAGGCGTGCATCGTCGCCCGCTTCGTCGTTGAGGCCGGCCTTCTTGGCGGCCTTGGCGACGATCCCGTCCAGTTCGCGCTGCGAACACAGGCCCAGGGTCACGGGATCCTTGGGCTGGATGTTGGCGATGTTCCAGTGGCTGCGATCGCGGATCGCGGCGATGGTGTTGCGGGTCGTGCCGATCAGCTTGCCGATCTGCGCGTCCGAGATTTCGGGGTGGTGGCGCAGGATCCAGGCGATGCCGTCCGGCTTGTCCTGACGCTTCGACACCGGGGTGTAGCGCGGCCCCTTGGTGCGGCTGACGGTGACGGGCGCCTTCTGCATCTTGAGCGCATAGGCCGGGTCGGCCTGGCCCTTCTCGATCTCCGCCATGGTCAGCTCGCCCGCGCGCACCGGATCGCGGCCGGTGTACTTGCTGGAGGCGAGATCGTCGGCCATGGCCTGGACTTCAAGGATGTGGAGCCCGCAGAATTCGGCGATCTGTTCGAACGAGAGCGAAGTGCTGTCGACAAGCCATGAAGCCGTGGCGTGCGGCATCAACGGGGTGGGCTGGGTCACGGGATTTCTCCGGCAGAAAATAATAGGGCCGCCCCTTCGCGGAGCGGCCTAAGCGTGGCGGATGTAGGAGGATTCTCGGCGCAGGGCAAGGCCGCAGGCGGTTGCGAGGCCCGAAACCTTCGATCTGCCGGGGTTTTCGCAATAGACAAACGGACGCCGGGAGGCGCGGGCAGCGCTGCCCGAGTATCTACGGCGCAACCTTCAGCACGATCTTGCCGATATGCGCGCCCTGTTCCATCCGGGCGTGGGCCTGCGCCGCTTCGGCCAGCGGGAAGGTGCGGTCCATCACCGGGCGCAGCTTGCCCTGCTCGACCAGCGGCCAGGCGTGGCGGACGATTTCCTGGGTGAGCAGCGCCTTGAACTCGTTGGAGCGCGGGCGCAGCGTCGATCCGGTCAGGGTCAGGCGGCGGCGCATCACCTCGGCCATGTTGATTTCGGCGCGCACCCCGCCCTGCACCGCGATGGTCACATGGCGGCCATCGTCGGCCAGGCACTTGAGGTTGCGCATCACATAGTCGCCCGCGACCATGTCGAGCACCAGCTCCACCCCCTTGCCGCCAGTGGTCGCGGCCACTTCGGCAACGAAGTCCTGTTCCTTGTAGTCAATCGCGTGGTCCGCGCCGATTTCAAGCGCGGCGGCGCACTTGTCGGCCCCGCCGCAAGTGACGATCACGCTCAGCCCGAAGGCCTTGCCCAGCATGATCGCCATCGAGCCGATCCCGCTGGTGCCGCCGTGGACCAGCACGGTTTCGCCCTCTTTCGCCCAGCCGCGCTCGAATACGTTGTGCCACACGGTAAACAGGGTCTCCGGCAGCGCCGCCGCCATGTCGAGCGGCAGGCCTTCGGGCACCGGCAGGCAGTGTTCGGCCTGGGCAAGGCAATATTCGGCATAGCCCCCGCCCGAAACCAGCGCGCAGACCGGCTGGCCGAGCAGTTCCGGCCCCACCCCTTCGCCCAGCGCCACGACGTCACCGGAAATTTCCAGCCCGGGGATCGGCGAGGCGCCCGGCGGCGGCGGATAAAAGCCCTGGCGCTGGATCACGTCCGGGCGATTCACCCCGGCAAAAGCGACGCGGACCAGCACCTCGCCCGGCCCCGGAACCGGCACCGGCAGCCGCTCGATCCGCAGCACTTCCGGACCCCCGGGTGCCTCGAATCCCGCCGCTTCCATCGTTTCCGGAACGGTTTCAATCATTTGCCAATCCCTGTTGCCGCGATGCCGCAGGCGGTTTCCTAACCGCGCAACCGGTTGACAGCAAGCGCAACGCGTCCGATTCTCGCCCCCATGGACGAAGACCTGCCCCGGTCCAAAAGCGACGCCGCCGGCCTGCTGGCGAAGGAAAGTCTCGATTCCTATTCGCAGGACGAACTGGCGGAGCGAATCGCCCTGCTGGAGGCCGAGATTGCGCGGGTTCGCGCCCACCGGGATCGCGCCAGCCTGCACCGCGCCGCCGCCGATGCCCTGTTCAGGCCGCGAAGCTCATGATCGTGGCGGCCGCCCCTTTTGCCGTAGCGGCCCATACCCATATAGGTTTCAAGGAACCGATAGGTCCCAAAGCCCATATTGGACCTCGTATAGGTCCGGTTAACCAAGCCTGTTCAACCCTTCCCGCAACGGGAAGGCCATTCCTGCCCGGGAAAGAGCGCTAGATGCCCAGTTTCGCCCAGAGCCTTGAAAAGACGCTGCACGCCGCGCTGACCAACGCGTCGGAGCGCAGCCACGAATATGCCACGCTGGAGCATCTGCTGCTGGCGCTGATCGACGATTCGGACGCCGCGCAGGTCATGCAGGCCTGCGGCGTGGAACTGGGCGAGCTGGGCGACGTGGTGCGCACCTACCTCGACCAGGAGTACCAGTCGCTCAAGACCGAGGAAAAGGGCGACCCCTCGCCCACCGCCGGCTTCCAGCGGGTGATCCAGCGCGCAATCCTGCATGTCCAGTCGTCCGGCAAGGATACCGTCACCGGCGCCAACGTGCTGGTTGCGCTGTTTTCCGAGCGTGACAGCTATGCCGTCTATTTCCTGCAGCAGCAGGACATGAGCCGGCTCGACGCGGTCAGCTTCATCAGCCACGGGATCGGCAAGGGCGGCCGCCGGATCGAGGACCGCAGCCCCAAGGGCAGCGAAGGTGAGACCCCGGCCCAGCAGGAAGAGAAAGGCTCCGCCAAGGACAGCAAGAAGGAGACCGCGCTCGACCAGTTCTGCGTCAATCTCAACGAGAAGGCGCTGACCGGCAAGATCGATCCGCTGATCGGGCGCGGGCCGGAAGTGGACCGCACGATCCAGATCCTGTGCCGCCGTTCCAAGAACAACCCGCTCTATGTGGGCGATCCGGGCGTGGGCAAGACCGCCATCGCCGAGGGCCTGGCCCGCAAGATCGTCGAGGGCGAAGTGCCCGAGGTGCTGTCCCAAGCGGTGATCTACTCGCTCGACATGGGCGCGCTGCTGGCCGGCACCCGCTATCGCGGCGATTTCGAGGAGCGGCTCAAGCAGGTCGTCTCGGAACTTGAGAAGATGCCCCACGCGGTGCTGTTCATCGACGAGATCCACACCGTGATCGGTGCCGGCGCGACCAGCGGCGGGGCGATGGATGCCTCCAACCTGCTCAAGCCCGCGCTGTCGGGCGGGACGATCCGCTGCATCGGTTCGACCACCTACAAGGAGTTCCGCAACCACTTCGAAAAGGACCGCGCCCTGCTGCGCCGGTTCCAGAAGATCGACGTCAACGAACCGACGGTCGAGGACACGATCAAGATTTTGAAGGGCCTGCGCACCGCCTTCGAGGAACACCACAAGGTCAAGTACACGCCCGACGCGATCAAGACCGCGGTGGAACTGTCGGCGCGCTACATCAACGACCGCAAGCTGCCCGACAAGGCGATCGATGTGATCGACGAAGTCGGCGCGATGCAGATGCTGGTGCCGCCGAGCAAGCGCAAGAAGACCATCACCGCGCGCGAGATCGAGGCCGTGATCGCCACCATGGCGCGCATCCCGCCCAAATCCGTCAGTTCCGACGACCGCCAGGCGCTCGAACATCTCGAACGCGACCTGAAGCGCGTCGTGTTCGGGCAGGACAAGGCGATCGAGGTGCTGTCGAGCGCGATGAAGCTCAGCCGCGCAGGGCTGCGCGATCCGGACAAGCCGATCGGCTCGTTCCTGTTCTCCGGCCCGACCGGCGTCGGCAAGACCGAAGTGGCCAAGCAGCTTGCGTCGATCCTCGGCATTCCGATCCAGCGCTTCGACATGTCGGAATACATGGAGCGCCATTCGGTCAGCCGCCTGATCGGCGCGCCTCCGGGCTATGTCGGGTTCGACCAGGGCGGCCTGCTGACCGACGCGATCGACCAGCAGCCGCACTGCGTCCTGCTGCTCGACGAGATCGAGAAGGCCCACCCGGACCTGTTCAACATCCTCCTCCAGGTGATGGACAACGGGCGGCTGACCGACCACCACGGCAAGACGGTCGATTTCCGCAATGTCGTGCTGATCATGACCACCAATGCCGGGGCCAGCGACATGGCCAAGCAGGGCATCGGCTTTGGCGACGTGTCCAAGGCGGATGCGGGCGACGAGGCGGTGAAGCGGATGTTCAGCCCGGAATTCCGCAACCGGCTCGATGCGATCGTGCCCTTCGCCTATCTCGGCACCGAAGTGGTCAGCCGCGTGGTCGACAAGTTCGTGCTCCAGCTGGAACTGCAGCTGGCCGAGCAGAACGTCCACATCCAGTTCGATGGCGATGCCCGCGCCTGGCTGGGCAAGCGCGGCTATGACAAGCTCTATGGCGCGCGGCCGATGGCCCGCCTGATCCAGGAGAAGGTCAAGCAGCCGCTGGCCGAGGAACTGCTGTTCGGCAAGCTGCGCCACGGCGGCGAGGTCCACGTCAGCGTCAAGGACGATGCCCTGGGCTTCGAACTGACCCCCGCGCCGCCCAAGCTCGACCGCAAGGCGAAGAAGGCGGCCACGGGCGGCAAGCGCAAGCCCAGGTCCGCGCCGGAAACCAGCGACGAAACCAAGGGCGAGGGTGATTGACCTGCGTCAATCCCCTCCCCGCCGAGGGCTGCTAGGGCAAGGCTGAACTGATCTGCCTGCCGGAGCCTCATGTGACCGAAGCTGCAACTGCCGAAGCCCCCGCAACCACGCCGTTCGAGCGGATTGGCGGCCATCCGGTGCTGCGCGCGATCTGCGAGCGATTCTATGATCTGATGGACGAGGACCCGGCCTATGCCGAGCTGCGCGCGATGCACGCAGCCGATCTCTCCGAAATGCGCGCATCGCTGCCCCTGTTTCTGGCCGGCTGGGCGGGCGGGCCGCGCGACTGGTTCGAGGCTAATCCCGGCAAGTGCATGATGAGCGCCCACGGGAGTTTCAGGATCAACAGCGACACTGCCGTCCAGTGGTCAGAGGCGATGCGCCGCGCGATTGCGGACAGCGAAGTGGCCGACCGCGAGATTGCCGATGCCATGGCCGACGTGCTCGACCGCATGGCCCGGGGCATGGCGCGCAGCTGACCCTCGCTTTTCCGCGCGCGACGCACTAGCCTGCCGCGCATGAACCGGATCGACCGCTCCCGCCGCAGGCTTGCCATTGCCGCTGCTGGACTCGCCGGGTTCGTCGATGCCGCCGGATACCTTTCTGCCAACAGCTATTTCGTCTCGTTCATGTCGGGCAATACCACCCGGCTGGGCGTCGACATCGCGCAGCGGCCGGCCCATGCCTGGGTGCCGGCGGCACTGATCGCCGGGTTCGTGCTGGGCGTCACGGGCGGGGCGGTGCTCGCCGCGAAAGCAGGAATGCGGCGCAAGCAGGCGGTGTTCTCGCTGGTCGCGGGCCTGCTGGCGCTTGCCGCCCTTGCCCACCAGGCCGGTTCGGAAGCCGCCATGCTCGGGGCGCTGGTGCTGGCGATGGGGGCGATCAACAACACCTTCCAGCGCAATGGCGAGGTCTCCGTGGGCCTGACCTACATGACCGGCGCGCTGGTGCGCATGGGCCAGGGGCTGGCGGCCAAGCTGATGGGCACCGGCGGCGAGGCATGGGCGGGGTGGCTGCTGCTGTGGCTGGGCCTGTCCGCAGGTGCGGTGACCGGGGCGCTGGGCTGGACCCATGTCCCGTGGCTTGCGCTGTGGCTCGCCTCCGGCTGGGCGGTGATGCTGGCGTTCTGGGCCACGCGCCTGCCGCCCAGCGAAGAGCGGCGCGCCTAATCCCCGATCCCGACCAGCTTGTCGCGCCCGGTTGCGCCGCGCAACATCCGCAGTCGTGACGTCGCGATCCCCAGCGCATCCGCCAGCATCCGCAGCACCGCCTCGTTGGCCTTGCCGTCCTCGGGCTTGACGCGGACCTTCACCAGCAGGCGGCCATCGGCGATCTCCAGCCCCTCGCTGCGCGCGCCGGGGGTGACGCGCAGCGCCAGCCGCCCCTCGCCGTCAGCCAGGGCGCGAATCGCCTCGGCCGGGGGGAATTCAACCCTGGGCCGCGCCATCGGCTCGGGCTTCCAGCGCCGCCTTGTGGACCTTCGCGTTCTCGACGTAGTGCGCCACGCCCAGCTGCAGCCCGGCGAGCGCCTTGTCGTCGAGATCGCGCATATGGGTGGCGGGACGCCCGCTCCACAACTGGCGGGAGGGGATCCGCTTGTTCGGCGCCAGCA
>ERZ795062.1365-NODE-1365-length-17469-cov-6.494430_pt1 | contig 17469 bp, 17 predicted proteins | sample MGYA00375146_ERZ795062 | MGnify/ENA primary metagenome ERZ795062 (study PRJEB30191, sample SAMN05720281) | activated sludge metagenome | isolation source: Anaerobic digester | place: USA | collected 2015-07-16 ... | reverse complement strand
ATTACATCAGGAGAGAATCTTGTTATTCCTTATTTCAGCTCAAAGAAGAAATAAAGGGTTTTATGCTTAGACTTATAATTATTATTTTTTGGAATCTGCATCGTATTCCATATATGGTAACTCATATGCGCTCCCTGGCTAAAGATCATAAAGTAACTGAAGAGGATCGATATAGATTTGCTCAGGAAAATGTTCAAGCGATGAATAAAGCTGGGAAAATAATTACAGAGATTTATGGTACTGAAAATCTACCAAAAGATGGTGGATATGTTATGTTCCCAAATCATCAGGGAAAATATGATGCTACAGCGATCATATATGCCCATAATAAGCCGTGTACTTTTGTGATGGACAAACATAAGTCATACCAGTTTTTTGTTCGAGAAATGGTCAATATGCTACGTGCCAAGCGCCTTGAACTTAATAATTTAAGACAGGGATTAGAAGTAATGAATGATATCACTTCTGAAGTTAAAAAAGGTCGTATTTATATTCTTTTTTCAGAAGGAGGATATAAAAATAATCACAATAAGGTACAAGATTTTAAACCTGGAAGTTTTAAGTCTGCTGTGCGTGCAAAGTGTCCAATTGTTCCTGTTACACTAATTGATACATACAAACCACTTAATAGCTTATCAATTGGAAAGGTGGTTACGAAGGTTATTTTTAATAAACCATTTTACTATGATGATTATAAAGATATGAAAACACCGGAGATAGCAATTAATATTAAAAATTCTATTATTGCAACTATGGAGGAATATGGTGTATTTGATAACTGAAATTATAATTTTATTGAATGTAGTTATAAATAGTAGTATTATTTAAATATGTAACTATCGGAAAAATATCTGTTTTTCCGATAGTGAGTAGTGAAATGACCTTATATATAATAGAAAAGAACAAATCAATATGGGAAAAGACTCTGCTTTTTACAAAGACAAGAAAAAGATACAAATGGTTAAGTTTCGTGAGCTGTTGACCGAACTACCACAGCCGGCTGTTGATTTTTTATACAGCAAAGAAGTTAACACTCAATTAAGTACTCGTATTCAATATGCATATGATTTGTTAACTTTTTTTAAATTTCTAATAGATAAGAACCCTACACTAGCTAATAGAAAAATAAAGGTGTTTAATTGCGATGATCTATCTTTGATTAGATCAGAAGATATAATGGAATATCAGCGTTTTCTGGAATTAAATATAGATGTAAATGATTATCATGAAAATGGAAATAAAGGTATTGCAAGACGTATGGCTCCTTTAAGGGGAATGTATAAATATTTAATTGCACATAAATATATTAAGGAAGATCCTACAAGTCTCGTCCCACTTCCCAAATTAAAAAAAGACAAAAATATAATTCGAATGAATTCATACGAAGTTCGTGCAGTGCTAAATGCAATTAAAAATGGATCAGATTCAATGAGTGACAGACAGAAAAAATTTGCAGATAAAACTAAATATAGAGATCTTGCAATTTTAACATTAATGCTTAATACAGGTATACGTGTATCAGAGTGTAACGGTCTTGATATTGCAGATGTTAATTTAAAAGATGACTCATTTGTGATTGTTCGAAAAGGTGGCGGTCAAGATGTACTATATTTTGGAGATGCAGTTCATGAGGCTATATCAGATTATCTAAATCTTGAAAGAAACCATATTATTCCGAGAGATAGCCAAGAGACTGCTCTATTTTTATCCTTACAGGGAAAACGAATAAGTATAGATGCAATTGAAAATCTTGTAAAAAAATATGCAAGAATTGCTGTACCAAACAAGAAAATAACACCTCATAAATTAAGAAGTACATATGGAACTGCTCTTTATCGTGAAACAGGTGATATTAGGCTTGTGGCCGATGTACTCGGACATGAGAATATAAATACAACAATTGATTATTATGCAGCTATTGAGGATGAGCATAAAAGACAGGCTAGAAATGCGGTTGATTTTAACCGCGAAAATTAAGCATTGTTCTAGGTTTGATTTGTAAAGTATCTAAAACATAATAAATCTATATATAAATAGATTTATTATGTTTTAGATTTAGATTATGATTTTTTGTGATTTAAATTTAGATTATAATTTTAAATTTAGATTTATTTAGATTTAATATGGATAAGATTTAAATAATGATCATAATTCTAGCTTGGTTAAAAGTTCACGCATATATTCTGGAATTGGCGCTTCATATTCGAGGTATTTTTCAGATGATGGATGCACAAATCCTATTTTCCACGCATGAAGACATTGTCCATCTAGTCCCTTAATTGGGCATTTTGATGGGCCATATACATCATCACCTAATAAAGGATGATGTATGGATGCCATGTGTACTCTAATTTGATGAGTTCGCCCTGTTCCTAGTTTAAATTCAACATAAGTATAACCGTTCAGTCTTTTTAAAACTTTATAATGAGTAATGGCTTCTTTTCCTTCGAGAGAAATAGCCATTTTTTTTCTATCGTTTTTGCTCCTACCAATAGGCGCATTAATAGTTCCTTCTTCTTCTTTTAGGTTACCATGCACTATTCCAACATATATCCGGTTTACAGTATGATTTTTAATCTGTTCTGCTATTTTTCTATGAGAATTATCATTTTTGCAGACAATCAAAGATCCTGTAGTGTTCATATCAATTCGATGTACGATTCCAGGACGTAAAACACCATTTATTCCGCTTAGGCTATCCTTACAGTGCCATAAAAGTGCATTAACTAGCGTGCCATTATAATGTCCTTCTGCGGGATGTACGACCATACCTTTTGGCTTATTTACAACAATAACATCAGAATCCTCATATAATATTTCAATAGGTATATTTTCAGCTTCAACAGTTAGAGACTCAGGCTCAGGAATATTTACAGTAAGTTCATCATTTTCACATATCCTGTATCCTGGCTTTTGAATTGTTTTTCCATTTACAAGAATATTACCTTTTTTGATCAGATCAGAGTAATGACTTCTGGAATAATCAGTGTTTAACTCAACTAAAAATGTATCTAAGCGCTTATATACATCTAAATCATTGGCTATGTATTTTTGTATGAGATCACTCATAGACTATTCTTCCTTTTTAGATTCATCTTCATCTTTGTATACAAAAAGAATTATAAAAGCAACAATAACAAATCCTAATGTTACATATATATCTGCAACATTAAAGATAGGAAAATTAATAGCAGAAAAATATATAAAATCAATTACATAATTGTTTGTGATCCTATCAATATAATTACCTATTGCTCCGCTTAAAATAAAAAGAAGAACAATTGATAATGGACGATGTTCAATATCTTTGGATGCTTTGTAAAATATTATCATGATTATAATGAAAAAAACTGGTGTTATAAACTTCATAATAGTCTGAAAAAAGGTTGCTGAATCCATTATGCTAAATGCAGCCCCCGTATTTTCAAAATATGTAAGTTCAAGAACATTAGGTATTATAGAAATATTGGGACTATCTTTTAAATATATAAAGGCCTGATGCTTTGTTATTTGATCTAAAGCAACAAGTACCAAAACCAAAATAATTGCCTTTATATAAAATAAAATTTTATTATAAGCTTTGTTTTTATTATTCATATTTGCATCCAACTTATCTTATTATACTAGTATACTTTTTGCTGCATCATTGATATCTATATCACTTACATCAGTGGCTATATAGCCACTTCCTATTTTATTTAATAAAATAAATTTAATTCCTGAACCTGTTCTTTTTTTATCACTATAAGTTGTTTTTGTAATCTCGCCAGGTTCAAGACCATTTACACTTGTAGGCAGTCCAAAACTTTCCAGAGTAGAGATCACATAATTATAATCATCCAATGATATTAAATCTTTTTTCATTGATATATATGAAGCAGCAGCTATTCCAATTGCTACACATTCTCCATGTAGAAGTTCAAAGTTCTTTAATTTTTCTACTGCATGACCTATAGTATGTCCAAAATTCAAAAGAGCACGGATACTTTTTTCATTAGGATCTTCTTCGACAACTCTTCTCTTATGTTCTAATGATTTTTTTACTATAATTTCAAGACATTCTTGATCACGATTTAATATTTTTTCTCTGTTATTTGTTAAAAAGTTTAAAAATTCTATATCAAAGCAATAACCGTATTTTATTACTTCACCAAGCCCTGCTATAAACTGCCTATTATCCAATGTATTTAATACATCCATACTGCAATACACTAACTTAGGCATATAAAAAGCCCCTACCATATTCTTGTATGATAGAAAATCAACGCCGGTCTTACCTCCAACGCTACTGTCAACCTGAGCAAGAAGTGAAGTTGGAATTTGAATAAAATCTATACCTCTTAAATATGTTGCGGCACAGAAACCTGTAATATCACCTGTGACTCCCCCGCCAAGTGCAACGAGCAAATCATCTCTTGTAAAATTGTTATCCACCAAAAATTTATAAATATTCTGAACGGTATCAAGATTTTTAAAGCCTTCTCCTTGTTCAAAAACAAAATGAAATACTTTTTTATTAAGCTCTTTTGAAAATATTTTTTCAATATTGTCCAAATAGTATTTTTCGACTCCTGAATCCGTAATTATGCAGACATTAGAATAAGTCTTCCCTATTCTTTCAAAACTATCTGAAAAAAAACTAAGGGAAGACTCAATAACTATTTCATATGCTTTTTTATTATCACATTTAACATCCAAAATTGTTGACATATTTTAAAAACCTGTCTGAATACCATTAAAGTCAAAATTGTTGACAATTTCCTGAAGATCACCTGAAATACTAATCTGTGCAGGTGTGATAACGAAGATAAAATTACTTACCTTCTGAAGATTACCTTCAAGCGCAAAGCAAGAACCGGACGCAAAGTCTACAATTCTCTGAGCAAGTGCAACATCCACTCCCTCCATGTTTAAGATTACGGTTTGCTTAGCTAAAAGTGTTTCACCAATCTCTCTTGCATCTTCAAAAGATGAAGGTTTAAAAACACATACTTCCATAGGTTCAGATCCTCCTGATTTTTTCGAACGAAGCGGTGTTATCTTGCTAGAATTAAATGTTCTTTTTTCTGCAGGAGCAGATGCGGAAGTTTCTGTAACTGCATCATCCGTCTTTTTCTTGTTAAATAATGAAGACTCTTCCGAATATACGTCATCATCGTCGTATTCATCATCATAATCGTCCTCACCATTTAGTTTCATTACATTAAGAATCTTGTCAAAGAATCCCATAACAACTCTCCATACTAAACTATATTTTATATTGACCAATAAATATTTAAATTATTAAATATTATAATTCCTAGAGCCAAAAATTGCTGTCCCGACTCTAATCATTGTAGATCCCTCTTCAATGGCAATTTTATAATCATTTGTCATTCCCATAGATAAGGTATCCATCAATACATTATCAATGTTTTCATTTTTTATGTCAATGAATAACTGATGCATTTTGTGGAAATACGTCCTCGTATCCTCAGGATTAGGTAAATTCGGTGCAACTGTCATTAATCCCTTTATCTGTATTCCATCAAGTGGAGCTATTTCTCTGATCAATTCTTCGGCCTCGTTTAAACTTATACCACTTTTTGATTCCTCACCTGCAATATTTACTTCTATAAGAATCGGTGTAACTATTTCAGCTTTTTTTGACTGAATATTTATTTCTTCAGCTAGTCTATATGTATCGACGGAATGAATAAGTGCAACATGTCCAATTATTTTCTTAACCTTATTTCTCTGCAAATGACCAACAACATGCCATTTTATATCTTCTGGAAGTTCTGGATATTTTGTACATAATTCCTGAACTTTATTTTCTCCAAAAGATCTTTCTCCGGCTTCATATGCAAGCTTAATGTCAGAAATAGGCTTTGTTTTTGAAATTGCAATCAATTCAACCTCAGAAGGATCTCTATTTGCCTTGATGCATGAAGCCTCAATATTTTCATGTACTGTTTTAATATTATCAGTTATCATCTCTATTTTCTCCATTCAAAAAATTGTTTACTAATATTTTATGCCTTCAAATAATTATCAATAAATAATCTGACCATTTTTAACACTTTTACCTTCAAGGGCAATGTGATCGTATTGGGTAATCCCATAATCACTTGATTTTTCTATAATGCTATAATCATCTGTTTTATACAAAACGTTGATATATGAAAAGGTTGCATAACCCTTATTTACATTATAAACTCCTGTAAGTGATGCGGTGTGATTTTTAAGCTTAAATGTCTGAAGCGTATCAGGAAGTCGAATATTTTTAATACCACTTAAGTCATTTATATCTACATAATAGTTGTCATCGTCAGAATAATAAATATCCAGAGGGATAAAACCTGTTCCCGAATCACCTGACTCCGTTGACATGACGCCTAAAGCTGAAGAATTATTTCCCTTAAAGAAATAATCTTTAGGTATTTTATAAAAACTATGGTTTACAACAGCAGAATTAGGGATTTTAAGACCATCTTTTTGGTTAAGTAAAAGTTCAATAGAAACATACCTTGAAGAAGCATATCTTTCCATGGAATCATCAAGTGAAAGAATAAGATATTTATTTCCATCTACATCTTTGATGCTGCTTGATGCACTTGCCGATGCTCCATCATAATCAAATTTAATTTTTATATTTTTTTTATCCTTTAATTCATTGGCAGATGAATCTGTTATTTTCATTACCAGATTCCAGTCGTCAGAGGTAATTAATTTATATACAGGATTGCCTGATGATATTTTTTCTTCTTTTCTAAGATCCTTTGATTTATCATCAGTTCCGGAGTTGATTACATTTTGAAAATTATCAAGAGTTACTCCCTCGTATCCATCTAAAGAATATAATAAGAATCCGGTTTTGGCAGGATGGTATATCGTATATGTTCCATTTTGCATTGCTGTCTGAATCTCGTTTTGAAGACTTTTTTCAGCTTCCTGATGATATATTCCCTCTACCTGGTCATTTAAATCAGTTTCATATGTGTATGCTGATTTAAAATTAACACTATTATATCCATCTGAAAATATTGAAACAAGTTTTGAAAATTTTTGAAGATTGCTTTTTGATACAGAAGATACATCGATGCTCTCACCAGAAAGCTTACTGGAAAGATTGCCAGACTTATCCATGGCATATACATTGGTCTTCATGCCAACTCGACTTCCATTTGTAACATAGTAAAACGGATAACCATCTGTATCTGCATTTACTACGCTTTCTTCTCGTATTGCCAACGCTTCATAGTGATTATTTCTTGCTATCTTTCCCATTTTAACTTCATAAATAGAAATAGACCCTTTAGTAAAATATGAAAAAATATGAAAAATAATATATATCAAAATAACAAGTATAACAAATAAGCTTATGTTCCAATGAACCTGCCTATGAAATTTTAAGACCTTTCGTTTTTGAGGCATCTATATATATCTCCAAAAAAGAGAGGGGTCCTGTTTTACAGAACTCCCCTCTATAACTTTCTAAATTAAAGTGCAAGCATAACTTTGTCTTGTAATGAATCCGGAAGATCTTTTTTCTCTTTTGAGACGCTTAATATAAAATTAATGTTAAACATCTCAGATAACTCTTCTAAGTCTGAAATTGCTGTTTCAAGGCCCTCATTAACATCGATACAAGCATTTTTTAAAAATCCATCAATGTAAATTTCTTCAATGTCTCTATTCTGTGAAATAACCCCGTTTACAAATCCCAAAAAATTTTCAGTAGTTTTAAGGGGATATCGATTAAGCACTACTAACCTAATCTTTGGATCCAACTCAAGCATATGGCTTGTATTGCTGTCAACAAACACTACATTTCCGCTAACGGATTCCACAGCTTTGTTGACCCTGTCTAAAAGTTGCTTAGTCTTACCTCTTCCCTTCTCCCCCACAATTAATTCAACCATGAGAAACCTCCTTTGAAGTGCGACTGCATTGTTATTGATTTATTATAATATATACATATATAAATAACAAGAAACTACTTCACAATTCCTAATATCTCATTCTGCAAAAGATAAAGGTTATATCGGTTATCCGCTTTATACACAAATGAAATAATCTTGTGCCCATTTGGAGCATTTGTAACAAGAGCTAAACAATATTTTGCCTCTGATGTTGTACCTGTTTTTCCTGCAACAACAGAAAAACCATCACTAAGTTTTTTCTCACCATTTAAGAATTTATCGGTGGTATGCCATGTCATGCTTTTGGGCTGTCCATTCCCATCTCTGAAATATGCATCATAGCTCTTTGAACTCATAATCTGAACAAGCTCATCATACTTTAATGCAGCATTAAAAATAAGATACATATCATAGCACGTTGTGTAGTGATCATCATTATGAAGACCATTTGTCGTAACAAAATGTGAATGAGTAGCTCCAAGAGAATGAGCTGTTTCATTCATTAATTTAACAAACTTCTCTTCAGAACCTGCCACACCCTCAGCAATTGCTACAGCTGCATCATTGCCGCTTGGAAGCATCAAGCCATATAATAACTGTCTTACAGTAAGTTCATCTCCAACAGCTATATTAGCTAGCGAAGAACCATCTGTTTGATTAACAGCATTTTCACTAACTGTAACCTTTTGATCCAAATTACCGTACTTGAATGCTGTTAATGCTGTGAGAATCTTTGTTGTGCTGGCCGGATAAACCTTATCTAGCATATTATAGTTTAAAAGTGTCTGATTACTCGTCACATCAAACACGGCTGCAGATTGTACATGAGAAATATCAGGTGCAATCTCTACTCCTGTATTAGATTTTAATGGCTTACATAATGAAGCCGAATAAAATTCATTATTTATTGAATAAGAAGATATTATACCAAGATCATTAGATGTCTGAACTGTTTTATATTTTCTTTCATACCTATCAAAACTGCATGAAGACAAAAAAACACAACATCCAATCAATAATATAGAAACTAATTTTTTATTTGTACATTTCACGCCAGTCAAGATCTCCTCGGTCAAGTGCTTTAATAAGAAGTTCTGCCGTTGCAAGATTGGTTGCAAGGGGAATATTGTTTGCATCACAAATTCTAACAATGTTATTTACATCCGGTTCATTGGATTTTGGATTCAATGGATCTCTTATAAATATAACAAGATCAATGTTATTATGCTCTATCTGAGCACCGAGTTGTTGAGTGCCACCCATATGTCCTGCAAGGAATTTATGAATATTAAGATTCGTCACTTCCTCTATCAATCTTCCCGTAGTTCCAGTGGCGTAAAGTTCATTTTTAATTAGAATACCCTTATATGCAATACAAAAGTTCTGCATAAGATTTTTTTTAGCATCGTGTGCTACAAGTCCTATATTCATATTACCTCCTCGCGCATACATTTTGCGTTGCTCGTATTATTATAGCTTATTTGTATTCTTAGTGATACCGTTTTTCATGAAGACTAACATTTAAAACCAAACCAATTCCCAGAAAAAGTGTAAGTAATGATGTAAGTCCATAACTTACAAATGGAAGTGTAAGCCCTGTATTAGGCATTAATCCTGTTACAACGGAAATATTAACAAAACCCTGATATGCAATTACTGATGCAATACCAATGCATAAAAGTCTTCCACTTAAGTTCTTTGCTTTTTTTGCAGTTCTAAGACATTCGAATGCAATCAGGAATATAAGGAGAATGATTAGCATTGATCCAATAAAACCGAGTTCTTCTCCTGCAACTGCAAATATAAAGTCTGTATTAGGTTCTGAAATATAATTACCATTTTTTACAGATGTTGTACTATCATTATAGAGTCCTTTTCCAAAAAAAAGTCCAGATCCAATAGCCATAATAGAATTCTGCTGCTGATATGCATCAGCTGGATAATCATTTGGGTGAAGCCATGAAAGAATTCTTTTTGCCTGATAAGCCTTTAAAAATGTTTTGCCGGTTTTATAGGCAAACAGTATATATAAACCTGTAAATGGAACACCGAATGACACAATTGGAACAACAATTTTTTTGGATAGTCCGGAACAGAATATCATAGTTACTATAACCATGAATGTAACAATTGTAGTAGATAGATCCGGTTCTTTTAAAATAAGTAAAAGAGGAACAGCTGATAATACAGCAATTATACATAGGCATTTAATAGTATTGATATCTTCTTGGTATTTACTTAAAAACCATGCAAAAAAAAGTACTAAAAATACCTTTGCAATTTCAGAAGGCTGAAATCGAACTCCAATTTTTAGCCATCTTACTGCACCATGTGAACCAACTCCCACGACAAGCACAAGACCGAGTAAAATTATGGTTAATGCATAGAAGATCCAGTGATATTGAAGCAAAAATTCAAAATCAATAAGCATAACTGCTGTCATTACTGCAAGTCCCATTACAAGACCAACTATTTGTCTCTTCTGAGATGCAATGTCAGCACTTCCTATTATAAGAATTCCAACAATTGTCAATACTATTACACATAGTATTAGTCTAATATTTAAATTTTTAAATCTATAATTTCTAAAAAGCATTTTATGCCTTTCTCTTTAAGTGCTGTAAAATATCTATATCACCAAATTCAGTAAGAGAAAATTTTCCATCAGAATACGACAAAATTGAAGCTCCCTTAAGTTTTTTATAACCGTAGAACATTTTTTTCTTTTCTGGAGTATAATTTTCTCCGCCAATATTTAGTACCCTTCCCTCCATTAGACCTGAGGCAATTATACATTTTCTTCTACCTGGATACCCTGCAAAGACTGCTCCATATAATGCTCCTGTTACAATAATATTTCCTAGCGATCTAATGGTGTACTCTTCAGGTACATTTCCCAATACAACAATTGATGAATCGGAAAAAATCTCTTTTTCGTTTGGAGATAGTTCATATATTATCTTGGCATTATTATCGATATACTCTTCTTTGGTACTTTCATCCATCTTTATAAATCTAGTATCTATAGTTCTATTATTGATACTTACAAGCGTGACCTTAATATCAGAATTATATTCTATTGATTGAATCACAGCTATGAGCTCTTCATCAGACAGATTTCTTCCCTCAATCTCCAAGACAAGATCTGACTGCCCAAAAAATTTTCTAGATGAGGCAAATTTATAACATATGTCTCTAAGAATATCTTCTATGGGTATGTCTGGATCAAGTCGCAATGAAATACCATGCGGAAGACTTCTGATCATAACTGCATCATTCATAATTAATCTCCTGAAGAACTACTTGTAATGGATAATGCTTGAACTGCATTAGCCTTTTGAATAGACGATTCTTCGTTATAATAACACCCAATTATATCTCTTGAAACACTAGCAGCATATGCTGATTTATATCCATTAGGAATTCTGACTGCAATTGCAATGTCAGGATCATTTGCAGGGCAAAAACCAACAAATAAAGCATGGCTAGGTCTATTTTTATTTTCCTGAGCTGTTCCTGTTTTACCTGCAACCGGAACGGGACTATTATCAAATGGTGCAAGATTAGATACAACCATTTCCATACCTGAATGAATTGCACTCCACTGAGCATAATTCAAAACCTGGATCTGGTTCTTCACCGATGGTGAATATGTCTTTATTACTTTCCCTTTTTTATCTTGTACATGATTTAAAAGAGTGTAATTATAAACCGTACCCTTATTTGCAACTGCGGTAACATACCTGTCTAATGCAATAGTTGTCATATTGTTATTTGACTGCCCAATTGCGGCCATTACAGGATATTCTGTTGCAACATCAGATTTGTTTTCCGTAATTTCAATTCCTGTCTTATCAGTAAGTCCATACATTGATGCATACTTACTGATTCTTTGAATTCCTAAACCATCATTATAATTTGATGCACCTCCGGCTAAGAGATAACCAACATTATAAAAGAAGACGTTACATGAATCTCTTATAGCAGTTGTTAAGACTTCCTTGCCATGGCTGCCAGGATATATCCAGCATTTAGGCTTATTACTGATAAGATCAAATTGACCATTACAAATAAATGTTGTTGATGTATCAATAACGCCTTCTGTAAGTCCTGCAGTCGCTGTTACCATTTTAAAAGTTGATCCTGGTGCCGTCTGCTGTTGAGTAGCATGATTATAAAGTGGACTGGATTTATTAGCATTAAGGTATGAGTAATACTTTGAATCAACAGTATTAGCCAGTTTGTTGTTATCATATCCCGGATATGATACACATGCCAGTAGTTCTCCGGTCTTGGCGTTGGTAATAACACAAGATGCTGAACATGGAGTGAGGCCAAGCTGCCCTGGGGTAATCTCTAAGGAAGTGATTTTTTGAATCATAAAATTATAGGCTGGAGTCTTGCCATTTACAAGGGCATCTCTAGTCGCTGCATCGGGCTGAAGCACATTTTGATCATATAGTAATGCACAAACCTGATTTCCGGTTATCATATCGTTTAAAATAGCATACTTATATACAATTTTTTGAAAATCATTATTTGTCTTAATATTATTAATCACATATTCATACAAATTTTTATATAATTCTGAAGTATTGGCATACTTTGAATCAGCAGAAATTTTCGAAACATCTATCCAGTCTTTTTTAATGCAATATTCCAAATACTCATTTATGCTGATAGTACCGTTTGACCAACCTTTGAACTTTTCATCATATGTGTCAATTGCTGCAGAATTAATTACATTTTCATTTTTTAAATATTTGATTATAAATGTTTCATATTCTTTGTATTCATCAGTTTCATTTCCAAATGCAACATTATCACCACCTGAAAACTTATCATTAAGAGATGATTGAACCTCAATGAATTTAGAATTAAATTCTTCTAATACTTTTTTCTCAAGATCAGTTGCATTCTTGTCTTCAAAATGTGATGTATCTATAACTTGATTTTGAATTAGATTAATATAAGCATCATAGACCGGAACAACAATGTCCTCGTCTCCGGTTTTAACAAAGGTCTTGATATTTGCCATATTTGATACTAGAATTCCGGCTACCTCTGATTCAAGAAGATTATAGGTTCTCTCTTGAAGATCTTTATCTATAGATAAATAAACGTCATTGCCAGGAACAGCATTCACATGCTTGGTCTGTTTGATAACATTTCCCATATTATCAACATACAAAGTGTCGCTTCCCTTTTTCCCGGTAAGGAAATCATTCATAACCTGTTCTATTCCGGCCTTACCAACAATATCATTTGATGTTGTTCCTTTATTTTTTTTAGAAAGTTCATCATATTCTTCGGTTGATATTTTCCCTGTGTATCCAAGTATATGAGAAAAATACTTACTATCATTGTATTTTCTGATGGTTTTCTCTTCTACTGCAACACCTGGCAAGTTATTAGAATTTTCTTTTACGTAAGCTACCGTTGCATTACCAACATTACTTGTAATAGGAGTAGAAATATATTTTCTATAAGAATTCAAACTCATTGCATATCTTATTGTTAAAATCTCATATCTGTATTTTTCAGAATATTTTTTTGAAATATTATATTTATTTTTACTGCTAAGATATTCAATTATAGTTTTAGCACTAGCGTTTGATGTATTGATACCAATTTTTTCATCATAACCTAAATCAGAAATATTTGATTTACCAAAAATATCTGCACGGAATCTTTGTAACGTCTTGCCAGTTACATTAAATTCATAGTTGCCATCTGAGACATAATTTATGGAGAAATCATTGGAAACAGTATCTCCAAGACGCTCAGCATTATAAACAACATCATATATTTCCTTATTAAGTGCAGCATTTTTCTGGTCTCTGGTATAGTTTGAAAAAGTATCGGCTATGGTAACAGAATAAGCCATTTCATTATATGCCAATAGCTTACCATTCCTATCATAAATGTTACCTCTGGTTGCATCTATGCTTTCTTTTTTTTCAACCAATAGATTATAATTGGACAGATATTTTTGACCTCTCACTATTTGAAGTACAAATAGACGCAAAATCAAAATGCAGAAAAAAACAGCAAAAATCACAAATACAATATTTATTCTGGTATTAAAAAATTTTTCTTTGATCTTATATATCAATTCACTCAAAGTATATGCTCCACTTTTCTCTCTTCACGATTCATCCATATAAATATTCTTGCATATATAAAATATAATACAAAAGAAATCATAACTGAATAAACAGCTTCAGGAATGATTATATTCATCAGATAAAAATTAAAATCCCCACTTTGTCTAAATGCAAAAGATACAAGATAAATGAATAAACCATACAGTAAATCACTTAATCCGACAAACAATATAGGCAGTTTAACATCATCACCAAAAAATACTTTTCTGGATAGACCATTTAGGTATCCAATGGTTAAGAGGATAATAACATGTGTTCCAAAAAGCGTACCTGATGAAAAATCGATTACAAGTCCACACAAAAGTCCTGCAATCATTCCTTCACGTCGATTTCTCATAAATCCATAAAAAGAAGTAAGTACAAGAAGCAAATTAGGAATTACTCCTCCCAATGCAAGATAAGGAAAAACCGCCGTTTGCAAAATGTTCAGTATAAATACCGAGACAAGCAAAACGACAGCCTTCTTTAAAATAGGAATTATTTTCATTTTGCTCCCGTCTCCTTTTTAGATAGAACAACAAGAACATTTTGCAAATGTTTAAAGTCAACGGCAGGAGTAACTGTACCTGAAAATGTCATTTGATTAGAATCTTCCTTTGTACTATCCAAATATCCAATAAGAATTCCAGGAAGATATTTGTCACTTATATTACTTGTTACAATCGGCTCACCGCTTTTAATTTTGTTATCAGGATTTTCAAGATTTGTAATCTTAATCCTATTACTTTTTGTCATAGATTGAAGATTTCCTGATATTATACAAGTATTTCCTGTATTTAGAGACATGCCACTGACGTTAGATGTATCATCAATAATCGAACGAACTAAGGAATAATTTCTGCCTGATTTAATTACGATTCCAACTAGACCGCCATCAGCAATAACATTCATATCTGTCCGAATGCCATCCTTTGTACCCTTGTCTATTGTAAATGTATTAAACCAGTTATCCGATCCACGAGCTATAATCCTTGCACCAGTTTTATTATAACCTGTGTACTGTTGATCTAGTTTATACAGCTTCTGAAGATTTTCAAGCTCAGAACTCTGAAGCTGTATCTGACTTAATTTTGAAGTGAGATTTTCATTCTGCTTTTTTAATTTTTCGTTTTCGGAAGTAAGCTCATCTATTGTTTTTGAATCCGCTCTATACTTTGATGCCCGAGAACCTACCCGTTCAATTCCAGTCTGAATCGGTGCAAAAATTGCATTAGTTACAGTTCCAAATATTCCACCCTTAAAATTATTGACATAACTAAGGAGTAGAAAAATTATTCCTACTGTAAATAATATTATAAATAATGATTCCGAGGGAATTCTTGTTTTTTTCTTCTTTTCCATACACTAGCCTTGATTAACTATATATCCTTGATCTCATCGTGTAACCATACTGACGGAACTTATTGTCAGTAAGAATCCTTCCAAGTCCAAGAGCTACAGTATTTTCTCCGTCTTCTGCCACGTTCATTTTGATATTAGTAAGTTCATTAAAAAGATCCGAGATACCATGTATCGAAGATGAACCACCAGTAAGATATATTCCTGAGTAAACGATATCCTTGGCAATCTCAGGTGGAACCTTTTCAAGTATGGTTTTAATTGAATTACATATACTGTTAAGATCTTCCTTAATGGCTTCATAGACCATATCAGAATCAATAGTCATAGAAACCGGAAGGCCTGCAACAACATCTCTTCCTACAACTTCCATGCTTTCGCCTCTTCCCTCACTGGTAGAGCCGATTTTTTCTTTTAATTCTTTAGCCGTTTTTCTTCCGATAAGAAGATTATATTTTCTCTTTAGATGTGTAACAATATCATCATCTAATCGGTTTCCGCCAAAAGTAAGAAGATTAGAAAGAACAAGCCCTCCAAGAGAAATAACTGATATCTCTGTTGTATCTGCGCCAAGATCTACTACCATTACACCTGTAGGTTCTGTTATATCAATTCCCATACCAAGTGCATCTGCAAGAGGTTTCTCACACAGAGATACACTCTTTACCTTGATCTTTGACTTGTTTCTGGCAAACATATCGTTAAAGGCTTTTTTTTCAACCTCAGTTATATCCGTCGGAACTGCAAGAACAATATCAGATCCCTTTAAATGAGCCTTGACTTCATTTTCAAGTACATGAATGAGAAGCCCCTGCATATTATTAAAATCAGATATGACCCCATTACTTATTGGAAATGATACACCGATGTTTTCCGGTGCCTTTTCATACATTGAATAAGCATCATCTCCGTATGCATATATTTTGTCTTTGTCATACAATGCAATTGTATTTTTTACATTTGTAACAGCTTGTGCTGATTTGCTGTAAATCTTTAAATTGCATGTTCCTAAATCTATGCCGTACCCATTAGACATTAAAGTTTCCCTCCTACTAATTACATGCTTTATCGTTATAAAAGCTGTAAAAACTATTGTCTCCTATAATGATATGGTCACTAAGGGGAATATTCATTATATTTCCACACTCTTTTATTCTCTTTGTAACTTCTATGTCTGCTTTACTCGGAGTCGGATCTCCACTTGGATGATTATGTATCAATACCATGTATGCTGCTTTTAATGAAACAGCTTCTTTGAAAATAACATCCGGGCACACTGGGGCGATATTTCTGCTACCTACAGCTATGGTCCTGTATCCTATAAGCCCTGATTTTACATCAAAAAACACAGCAACAAGATTTTCTCGATCAAGAGATCGCATAGTTTCCATAAAATACCATGCAATACTTTCGGGATTCGAAAGTACAATCTTTTCATTTCTCTTATCTCTGCTTAATCTCTCGGTTATTTCAGCTATTGCCTTGAGCTGTAAAGCTTTGATCTCACCTATTCCAGGAAAGTTAAGAAATTCGTCATAAGATAAATCCACTAAATTTCTAAGATTACCGGCCCTGAAACATAATATCCTGTCTGAAATATCCAATGCAGATGATTCTTGCGTTCCAGACCTTATAAAAATAGATAAAAGTTCCTTGTCACTAAGTGCTTGCATGCCAAAACGGACAGCCTTTTCGTATGGCCTGTCAGAAGCAGATAAATCCTTGATTGCAATATTCTCTTTGTTCATATAAAACCTGTCAATTATTTGGGACAGGACTATCAGACAATAAAATATTTTAGCATAATGAATTTACATTCACAAGGTTGGCATCACAAAGTTTTTGAAGGGATGAAAGTATTCCAAGTTTCGCATGAGGCCATGTAAGACCTCCCTGGAAATAAACTGAGTATGGTTCTCTAAGTGGTCCATCACATGAAAGCTCAATAGATGAGCCTTGGACAAACGATCCAGCAGCCATGATAACCTTGGAATCATATCCGGGCATATCCCAGGGAATCGGTGTGACATAAGAATCCACTGGAGATGCTTTTTGGATTC
>ERZ795062.1360-NODE-1360-length-17494-cov-12.032341_pt1 | contig 17494 bp, 18 predicted proteins | sample MGYA00375146_ERZ795062 | MGnify/ENA primary metagenome ERZ795062 (study PRJEB30191, sample SAMN05720281) | activated sludge metagenome | isolation source: Anaerobic digester | place: USA | collected 2015-07-16 ... | reverse complement strand
ACTCCGGTCAGTTCACGACGTTCCCGAAGTTCGTGTACGTCGCCAGCACCCGCGGCATCCCGGCGCAGGCCAATGTGATCGCTTCGGCGATGTTCTTCATCGCGTTGGCCCTCGTGCTCATCTCCCAGATCCGCAGCATGCGACGCAAGGAGGTCTGATGTCCTTCGCTGCCGTGGCCTCTGCGCAGGGGCGGGCGGCACTGCGGGAGGCTCGCCACGAGCCGTACTGGCTGGCGCAGCCCGGCCGTCCCGCGGCCCGGCCCGCCCTGGAGGGCATCACGACGGCCGATCTGGTCGTCGTTGGAGCGGGGTTGTCGGGGCTGTGGACGGCTGTGCGCGCCAAGCAGCGCCGGCCGGACCTCGATGTGGTGCTGCTGGAGGGCGGGCGCATCGCGCAGAGCGCTTCGGGGCGCAATGGCGGTTTCGTGGCGTCGTCCATCACCCACGGCTACAGCAATGGCATCGAACGCTGGCCCGACGAGTTCACACGGCTCTACCAGCTGGGGGTGGACAACCTGGCCGCCGTGGAGGCCACGATTGGCGAGTTCGGGATCGACTGCGGGTACCTGCGGACCGGGGAACTGGATGTGGCGACTGCCGAGCACCAGGTGGCTCATCTGCAGGAGCACGCCCGCAGTGCGGCTGCCCACGGCGTCGAGTTGGAGTTGCTCACCGCCGACCAGGTGCAGGCACACGTGGCGTCTCCGCTCTACCGCGCTGGCATCTTCGACCCCCAGGTGGCCATCGTCGACCCGGCGCGACTGGCGTGGGGGCTGGCTCGCGCTGCCGAGAGCCTGGGGGTTCGCATCCACGAACACTGCCCAGCCGATCGGCTGCAGTCCAACGGCGCGGGGATGAGCGTGCATACCTTCGGCGGCCGGATCGACACTGCGCGGGTGGCCCTGACCACAGCTGCTCACGCACCCCTGCTTCGCCGGCTCAACGCCTACGTCGTGCCGGTCTTCGACCATGTCGTGGTCACCGCACCGCTGCCCGCGGATGTGCTGGACGACATCGGGTGGGCACAGCGCCAGGGCATCGGGGACTCGGGTAACCAGTTCCACTATTACCGGCTCACCGACGACAACCGGATCCTGTTCGGCGGCTACGACGCGGTGTACAAAGCCGGGGAGCGACCCGGGTCTCATCTGGAACGCGATGACGACCTGACCGCGCGACTGGTGACCCACTTGCACCAGACCTTCCCCCAGACGATCGGGGTTCCCGTGGAATTCGCGTGGGCAGGTGCGATCGACACCTGCTCACGCTTCAGTGCCTTCTGGGGAACGGCCTACGGCTCCCGGGTGGCCTACAGTCTCGGTTTCACCGGCCTGGGAGTGGGTGCCTCGCGCTTTGGCGCCGACGTGGTGCTGGACCTGCTGCTCGGTGAGGACACCGAACGTACGAGACTGAAGATGGTCCGTTCCAAACCGTTGCCGTTCCCGCCGAACCCGATCCGCCAGATCGGCATCGACCTGACCCGCCGCTCACTGGCCAAGGCCGACGAGCAGCAAGGCCAGCGCGACCTCTGGCTGAAGACCCTGGACCGCCTGGGTCTCGGTTTTGATTCATAACAAGGAGAGATACCCATGACGACCGCCCGAATCACACACTGGATCGACGGTCAGCTCTTTACGGGCGAGGCGAGCCGGCACGGCGACGTGTACGACCCAGCGACCGGTCAGATCACCAAGACCGTCGACTTCGCCTCCACCGCCGATGTCGACACGGTAGTTGCCAGCGCCAAGGCCGCCTTCGAGACCTGGGGGCGCTCCACGCTGACCAAGCGCATGGAGGTGCTCTTCCGGTTCCGCGAATTGCTCAATGCGTCCAAGCCGCAGCTCGCCGAGATCATCACGAGCGAGCACGGCAAGGTGCTCTCTGATGCCCTCGGCGAGGTCAGCCGCGGCCAGGAGGTTGTCGAGTTCGCCTGCGGCAATGCCCACCTACTCAAGGGCGCCTACTCTGGGCAGGTATCGACCGGTGTGGACGTCTATTCCCTGCGGCAGGCGCTGGGCGTGACCGCGATCATCTCTCCGTTCAACTTCCCGGCCATGGTGCCGATGTGGTTCTTCCCGATCGCCATCGCGGCCGGTAACACAGTTGTCCTCAAACCCAGTGAGAAGGACCCGAGCGCCGCGATGTACATCGCTGATCTGTGGAAGCAGGCAGGGCTGCCCGACGGTGTCTTCAACGTGGTGCACGGCGACAAGGAGGCAGTCGACGCACTTCTGACCCATCCGGACGTGGCGTCGGTGTCGTTCGTCGGCTCGACGCCGATCGCGCAGTACGTGTACGAGACGGGTACCGCCCACGGCAAGCGCGTGCAGGCCCTCGGCGGGGCCAAGAACCACATGCTGGTGCTGCCGGATGCCGATCTCGAACTGACCGCTGACTCGGCGGTGAATGCCGGCTTCGGATCGGCCGGAGAGCGCTGCATGGCCATCTCGGTCGTCGTTGCTGTGGAGCCGGTTGCCGATGATCTGATCAAGGCCGTCCAGACCCGCATGGCAGGGTTGCGCACCGGCGACGGTCGGCGGGGCGCCGACATGGGTCCACTGGTCACGGCCGCCCATCGGGACAAGGTCGCCGGGTACGTGGCAGCCGGTGTCAGCGAAGGTGCGACGCTGGTCGTGGACGGCCGGGATGTGGTCGTCGATGGCGGCGCTGATGGCTTCTGGCTGGGCCCCACCCTGTTCGATAACGTGACGCCGCAGATGAGCATCTACCGCGAGGAGATCTTCGGCCCAGTGCTATCGGTGGTGCGTGTGCAGACCTACGAGGAGGGCATGGAACTCATCAACTCACACCCCTTCGGCAACGGCACCGCGATCTTCACCTGCGACGGCGGTGCGGCCCGCAAGTTCCAGACCGAGGTGCAAGTCGGCATGATCGGCATCAACGTGCCCATCCCGGTACCGATGGCGTACTACTCGTTCGGCGGGTGGAAGGCCTCGCTGTTCGGCGACACGCACGCGCACGGGGTGGAGGGCTTCCACTTCTTCACGCGGGGCAAGGTCGTGACGTCACGCTGGCCGGACCCGGCGCATGGCGGCATCAACCTGGGCTTCCCGACCATGGGCTGAGGCCGGAACAGCTACTGCGGTCCGCGTCTTCGGTATCGCTCTTGCACACCACCGGCGAAACCGCTGGCAGCGGCACGTCCCCGACGTGCAGCCAAGTGACGTGCTCACGCAGTCACTGTGCATGCGTGACGGCTTCGGCTTTTCCGCGTTGGCGTCTGTGCCCGCTCTGGTGAACACCTGGCTCGCCGGATCCCTGTATGCCGGTCCCGGTGACTCGGAGAGGCTCGCGGCGCTCATCGAGCAGTCTTGGGATGCCGGGACGCTGACCAGTGGAACGCAGCCGCCCATGCAGAGTGAGGAATGGCAGGAGGTTCAGCTATTCAAAGAGCGTTTGGATTCCGAGCGTGTCGTCGGTAGGTGGATGGCCGAACAGTCCGCTCCATTGCTGCAGTGCGTGACGGATGTGCAGTTCACAAGCCCAAGACAGTCCGGGTATTCCTGACCGATTCAGCCGTCTCCCAGGCCGTCGAAGGCGGTCTTGAGCGTGTGCTGGTGCTCCCTTTGAGTCGCGACTATTGGGACTGGAGACCGGAGTCACACCTACTGGTTGTGGCAGAGGCCAGGGGCCACGACACGTCCAAGTACCAGAAGGTCCTCGCGGCTGTAGCGCGCCACTAGTCCTCAGTCCTGTCGCGCAGGTGTCCCGCAGACCCTCGTTTGTGCCACGACGGGCGGAGCGGTTCGGTTGCGGGGTGCAACGACTACGCGAGAGCGACCAGCCGACCTTTGGCGACGTCGAGACGTGGTGCATGGGCAGCGGTGCGACGCGGTATCGAGGCGCAACGTACTGGCGGGCTCGTGAGACCGTCGGGGGGACGTTGGGCTCGATCGTCAATGTTCATTCGCACGCAGCGCCGCTTTGACCGCGGATGGTGGGCGAAGTCGATGACCCACCCGCCTACGCCACTTCGCCGTGCTTGTAGGCAGCTACCGCCCTCTGGGCCGGGGATGTCCCATTGGATGGGAAGCGGCTTGCCTTTGCACACCGGGCACCGCCGGATGCTGGTGCTGGTCACCGCGCTGTTGCAGGTCGTCTCGCAGTGGCGTCCGCATGCTGGCGCGGTTCAGTCGAGCAGGTCAAGGTACTGTCGGCGTGCCCTCATGGCGTGGATGATGAGCTCATTGCCGCTGTCGAAGCGGAGGACGACAATCTCGAGAAGGCGGCCGGCCGTGTCGAAACCAAGGCGCAATTGCCGCGCTGGACTGTCGTGGTCCAAGTTGCTTACGAACACGGCCTGCTCTGCTGCCAGGACTGCGTCAGCTGGCGTGACACCGTGCTTGCGCGCTGAAGGGTGTACCTTCACCCGACGTAGGAGCGGATCGCTGCCCGGATCGCCTCCGACCGGCTGACGTGATCGCGCTCGGCCCGATCGCTAAGCGCGGCCAGCAACGTGGCGTCGATCCGTACCGGCACGACCTGGCCGGGTCCGTCCCCCACCGGCCTGCGCCCGCGCCGGCGCAACTGCTCCACGTCGTAGCCGCGCTCGGCTTCGTCTGACCAGTCCTGAATGTCCTGGTCGGTGACGGGTTCGCCTCTGATCGTTTCCATGGCGATAGTGTAATACGAAATACCTGAGGTAAGGAAACCATATCTCGGATCACATGACCCTGGCTGGTCGAACAAGATCATTCTGTCTCATAGACCCTCGTTTGTGGGACGGGCACATCAATTGGCCTATCGGCGTTGGCGTTGCCTGAACCGTCACGTTGTGGTCGCACCTAGGTGATCAGACGCACCGACGGCGATGAGTACTTGTACCAGAAGCGCGCCACTTGGTCGATGAGTTCTTCTCGGACATCCCCGCACTGTGTACGAGGTCGCGGCGCCGCGGCAGGCCAACTGGGGGACCGCGACGTGTTTGGCCGGGAAATGGACCCGGCCGCCGGCTGCAGAATGGGTACGCCGCCCACGGTTCTTGTAGGTACGGTTCTCGGCGTGTTCGATCGTGCCGTCTGCGGGCTGCTGGCGCAGGTGATTCCACGGGGCGGCGCCACTGGCGCCTGTAACGGCGGCGAGGTCGACCCTCACGGTCGTTCTCGACCGGGAGGACTCTCATTTCTAACTCACCGGGTACGTCTCCCTACCGATCTCGGTCATTCCAAGGTCGTCGGACGCGACGAGTTCAACAGGCGTCTTCAGGTCGTCGAGTTCATAGGCAACCGCGTTCTCGACGGTGCCGCCCTCCTTGATCTTCTCCATTTGGCTTTCCAGGAACGCATCGTCGGGAAGTGAGCCCACTCCAATCTCGTTCTCGGCGTTGGGGTTGTTGTCCTGATAGGCGGTGAACACATAGATCCAGTTCATGGGACTGACTTCCCCGCCGCTCAGGTTGGTGATCTTGTACCAGAAAGCAATGACTGGCTTCTCCCCATACTCATTGCCCTTCATGCCGGGCTGAATCACCTTGTGGTCGGTGATCACAATCTTCATCTCCGGGGTCGTGAGCACACCATCGACGAAACTCGTGTCAACTGCGGGAGTCGCACTCGCGACATCGTCTGTCGCGACCGTGGCCTGTTCCGGTTGCGTGCTCGCCGGCGGACTCTCCTCGCCGCTGCTGAGGGCCAGCCCCACGATTACCAGCGCACCCACGATCATCAGGCCGATGTACAACGGGGACTGATACCAGGGCTTCTTCGGCGATGGGGCGGCTGCCCAACCTGCCGCGATCGACTCCCAAGCAGCCCCGTTCCACCGATGCCCATTCACCACCTGACCGATCTGATACTGCGGCATGCCCATGCCCGGGTTCGACCCCCAGCCCGGCGGCACCGGCTCCCACGTCGTCCCGTTCCAGCGATAACCGTTGACAACCTCGCCGATCTGATGTTGAGGAACGCCCGGACTCGGGTTCGACCCCCAACCTGGCGGGACCGGCTCCCACGTCCTCCCGTTCCACCGATGGCCATTAACCACGTCACCGACCCGGTAGCTGGGCGTCTGGTCACTCATCGCGAATCCCCGCCTCCCCTTGTCACCCACCAGCCTCGCCGGTGAACTATCTCGATTGTGTACCGGGCTTCCTGCCGCCTTCTCGCCAGGGAATCCTGCGCTTGTCCCCTCCGGCTCAGACTCGCGGAGTTGCCGCGGAAGCCTGGACCCAACGCCGGCCATCAGTTGTCTCACAAACCTTCGTTTATGGGACGGTGATGCCGCGCGACTGTCCTCGATCCTGACAGCGACTGACAACTCCACTTCCTCCGGCATGGACAGTCGAAGTTCCCTGACATAGCCTGATCTCAAGAATCTAAAGAATCTCAAGAAGGCAGTCATGAACCTCGCGAAGCTGTCATCCAACGGCCAAGTCACCGTGCCCGTTGAGGTGCGACGCCGGCTGCACCTCGTACCGGGTGACAAGGTGCTGTTCTTGGAGAAGGAGAACGGCGAGGTTGTGGTGGTCAAGGCTGAGCTCGCCGCCCTATCGCAGGCTCAGGAAGCGTTCGCGGGTGCCGCCGAGGACTTCAGGGTCGCAGGCGAGGATGACGTGCAGGCCCTGGTGGACGAGATGCGCGGACGCACGTCGTGACCCGTGTCCTCCTGGACACCAATGTCATCGTCTCGGCACTGTTGTTCCCCGGCTCCACTCCCGATCGAGTGCTGCACCTGGCCTTGGATGAGCATGACATTGGTTCTCACGGAACAACCACACGAGCGATCCCGACATCGAGACGGGCCGCCGCGCGACGCAGCGCGCTAGTGCACCGGTGATCGTGGGCTCGTGAGAAGGTCAGGGGACGTTGGGCTCGATCATCAACGTCCAATCGCACGCAGCGCATGCCTTGACCGCGAATGGCGGCGCGAAGTCGATCACACACCCGCCCAACGCCACCTCACCTCGTTCATAGGCAGCTACCGTGTCGGGGCCGGGCATGCCCCACTGGATAGGCAGCAGCTTGCCTCTACAAACTGGGCACAGCCGGATACGGGAGCTGGTCACCGCGCTGTCGCAGGGGCGGTACGGGTTCCACGCGATCCGGGTTAGGCCGGCGGTGAGGGTCTTGGCGGTGGCAGTGGCGTCACTGTTGTGCTGGGTCAACTCGCCAGATTGTGCGTCTACGGTGAATGCCCAACGCCGCTCCGGTCGGCAGGCAATGGCACTTGGCAGGTCGGCGAATACTGCGTAGGACTGCCCGTCACCCCAGATCTCGGAGACGACAATGCTCATCGGACTGGTTGCGAAGTGCTCGCACACCAACCGCATCACTTCACGTTGCGTCAGCATGATCCCCCCTCGTCTTCGCCCCGCGTACAGCGCCAGCGTACGTCGGACCTACGACATCCCCCGGTCGCCGGCAGATGCCGCCGCGACTGCTGACCCTACGGCTCGTCGTCATCCTCGGGCTCGAGCTCAGGCAGCTCCTGCTCCTCGGCGTCCACGAAGATCACGGATTCAAACCACTCCCGCATGAGCGCATCCGACTCCTCGTACGACAGCACCTCAACCAGAAACGACTCACCGCGGCGGCGTCGCGACTTCACAGCACTCACCCCTCACTCGGGCGGTTCCATAGCCTGCACTGCTGGCTGCTGGTCGGTGGCCCAGGCTTTGGTCGCCATCCGCAACCCCAGCATCGCAACGAGATCCGGGTACTCCCTTGTAAGGGCTTTGAATGCCGACTTCATGTTGGTCATCTCCAGCAGGCGGGGGATGAGAAGAACGTCGAACGCTGCGGACTCCCGCCACTCGACCGTCTTCGTGAAGCCGACGATCGCCTTGGCACCGGTCGATTTGCAGAATCCACGCAACTCCGCCTCGGGGGCAGCCATCGTCGAGCACGAACCGAAGTAGATGATCCGCTGGGTGGCCCTCGCGCCCATCAGCCCAGCCAGTTCATCCAACCGCAATCCGTCGACACCGTCACCGACACTGATCGCGCCCTCAGAGCCGTGGAAAGCCAAATACGCTAACGGGTACTTGACTCGGTACTTGGCCTTCAGCCACTCCCGCAGGTAGTACCCGAACTCCTCACGGGTGGCGACGTCGCGATGCATCCCGGGCCGCACTCTCCGGCACCTTCGAGCATCCGCAACTGCTGCTCGACGCTGGCCTTGTCCGTGAGGTCCCTCCCGTCGTACGCCCGCGATCCCTCGAGACAAAAGACACCACCCCGTGCGTTCATAACCCCTTTGTACCGCAGGGGTATGACAGAAGGGCTTCTTGGACGCCCACACCGAGCAACCCCGGCCCCGCATTCGTCACGGACGGACCGAGACTGTCGTTACAAGATCATTCTGTCTCAAGAACCTTCGTTGGAGGGAACCACTCGCGACAGTCCGACACACCCGCCCGTCGCCTCGCCGCGAGGCCCGGGGCGAAAGCCTCGCAGTGGCGAATGATGGCCTTGAGCACCGCCACTCCCCCAGGTCGGCAGGTGGGCTCGGACACCCCAGATGGCCGGCTCGCCTGAGTGCCACGCCCGCGCCTTCCGCGACCACGGGATCGATCGGTTGCACCGCCGACATTGCCTAGTCTGGGCGCATGACCTCTCGCGCCACGGCCCGTGCTCTGGACGCTGAGGATCCGCTGGCGCATTACCGCGAGCAGTTCCTCATCACCGATCCCGACGTCTGTTACCTCGATGGCAACTCCCTGGGATGGTTACCGCTGGCCACCATCGCGGCGGTCAACACTCTCCTCACCGAGGAGTGGGGCCGCGAGGTCGTCGATGGCTGGGCACACTGGATTGACGAGGCGGCTACCACCGGCGACCTGCTCGGCCGCGCCGCCCTCGGTGCCGCGCCCGGCCAGACCCTCGTACAGGACACCACGTCGGTGAACCTCTACCAGCTCTGCATGGCCGCGATCGCTGCCCGCCCCGATCGCCGGACCATCCTCGTGGATGCGGCCAACTTCCCTACCGACCGCTACATCCTCGCCGGGATCGCCGAGCGCCTTGGGCTGCACCTGGTGATCCTGGACAACGACCGCGGGGATGAGATCATCAGCCCCGCAGCGCTGCTGCCGCACCTCGACGATGCGGCGTTGGTCAGCCTGCAAGTGGTGCAGTACCGCTCGGGAGCGCGGCAGGACGTGCGGGGAGTCTCACAACTCGTGCGCGACCATGGCGGCCTGGTGGTCTGGGATGCGGCGCACGCGGCCGCGTCCATCGATCTGCGCTTGGACGAATGGGGTGTGGACCTCGCCGTCGGATGCACGTACAAGTACGGCAATGCCGGGCCCGGCTCGCCCGCATGGCTGTACGTGCGCCGCGACCTGCAGGATCACGTGCGAGTGCCCATCCGGGGCTGGTTCGCCAACCGCGACCAGTTCGCGATGGGGCCGGTGTTCGAAGCAGCCGACGGCATCCGGGCCTTCCAGATCGCCACGCCCGCGGTCCTGGGCCTGAGAGCCGTGCGGGCAAGCTTCACGATGATCGCTGAGGCGGGCATGGCGGCCATCGCGGCGAAAGCAGCGCTCGGCACCCAGCTGATGATCGACCTCTTCGACCTGTGGCTGGCGCCTTTGGGCTTCGGACTACTCACCCCGCGCGACCCCAGCCGCCGGGGCGGCCACATCACGATCACGCACCCTGACGCCAAGCAGATCGCGACGGCGATGCGGATTCTGACCAAGACCATCCCCGACTACCGGGAACCGAACGGAATTCGGCTGGCCATCTCGCCACTGCCCACCAGCTACACCGAGGTGTGGGACGGGCTGGATCGGCTGCGGGATCTGGTCGCCAGTGACCGGTACCGGGAGGTCAAGGTCAGCGGCACTGTGACCTGAGGCAGGACCCCCGTGCCCTGAACCGCGGCCTGCCACCGCGCAGTCCTCGCAGATTGACCGCCCCCACTATTCTGTGTAACTATGTACTGGTAGTCAACATCACTGAGTAGTGGACGCGTGGTGGGTGAGCAGTACGGCCCGGTCGACATCCAGGTGCCCTTTCGAGAAGGGCCCACCGCGCAGTACACGCTCAGCGCGGCGCGACTACCTGGACGTTCTGCAGGGACATGGAGCTTGCTGTCAGAACGGTCGGAAACGCTCCAAGGAGGCAAGAATGTCCAACCCCATCACCGGACACATCGGCGACAACAGGCCACTGCCCCCGCACAACCGCACAGCACTCTCGGGGGTTCAGCGCTCCCTGACGATGTTTGATGCAGTGCATGCCGACAGCGCCAACTCGCCGTTCGAGGACCTCGTGGATCTGTTCGGGCAGGCGGCCGCGGACTGCTCGATCCGCGAGGTCGGCGCGATCGATGAGGCGGCGGGCGACCGATGATCTGCGTGAAAGGTGTCCACAAGTCCTTCAAGGACGTGCCGGTACTGCGTGGAGTGGATCTGGATGTCCAGACCGGCAGTATCCACGCCCTTCTGGGGTCGAACGGCGCCGGCAAGACCACACTCATGCGGATTCTGGCCACACTGCTGCGCCCCGACAACGGAACGGCGACCGTCGCCGGGTTTGACGTGTCCACCGAGCCAAAGCGGGTGCCAACGCCATCAGCCTGACGGGGCAGTTCACGGCCGTGGACGACATCCTGACCGGCCGCGAAAACCTCATACTGATGGCTCGGCTGCGGCATCTGCCCAACCCCGCAGAGATCGCCGACGAACTGCTGGCGCGCTTCAGCCTCAGCGATGCTGCCGACCGGCGGACCGCGACGTACTCCGGGGGGATGCGCCGCCGGCTGGATGTCGCGATGAGCCTGATCGGGAACCCGCCCGTACTGTTCCTCGACGAACCCACCACCGGCTTGGACCCCCAATCACGGCTAGAAGTGTGGGACTGCATCCGGGAACTGGCTGGCCAAGGCACGACCGTGCTCCTGACAACTCAGTACCTTGACGAGGCCGAACACCTCGCCGACCGGATCGCCATCCTGCACGACGGCCGGATCATCGTCGACGGGACGCTGGCCGACCTGAAGGCCCTGCTGCCACCCGCGACGATCGAGTACGTCGAGAAGCAGCCCAGCCTGGAAGAGGTCTTCCTCGCAGTGGTCGGTGCGCGATGAGGCACTACATCAGCGACACGACCGCCCTGCTCGGTCGCTCCCTGCGCCACATCACGCGCAGCCTGGACACCATCATCACGACCACGGTCATGCCGATCGCGTTCCTGCTGTTGTTCGTCTACGTCTTCGGCGGCTCGATCGACGTGGGAGGGCAGACGTACGTGGACTACCTGCTGCCGGGCATCCTGCTCATCACCATTGCGTCTGGCATCTCCTACACGTCGTTCCGGCTGTTCATCGACGTCCAGAGCGGACTGTTCGAGCGCTTCCAATCCATGCCGATCGCGCGTTCCTCGGTGCTGTGGGCACATGTGCTCACCTCACTGGTGGCCACCATGGTCTCGGTCGCGGTGGTCGTTCTCGTTGCCCTACTGATGGGGTTCCGCTCAAGTGCGGGCGTGCTGTCCTGGCTGGCCGCGGCCGGCATCCTGACGCTGTTCACGCTGGCCTTGACGTGGCTGGCCATCATCGCCGGACTCAGCGCGAAGTCAGTGGACGGCGCCGGCGCCTTCGCCTACCCGATCATCTTCTTGCCGTTCATCAGTTCGGCGTTCGTGCTGACCTCATCGATGCCCGGCCCGGTGCGGGCCTTCGCCGAACACCAGCCGATGACCCCGATCGCCAACGCGATCCGGGATCTCCTGGCCGGCCAGCCAGCCAACGTCTGGCTGGCCGTGGCGTGGTGCGCTGGGATTCTGGTGGTGGCCTACGGTCTGGCGATGGCCACGTACCACCGGCGGATCACCTGAGCAGCCACATCGCCGGCCGATGCGCGGCGCAAGCGCTCCCACCGCGCGCGGCTGGACTCAGACGATATGCGCGACCGCCTGCCCGAACAGCTCAGTGTGCAGGTCAACGTCGGCGGCCGATGTCTGCGGGCACATCAGCGCCATGTTGTGGAACGGCGTGATCAGCACCCCCCGATTGCTCAGGTACAGGTGCAGGTACTCCTCGATGTCGTCGTCGTGGGCCGCCGCCGACTCGGTACCGTTGCGCGGCGCCGGCGAGCAGAACCGGTACTCCGCGCGGGCGCCGAGCTGCGCGATCGACCAGGGCACGTCCTGGCCCTGCAGAACCTGCTCGACCCCCTCGGTGAAGCGCGTGGCGAGGCCGATCATGTGCTCGAAGTTGGCGTCGGTGAAGACCTCGCTGAGGGTCGCGCGCATCGCCGCGGTCGACAACACGTTGCCGGCCAGGGTGCCCCCGACTCCCCCGACGTCGACGAGGTCCGCGTCAGGGTGATTGCGTACCGCGTCCGCGACTACCTCACTGATGCCGTAAGCACCACACGGAATGCCGCCACCAATGCTCTTACCGATCACGAAGATGTCCGGCTGCAGATCCCATGCCGTCGTGCAGCCACCGGGGCCGGCGGAGATCGTGTGCGTCTCGTCGATCAGCAGCAGGGTCCCGTACTTTGTGCACAATTCCCGGACACCTTCGACGAAGCCGGCTTCGGGCAGCACGATGCCGATGTTGGTCAGAGCCGGTTCCATGATGAGCACTGCCACATCGCCATGGGCAAGGCCCGCCTCGACACTGGCCAGATCGTTGAACTCGGCCACCCTCGTGGTCTGCGCCACCTCGACTGCCGGCCCGACATTGCCCCCGCGCGGCAGTGTCTGCCCATCGGGACCGGCGATGACGAACGTCTCGTCCACCGACCCGTGGTAGCAGTAGGAGAAGGCCATCACCTTGGGCCGACCGGTCACCATGCGCGCGACCCGCAGCGCCCACCGGTTGGCGTCGGTGGCGGTGAGGCTGAACGACCACAACGGCAAGCCGAATCGTCGGGTCAGGTCGGCAGCCACCCACTCGGCGTCCGCGCTGGGCATCATCGTGGTGATACCGCCCAACTCCCCGATCCGCCGCTGAACCGCCTCGACCGTGGGGCGGGGCGAGTGGCCGGCCATGGCACCGGTGTCACCCAGGGCGAAATCGACGTACTCGTGACCGTCCACATCGACGATGCGGTTGCCGTTCGCCCGGTCCAGGTAGAGCGGATACCCGCCCGACCACTTGTTCATCCACGTCATCGGAACCCGGCCGAAGAGGTGGTCGGCGGCTTCGAACAGCTCGCGTGAGGTCGGGGTCCGTTCGGCGTGCAGAGCCCGCTCCGCGGCCAGGGCCTCAGCGAGTTTGTCACGATCGATCATGGTGCTCCTATCTGCGGTCCTGCCACCCGAAGTACTTGCCTACCAGGGGCAGGTACGCCGAGGACAGGGATTTGAGGGGGATGGATGGGTGCGGAAGTTCGGCGAACGCCGGGGGTGGCGCCTGGCCGGTGACGACCTGACCGAGGCGATGGCCAAGCCAGGAGTTCAGGGCCACGCCCGTGCCGTTGCAGCCGGTGGCGTACCAAGCGCCGTCAACGGTGCCGACATGCGGCAGCCGGTCCAGCGTCATCGCCACGTAGCCGGTCCAGGCGTAATCGATCTGCACCCCCGCGAGCTGGGGATGGATGCGAACCATCGCGTCATACAGATAGTCGCGGGCGGTGCTGACATCGGCATTGTCCAGCGAACGCCGGCCACCGAAGACCATCCGGCCGTCGGGAGACAGCCGCCAGTAGAAGAGCAACTTCTTGGTGTCGACCATCATCTGGGAGCCGATCAATTCCCTGGTCTCGACCGGCAGCGGCTGCGTAGCGATGATGTAGGAGTTGATGGGGACAACCTTGTTGGCCAGGTCCGGGACCGCCGGGTCGGCGTAGGCGTTCGTCGCCAGGATGACGTGGTCCGCGCGGATCTCGCCGCGGGTCGTCTCGACGGTGAAGCCTGGGTGGATACCCACTGCCGCCGTCCGGTCGTGAATGGCGGCATTACTCAAGGAAGCGAGCCCGAGGTGGTACTTCGCTGGATGCAGCGCCCCTACCCGCGGAAAGTACGCCGCGGAGTCGAACGCGTCGCTGCCGGTGCGTGCCCTCACGGCCGCGCGATCGAGGAACGTGACGTCAGGCAGTTCCGCGGCAAGCGCCTCGTTTTCCCGCGTGTGCCGACGTGTGTGCGCGAGGTAGAGCTGGCCGGTGCGCGCGTAGTCACAGTCCAGTGAGGGTGCCAGATCCTCGAGCAGGTCGAAGGCCTCATCAACCTCGGCGTAGAGGCGACGACCCAACAACCCGAGTTTCTTCTCCAGCGCGGCCGGACTTGATTTGAGCTCAGGGATGACCATCCCACCATTGCGGCTCGACGCACCCCAGCCGAGCGCTTCCTTCTCGAGCACCACGACGCTGGCGCCTGCCTCGGTCGCCGCCCGCGCCGCACTGAGCCCGCAGTACCCCGCACCGATCACGATGACGTCGGCGCGCGCGGGCAGGTCGGCCGTGCAGGTGGGTGGCGGTGACACCTGCTCCCGCCACAGGCACGCCTCCCGATACGAGGGTGAGAGCAGGGCGGGCATATGGCGACTCTACCGACAAATACGTACTCTGGACCCCATGACCGATTCTGATTCCGTGGCCAACAACGCTGCAGCCTTCGATTTGGACCGTGCCCATGTTTTCCACTCCTGGAGCGCACAGGGAGCTTTGAAACCCCTGGTGTTCCAGTCCGGCTCGGGCAGCAGGCTGTGGGACTTCGAGGGCAACTCCTACCTCGATTTCTCCAGCCAGTTGGTCAACACCAACATCGGCCATCAGCACCCGAAAGTGGTGCAGGCGATCCAGGATCAGGCCGCCGTTCAGGTCACTTTGGCCCCGCAGCACGCCTCGCTGGTGCGCGGGCAAGCCGCGCAGGCGATCCTCGACGTGGCCCCGGCTGGGCACAACAAGGTCTTCTTCACCAACGGCGGGGCGGATGCCGCGGAGAACGCGATCCGCATGGCTCGCATTCACACCGGCAAACACAAGGTTCTGTCCTTCTATCGCAGCTACCACGGCAACACCGGTGCCGCGATCAATGCCACCGGGGACCCGAGACGCTGGCCCAACGAGTTCGCCTACGGTCACGTGCACTTCTTCGGTCCCTATCTGTACCGGTCATCCTTCTGGGCCACCGACGAACAGCAGGAGTGCGAGCGGGCACTGGCCCACTTGGAGCAGGTCATCCAGTTCGAGGGCGCGGGCACCGTCGCGGCGGTCCTGATCGAGACCGTGGTCGGCACTGCCGGCGTGCTGGTCCCGCCACCGGGATACCTGGCCGGGGTGCGGGCTTTGTGCGACAAGTACGGGATCGTCTACATCGCCGATGAGGTGATGGCTGGATTCGGGCGCACCGGCGAGTGGCTGGCCATCGACAACTGGGGAGTCAACCCCGATCTCGTGATCTTCGCCAAGGGCTCCAACTCTGGCTACGTACCCCTCGGCGGGGTCATCATCAGCGACGAGATCGCCGCGACCTTCGATGAGCGGGTGTTCCCCGGCGGGCTCACCTACAGCGGCCATCCGCTGGCTTGCGCATCGGCGCTGGCCACGATCTCCGCGATGCGCGAGGAGGGCATCGTCGAGCACGCGAAGACCCTCGGTGAGACCGTCTTGGGCCCGGGTCTGGCCGAGCTGGCGCAGAAACATCGCGTCATCGGCGAGGTGCGCGGGCTCGGGGTGTTCTGGGCGCTGGATCTGGTGACCGACCGCGCCACCCGGGAACCGCTGGCGCCCTACGGAGGTACCAGCGAGGCCATGGGCGTGCTGAGCCGGGCGTGCCTGTCGCGTGGCCTGCTGCCGTTCACGAACTTCAACCGCCTGCACGTGGTCCCGCCGTGCATGACTAGCGAGGAGGACGCTCGCGAGGGTCTGGCGATCCTGGACGAGGCACTGGGCGAGGTGGACCGGTTCTACGGGCGGTGATGTAGGAACCGCGCCGCTGATTGGTCGATTTCCCGCAGCGCTTGTCCACAGATTCGCCTGGGACGGCGGGCTGGGCGCGAGAACTCAGCAAGACTCCCACCATGCCCAGACTCCAGCCACGCTCAGCGGCCTTGCTGAAGGAACAGCACGACGTCATCGGCCGCTGGCAGATGACCAGGTTAGAACGGCGCAGTGCCGCGCGGGCGGTGCGAAGGGGTGAATGGCAGGCCCCCACGCATCAGGTCTTCTTCGCCGGACGAGGTCCCTTGAGCGACCGCGCGCAACTGTGGGTGGCGGTTCTGCATGGTGGCCCCATGGCCCGCCTGGCCGGGCGCACAGCCCTGCAACTGCATGGATGGGTGGCCACGAGCCGGCCACCGGTGCAGGTGGTGACCCCGGCGAACGTTGTGCGCCAGCGGACCCCTTCCTGGATCTCCCTGCATCGAGTGCGCGACATCGGGGGGCCTGCCGCGAGACCGCCGCGCGTCGACATCCACACGGCGACATGGCAAGCCGCGTCGTGGGCCCGCAGCGACCGGGAGGCGATGTTCATCGTCCTGTCGGTGCTGCAGCAGCGCCTCGCTCACGGTCCCCGGCTGGCTGCGTCGCTGCCAGCCAACTGCCGACGAAGAAGGCTCGTCCTCATGATGGTCAGCGAATACTCCGACGGGATAAGCAGCATGAATGAGCACGACTTCGCCCGCTTGTGTCGTCGCCATGGCCTGCCCGAGCCAGTGCGCCAGAGTATGCGCCGGGACCGAGCCGGTCGGGTCCGCTTCATCGACGCGGAGTTCCAGACCCGCTCCGGCAAGACCCTTCGCGTGGAGATCGAGGGGATGCACCACTTCAATCCGGACGCGTTTCTGGCCGACATCGACCGACACAACGATCTGGTCGTTCGCGGTGACGCCTTCCTGCGCGTTCTGAGCTTCACCTTGATCTACGAGCCCCACGTATTCATGGACATGCTGCGTGAGTTGATCGAGGATGCCGCGCCACAGGCTGCCTAACACCAGAGGCAGTGCAGGAAATCGACCCCGCGGAGGCCGAAAACCCACATCACCTACCCACGCCCACACCCCAGCCCCAGGCAATGCAGGAAACCGACCCCGCGGAGGCCAAAAACCCGCATCACCTACCCACCCCCGCACCCCAGCCCCAGGCAATGCAGGAAACCGACCCCGCGGAGGCCGAAAACCCACATCACCTACCGGCAGCGCCCGATTTGTCGCAATCCACGTAACACATCGGAAACAACCGGGTGACTGGCGGGAAATCCGATCACCCTATGGTCGAGGTGTTAACGCACCCACCGACTAGGGAGTCTGATGTTCAACAATCCAGACGAGGTAATGCGGTACGTCAAGGATGAGGGCGTCAAGTTCATTGACGTTCGCTTCTGCGACTTGCCCGGAGTGATGCAGCACTTCAACGTGCCCGCCGAGAGTGTCGGCGAGGACTTCTTCGCCGACGGCCAGATGTTCGACGGGTCCTCGATCCGTGGCTTCCAGGCCATCCACGAGTCCGACATGAAGCTGACCCCGGACCTCGGCAGCGCGTACCTCGACCCCTTCCGGGACGAGAAGACGCTCATCATCAACATGTCCATCCGCGATCCCTTCACCGACGAGCTGTACAGCCGCGACCCGCGCAACATCGC
>ERZ795062.1357-NODE-1357-length-17501-cov-93.520062_pt1 | contig 17501 bp, 18 predicted proteins | sample MGYA00375146_ERZ795062 | MGnify/ENA primary metagenome ERZ795062 (study PRJEB30191, sample SAMN05720281) | activated sludge metagenome | isolation source: Anaerobic digester | place: USA | collected 2015-07-16 ... | reverse complement strand
TTTCCACTACTATTCCCTTCCATATGAAAATTTTGCAAAACCGAGACTTTATGACTGGTAATTTACATACTAAATTAATAGAGGAGGATCTGGAGGAATACTAAAATATTAAAGGAGGAATAAATTTATGAGGCTTAAGACTTTCCCCGGAGGGATCCACTCCCCCACTTTTAAAGAATTTACTGCCACAAAGCCTATTAAAGAATTTCCTTTTCCTTCGCGGGTGGTTTTACCGCTTCTTCAGCATACTGGTGCTTCCTTATCACCCTTAGTAAAAAAGGGTGATAGGGTAAAAAGAGGACAAAAAATTGCTGATGTAGAAGCTTTTATTTCTGCTCCCCTGCATGCTCCCTTGGCTGGTAAAGTAGAAGGGGTAGAAGATTATTTCCACCCTCTATTGAGTAAATTTCCTGCTATAACCATAGAAAATGATGGTTCAGGAGAAGAGGAAAGAAAAGATCCTCTCTGCGATATTGAGAATAAAGACCCCGCTTTTCTCCGGGAGTGGATTAGAGAGGGAGGGATGGTGGGTCTGGGGGGGGCAGCTTTTCCCACCCATGTGAAGGTTTCTCCTCCTCCAGGTAAAAAAATTGACACTTTTATTTTAAACGGGGCAGAATGTGAACCTTATCTAACCTGCGATTACCGGGTGATGATAGAAAGATCATCTGCTATTTTGACCGGCTTGCGAGTTCTGGTGAGGGCTTGTGGGGCAGAAAGAGTTTTTATAGGAATCGAAGAAAATAAAATTGAGGCTATAGAAAAATTTGATAAATTAGTAAAGGACCTTCCTTTCCCCGCTCGAGTAGTTCCTCTTCTTACTAAATATCCTCAGGGTTCAGAAAAACAGTTGATTGTTGCTATTCTGGGAAGAGAAGTTCCTCCTGGAGGATTACCCCTCGATGTGGGAGTGGTGGTAAACAATGTGCAAACTGCCTGGGCAGTGGGAAGGATGGCTGAAGAAGGTCTTCCCCTTATAGAGCGGGTTATAACTTTAAGCGGAGAGTGTCTTAAAAGTCCAGAAAACCTTCAAGTACCTCTGGGAACTGTTTTATCGGACCTCGTGGATTTTTGTGGAGGATGGGTGGAAACTCCTAAAAAAGTGATTATGGGAGGACCGATGATGGGGGTAGCACAAACCTCTCTGCAAGTTCCAGTGGTGAAAGGAACTTCTGGGTTTGTCTTTTTGAGCAATCTCTATGAAAAAAAAGAATATCCTTGTATTCGTTGCCGGAGATGCATAGATGCCTGTCCTATGCGCCTTTTTCCCACAATGCTGGGCAAATTTTCTGAGTATCAGGCTTTTGATGAGGCCAGAGACCAGCGGGTGCTGGATTGTATGGAATGTGGAGCCTGTTCTTACGTTTGTCCCTCCAACATTTCTCTTACTCATCTTATCAGGTTAGCTAAAGCAGAAGTTATGCGTCGTTCCAGAAAGGGGGGAAATCAATGAATGAAGAATTAAAATTGGTTATCACTTCTTCTCCTCATCTCCGAGACGAGACCACTGTTCCCTGGATAATGAGGCAAGTAGTATTGGCGCTTCTACCTGCTACTATCTGGGGAATCTATTTTTTTGGAGTTTCCTCTACTTTGTTAACTATTCTTTTATCTGTGGGGAGCACGATAGGATTTGAAGCTCTTAATTGTAAGATTTTTAAGAAACCTCTCTCTATTACTGATGGAAGTGCTGTGATTACCGGTTTGCTTCTGGGCTTATCTCTTCCTCCTTCCGCGCCTTTCTGGTTACCTCTGGTGGGAGGAGGGGCGGCTATTTTCCTGGGGAAAGAAATGTTTGGAGGTCTGGGGCAAAATATATTTAACCCCGCTTTGGTAGGAAGAGCAGTTTTGTTGGTTTCCTGGCCGAAGGCTATGTCTACCTGGTGGGTGAGCGCTCCTTTTGGTTTTTCTGGCTTCTCCGGAGGCGGTGCTGCTTCAACCTTCTCGGGAGTGGAGATGGTTACCACTCCTACACCTCTCAGTATTGCTCAAATGTATGGCTATAGTTCATTGCATCAAGCAGATCCTCGTATTTTGTGGCGTCTTTTCGTGGGGCAGGTTCCTGGTTCTATTGGAGAGATTTCTGCGCTTCTTCTCCTCATCGGATTTTTATATCTGTGGTGGCGAGGGGTGGTGCACTGGGATATTCCCCTTTCTTATTTTGTTGGTCTCTCTTGTGTGGCTATTCTGGGAGGGCAAAGCGCTCTTTTTCATATCTTAAGCGGGGGAGCAATCATGGGAGCGTGCTTTATGGCTACAGATTATGTAACTTCTCCTATTAGCTCAAAAGGTCGCTATATTTTTGGTCTGGGAGCCGGAGCTATTACGGGGGTCATTCGTCTTTTAGGGGCCTACCCTGAGGGAGTTACTTTTGGCATTCTTACCATGAATGCGCTGGTTCCCTTTTTAGATTATCTTCTTCCTCCGAGATTTGGAGTAAAAAAATCAAATGGTTAAGGAGGAAAAAATATGAAAAATATCTGGAGAATTGCTCTTTCTTTAACTGTGGTTTGTGTTGCAGCTGTTTTTGCTTTAGCGGTAGTAAATTCTGTTACGCAAAAAGAAATTGAGAGAAGGTCAGAAGAGGAACTGGAGAAAGCTTTGCAAAGGATTGCTCCTTTTGCTCAAGAGTTCAAAAAGTTGGAAACTCTGCCCGAAGCACAAGATTCTATCAAAGACCTTTCCATTTTAGAAGTTTATGAAGCACTACAAGAAGGAAAGAGGGAAGGGTTGGTGTTTCGAGTGAGCACTTCAGGATATGGCGGACCAATTATACTTTTGGTAGGGATTTCTGAGGAAGGAAAACTTACGGGAATGGAAGTATTAGAACATCAAGAAACTCCAGGGCTGGGTTCTAATATTGAAAGCGCTGATTTTCTAAATCAATTTATTGGTAAGTCTTTAATTGATCCCTTCGAAATCAACAGAGATATTGAGGCTATAAGTGGAGCCACTATTTCTACCCGGGCTATAGTCCGGGCTTGTCAGGGTTTAGCAAGTTACTGGGAGGAGGTGAGAGAGCAATGAAGGAGTTTTGGGATTGTTTTAAAAATGGCATTGTGGGAGAAAACCCCGTTTTACGCCTGATGATTGGTTTATGCTCAGTATTAGCAGTATCGGTGAGGCTGGAAAACTGCCTCTTTATGGGAGCGGCAGTTATTTTTGTTTTAACCGGATCCAACCTGGTGATATCGGCGATAAGAAATTTTGTTCCCAATGAAGTTCGTATTCCCATCTTCATTGTGGTAATTTCTACTTTTACTACTATTGTGGATCTGGTGATGAAAGCCTATCTCCCTGCCCTTTCTGAGGCTTTAGGGGTTTTCATTCCTCTGATTGTAGTTAACTGTATTATTATGGCTCGGGCAGAAGCTTTTGCCTCTCGAAAGCCAGTGATATTGACGATAGCTGATTCTCTGGGAATGGGGGTAGGGTACACTTTAGTAATCGCAGCCATTGGTGTGGTGAGAGAACTTTTCGGCTACGGGCAATTTTTTTACCACCAAGTATTTCCTTCTTCTTACCAGGGCATGATGATTATGATTCTTCCCCCCGGAGCTTTCCTTCTTATTGGTATTTACATTGCTTTGCTAAATCATTTCCATCGGAGGGATAATCTATGAGTGCTATGGACCTTTTCAAAATTTTTATCAGTGCTGCCTTGGTAGATAATATCATTTTAGCTCGCTATATCGGGCTATGTCCTTACATTGGGATGTCTTCTAATGTGGCGAATTCCCTGGGGATGGGGATGGCAGTTACCTTTGTCATGGTTTTAGCTTCTATAGCTACTTGGGCTTTGTGGAACTTTATTTTTGTGCCTCTGGGGTTGGAATATCTCCAGATTATGGTGTTTATTCTGGTAATTGCTGTTTTAGTGCAATTACTGGAAGCGATTCTCAAGAAAACGGTGCCTAACTTATACCAGGCCATGGGTATATATCTCCCTCTTATTACCACTAATTGTGCTATTTTAGCAGTTACCTTTTTTGGAGTAGACTATAATTATAATCTTCTTCAAGTAGTGGTATATAGTATAGGTGTAGCCTTAGGGTTTACGATAGCTTTGCTGCTTTTAGCTGGAATCAGGGAAAAACTGAGATTTTCTAAAGTTCCGCAGTTTTACCAGGGTTATCCCATAGTTTTTATTTCCACTTGTCTTTTAGCTATCGCTTTTATGGGCTTTAAGGGCCTGGTGAAATAGGAGGTAGATATGGATATTCTAATGCCCACTGTTCTTATTGGGGTTTTGAGCCTGATTTTTGGAGTAATGCTGGCTTGGTTTTCTCAAAAGTTTGCAGTAGAAGTCAACCCTCTGGTGCAAAAGGCAGAAGAAATTCTTCCCGGAGCTAATTGTGGAGCTTGTGGCTTTCCAGGGTGTTCTAATCTGGCAGAGAAAATTGTTGCAGGGGAGGCTCCTCCTGATGCCTGCCCCGCAGGAGGGCCAAAAGTGTGGGCTGAACTGTCCGCTTTAGTGGGGAAAGAAGTTGACTCTCATCGGGAAGCGCAGAAAGCTGTTCTTCTCTGTCAAGGGGCAAGAGAAGTAGCGGGAGAGGTAGCAGTTTACCAGGGATTGAAAGATTGTAAAGCTGCTCACCTTCTGGGTAATTCTTTTAAAAGTTGCCGCTATGGATGTCTGGGTTTTGGAAACTGTGTAAGAGTTTGTCCTTTTGAAGCTATGATTATGGACGAAGAAAAGGGATTACCCATAATTATTGAGGATAAATGCACTGGTTGTGGAAAATGTGTGGAGGAGTGTCCTCGTTCTATTATTACCCTTCTTCCTGCTCGAGAACAAGTGGTAGAAGCTTGTGTCTCTCTGGCTTCCCCCCGGGAGACCAGGCAGTCTTGTAAGAAGGGATGTATAAAATGCAGTATATGTGTGAAGTCTTGCCCGGAGGGAGCTATAACTTTGGAGGGAGGAAGAATAAAAATAGACCGGGAGAAATGCAATTTATGCGGGGTTTGTATAGAGAAGTGTCCTACCAAGTGTTTGATATGGGTGGGAAGTGAGCTCGTTCTGGAAGAAAAAGAATTAGAAGCGAAAGTTGGAGGATAAAAGGATTTTGCTTTTAGGGATAGATGTAGGAACCACTAATACTAAATTGCGGGTTTATAACCACGATGGAGAGATAAAGGAGGAGAGAAGCTTTCCTACTCCTCTTTTTCCTGATGAGGAGGGAGAGTTATATCACCCCCAGAAAATTCTACACCAAATTTTACAGGCTATCAGCCAATTCTCCGGGGAACTAAGGCGAGAAATCATAGCTCTCAGTGTATCCAGTTATGCTGAAGTACTGGTTAAAGTGGGTGAAAATGGAGAACCGGTAGGTGGAAGTATTCCCTGGTACGATAATCGCACAGAAAGATACTTTCGGGAAATAGAATTAGACAAAGAAGAAGTTTATCGGATTAGCGGCCTTTATCCCTACCATATATATTCTTTCTATAAGTTGTTCTGGCATCGAGAAAGAGAAAAAGAGGCTTTTGAGAAAACCAAATTCTGGACTTCTATGTCTGGTTTTATTCTCTTCTACTTTAGCGGGATTCCTTCTTTTGATTATTCCCTGGCTTCTCGTACCATGCTTTTCCGACAGAAAGAAAGATGCTGGTGGGAAGAAATGTTAGCACGAGTAGGATTATCAGCAAAAGATATGGCACCTCTTTACCCCTCGGGGGTAGTTTTGGGAACAGTGAGAGAGGAAGTAGCAAGAGACTGTGGTTTATCTCCTGATACACTGGTAGTAACCGGGGGGCATGACCATCTCTGTGCCGCTCTTTCGGTGGGGGTATACAGAGAGGGGAGAGCTTTAATCTCTACTGGAACCACTGAGTCTCTAACCATGGCCCTGGAGAATTTGCCTTCTCTTTCTCCATCTGGAGAAGAAAAGCCTTTTTCCTGGGGACATCATGTGGCTTACCCCTATTACTATGCCATGAACGGGATTTATAGTGGGGGCTACGCTGTTGATTGGATATTGAGATTATTAAAGGAAGATTATACCTTTCTGGAAAATCTTTCTCCCCATTTTTCTCCTCGTGTTTCTCTCTTTTTCCCTTATCTTCTGGGGGGAGATTATGAGGGAGCAAAGGGAGCATTTTTGAATCTCACAGGAGGTGCAGAAAGAGAAGAATTAATCCTGGGTCTTCTTTTGGGTTTATGTTTTGAATATCGAAATATCTGGGAGAAAATGGAAAAAAACTTGGGTTTTCGAATAAAAGAAACCGCTAATGTAGGAGGAGGAACTCAAAATAGAGTATGGATGGAGTTAAAAGCCACTACTCTGGATAAAAATATCCCTGTTCCCCGGGATAGAGAAGGAAGTTGTCGGGGTGCTGCTCTTTTGGCTGGTTTAGGTGCTGGAGTCTATAAAGATTTTGAAGAAGCTTTTCAAAAAACTTTCCGCGTTAGAGAAGTGTTTGAACCTCAAAAGGAGTGGCAAGAAAGCTTAGAAAAATGGTTTAGAGTGTATGTGGAGGTGGAAAAAGACTTGAGAGAAATCAATGAAAAATTAGGAGTTCTATATGATAGATAATAGAGTAGGAGTGGTAGGGATAATAGTTACCGATCGAGAAAAGCAGGCTGAGCGGGTGAATGAAATTCTGGGAGAGTTTGGAGAGCTAATCGTGGGGAGAATGGGTATTCCCTATCGAGAAAGAAATATCTCGGTAATTGCTTTAATTGTGGACGGCAGTACAGACGAGCTGGGAGCTTTGACCGGTAGATTGGGGAATATCCCGGGGGTGAAAGTAAAGTCAGCTCTGGTTTCTCCTTTTTAAGTTCCAATCAGGAAAGAAGATTCTTTTCGTTTTTCCTGGAAATAAAGAAGGCTATGAGCGGTAAAAAAGAAAGAGAGAAAAAAGCAGAGGGAAAGTTATTGTTAAAAGAGGAGAGAGAAAAAGCAAAAAGATTGGGGCCCACTATGCCTCCTAAGTTCAGGGCTACTTCTAACCATCCTAAAGCTTCTCCTTGTTTCTGTAGAGGAACGAAAGAGCGGAGGGAAAGAATAGTCCCGATGTAAAAGAATGCCCAGCTGATGCTCAAAATACACTGAGGAAGAAGGATTAATACTCCTTGATGAAAAAAAGGAGCAATAAGGAAAGGAATAATGGTTAGCAAAAGCCCAAAGCGGGTGGATCGGAAAGCCATCTGATCTGACCGGGAGCTTAGTTTTCCGCTCAGGGGGAAGAAAAATAATTGGGCTAAATTAGAAATAGCAATGACCGAGCCAATGAGAGCAGTGGTTTGACCCATATTTTTCCAGAAAAGGGGTAAGAAATAAGATAATCCGTTGACTGCGGTAGAACGAAGAAAAATGGAGAAGTAAAAAAGAGCAACTCTTTTTTGCAAAATCCAGTGTTTGGCGGGATTATCTTCCTGAGAGAAGGGGACGGCTTTGCCCGTTTCCTCCTGAAGATAGAAAGTAAGGAAGAAAATCAGAATGACCACCGAGCTTCCTAAATAGAAACTGGAGTTAGGATGAAGGTCTCCTAAAAATCCGCTTAAAAGACAACCTAAGGAGTAACCTGCTGCTCGAGCAACATTGATAGCTGATATCTCTTTACTTCTCCTTTCTTCCTCCTCTATCTTGACTGTTAACTCATTAAGGGTCAAAGCCTGGGCTACCATAAAGAATCCAAAGAAAAATCGCACTATTACTAGACCTGATAAATGTTGCATCAGAGGAATGAGAAGACAAAAAAGAGCTTGCCCTGAAAGACTGATCAAAAGAGTTACTTTTCTTTTGCTAAATTTGTCTACCACTTTCCCCCATAAGGGAGCACCTATTAAAGACCCTGCGGTAAAAGCAGATATAGCCAAACCAACTTCCGGGGGAGAAAAACCCATATCTGTGGCAAAGATGGAAAAGAGAACTGAGGTTAAGGCAAAAATAAAATTAGAAGCGAAAGCAATGCTTAAGAATATAAAAAAGTTTGTAGAACCCCTTTTTTTTGACCAGTTGTGTAATATTCTCAACTACTCTCAACCCCGCAGTAGGCTTTTCTTTGGAAGAAAGAAGGAAAAAAAAGAAGAAAGACAGTCATTCCTAAAGAGAAAAAGCCAGCGCTCTCAATCACCAGAGTTACTTGATTACCCAATAGAAAGGAATAAAGAAGATGCAGAAAATGTCCAAAAGCCCAGGATAGACCCATAGCTACTGAAGAAGCAAAGGCACGATGTTGAGGAAGTAAATCTTGAGCTTCACAGACGTTGGTGCTCATGCTCAAAAATGAGGAAAAGTCAGCCAGGAGGTAAGACAAGGTGAGGGAAATAATTCCTTCCGCCCGGGTAAAAATTAAAATAGCCACACCTAACCCTCCAAAAGATAGCAAATTTACTAATCGATTATTGAACTGTGTCCTTATTCTACTTCCTATCGAGTTAGCTAAAAGTCCGGACATTACTCCTCCAGAGAGTAACATCCCTCCCATTACTAAACTATATCCTTGAAAATTTAAATAAATGGGGACAAAAGTATGGAAAATATCAGTGAAAAAAGTACGGATGCTCACCATTATCCAGATAGGCAGCAAGGGAAGAAAAAACTGAAAGGAGAATTTTTGCCTGGGAATAGAGGAAGATATATTATAATCTCTTCTTCTCAAGATTCTCAAAAACAAGATAGTCCAGCATATCCAGATTCCCAAAGTTAGAGGCGCTATTCCAGATATGCCTCCACTGCTCACTATCCAGGTGATGAAAATAGGGCCTAGGGCAGCTCCAGCAATGCCTCCAGAGACAAACAAAGTTACCCCTTGAGAGCCACTTTCACCAGAGAGAGCCGCACCTTGAGGATGAAAAGAAGCGTTGGCTAAAAAAGCTACAATAAGGATAAGGAAGAGGGTATAGATATGAGAAGAAAAAGGAATGAGAGACCAGGGTAATATTAAAAGAGAAAGGGAAATATAAAATTGTGCTTCTGATTTTTGAAACAGAGGTCGGGTAGCAAAGAAAATCTGGCTGAGAGAGCTCAAAAGAGATAGGGTAGCGATAACCATAGCTATAGTTCGAGAATCAACTCCATATACTCCTATAAAATAGGGGCTGAGCGGTGAAGGGAAAGAGGCAAAAAAATCAGCTAAAAAGTGAGAAAGAAAAAGCATAAGTTTTTATTTTCCTCTCTTCTAATATCAATCTTTGTTTACTGCTAATAAATTTGGTAGGTTTATATAATTTTATCATGGTAATATATAAACTCAAGGTTTCGGTGGCTCTACTATAATAAAATGTGGGAAAAAAGCGCCCAAAAAGAAACACTGTGTTAGAGAGAGTGAGAATTCAGAAAAATACTCTTATTAAGAGTCGGTAGAACTTTATGGTATTGTGGGGGTGAAATAAGGAAAATTTCCCTTTTTTTTGAATGGAAAAGTATTTACCTGAGTTTGGCCGCCGGAGGTGAAAATACGGAATAGTAGAAGTAAAGGCCAAATTCTCGGGAAATTAAGAGAGGAGGCTTAAGAAAAAGTAAAAATTTTACTGATAGAACGTTGATACATGAAATATGAAATTGACCAAAAACCGGCTTTAATTATCTCGTATTTCAAATATTTTGACATTTTTTCCACTTTCTGTAGCATATGGAGTCCGATTTTTCTTGACAAGGAGCCGGTGCAATGGTAATTTTATGGCAAGTTTTTACCAAAATTCTTGAAAGGGGGATTTTAGAATTGAGAAGATTAATCAGTTTATTCACGGTTTTCCTTTTAGTTTTGAGTTTTTCCGGAATAGTGTTAGCTCAAGAAACAGTGAAAATTGGAGCTAACCTGGAAATTACTGGAGGAGTAGCAGCTTATGGACAGATGATTTGGGAAGGGGTAAACATTGCTAAAGAAGTAGTAGGAGATGAAGTTCTGGGAAAAAAAGTGGAGCTGGTTTTAGTGGATAATAAGAGTGACCGGGTAGAGTCGGCCAATGCTGCCACTCGCTTGATAGATTATGAAAAAGTGGTAGTTATGGTTGGTCCGGCAATAAGTGGTAGTATGTTAGCAGTAGGCCCAATATGTGAAGAAAAACAGATTCCGGTTATTTCTGCCAGTGCTACCAGTCCTCTGGTTACTCAGGGGAAAAAATTTGTATTCCGGGCTTGCTTCCGGGATGATGACCAGGCTAAAGCAGCTGCCCAGTTTGCCCGTAGTGAGCTTCAAGCCCAGACCGCAGCTATTTTATCTGATATTGCTCAAGACTATTGTGTAGCTTTGGGCAACTTCTTTAAAGATGCTTTTATAGAAAAAGGAGGACAAGTGGTAAGCGAGCAAAATTGTAGAAGTGGAGACCAGGACTTTTCCGCTCAGCTTACTACCATTATAAACGCTAATCCTGATGTTATTTATGTCCCTAATTATTACACTGAAACTGCTCTGATTTGTCAGCAGGCCCGGGATTTAGGGTATGAAGGGATGATTTTAGGAGCAGATGGGGCAGATGCACCGGAATTGGTCAGCATCGGTGGAGATTCAGTAGAGGGGGTTTATTTCACTGCTCATGCTGATACCACTCAGGCGATAACTGAAATAGGACAGAAGTTCTTCGACTTATACCGGGAGAAACACGGTAGAGAACCCAGCGCTTTTGAAGCTTTGGGCGGTGATTCTTATGTTATTATTTTAGATGCCATAAAAAGAGCGGGAGAATTAGATCCGGTTAAAATACGCGATGCCATGGAAGATACTGAAAACCTGGAAGTTATAACTGGAGTGGCTACTATTGTCGACGGAGACAACAAGAAACCTATAGTGGTGAAAAGAGTGGAAAATGGTGTCTTCAAGTTTGTGACTACTATTGAATACTGATTTAATAGTACCAGGTAACCTTAACAGTTACCTGGTACTTATATAACTTAGGCCATGACCTGGGTCTCTTTTTTTCAGCAGATAATGAATGGAGTTTCCTTAGGAAGTTTATATGCCCTTTTAGCCATAGGCTATACTCTGGTCTATGGCATTCTGGGATTTATAAACTTTGCTCACGGCGATGTGTTTATGCTGGGAGCTTATTTTTCTTTTTTTATGATAGGAGTTTTTCTTCTCCCCTGGTGGCTGGGAGTAATAATAGGAGTAGCACTGTGTGCTATAGTGGGAATGAGTATTGAAAGAATAGCTTATCGGCCGCTACGTGATGCTCCTCGTATTTCTGCTCTTATAACTGCAGTGGGAGTTTCTTTCTTCATTGAAAATCTGGGTCTGGTAACTGTTGGTGCTCGTCCTAAAGGTTTTCCTCGCCCGGAGCTTATGAAAAATGTCTATATTTTAGCTGGTGCTCGTATACAGGGGGTGACTTTCTGGGTGCCTATCATCAGTGTTTCAGTTCTTCTTGTTTTGCTTTATCTGGTTTACCGAACTAAAATGGGAATGGCTATGCGAGCTGTATCTAAAGATATGGAGACCACTCGCCTGATGGGCGTAGATATAGATAGGATAATTCTTTATACTTTTGCTTTAGGTTCGGCATTAGCCGGGATTGGCGGAGTACTGTGGGCCTGTAAATATCCTCAGATTAACCCCTTAATGGGCACTTTTCCGGGCTGGAAAGCATTTACTGCGGCAGTAGTAGGAGGAATTGGCAATGTGGTGGGAGCCATGGTAGGCGGTTTTATAATTGGATTGACAGAAATTATGATCGTGGCCTTTTTCCCCGGTTTATCTGGTTATCGAGATGCCTTTGTCTTCACTATATTAATCATATTTTTGCTGGTTAAACCCAGTGGGATTCTGGGTGAAACCCTGAAAGAGAAAGTATAGTAGCATGGGAAGAGAAGAAAAAAGAGATTTAATTTTAACTTTACTTCTCTTTGCAGTCTTAATGTTGGGAGTAAGTTTAGCAGAGAGATATCTAAATACCTATTTGATCCGCATTTTAAATACCGCCTGTATTTACGTAGTAGCAGCAGTGGCCTATAATTTAATTAATGGGATTACCGGACAGTTTTCTTTGGGGCCCAACGGCTTTATGGCTATTGGTGGTTACACTGTAGCTATCTTAATGCTCCCTTTAGTGCAAAAAGAACAGGTTTATTTTTTGCAACCTCTTATCTGGCCTTTTAATTCTTTTTCTTTTCCTTCTCATCTTTTTCTTTTAGCTCTTTTTTTAGGAGGTGTAGCTGCTGCTCTTGCTGCTTTATTGATTGGTATTCCCACTCTTCGCTTACGAGGTGATTACTTAGCTATTGCTACTTTTGGTTTTGGGGAGATCATTAATGTTCTGGCCAACAACTTTATTCCTTTAACTAATGGAGCTCTGGGAATTAAAGGAATACCGGAATATACTAACCTGTGGTGGACGGTAAACTGGGCTTTCTGGTCGGTGTTTATGATTAAGGGCCTCGTGAACTCAAGCTTTGGCCGGGCTTTAAAAGCCATCAGAGAAAATGAAGTAGCAGCAGAGGCTATGGGGGTGAATCTTTTCCGTCATAAGCTTTTGTCTTTTGTATTAAGCGGATTTTTTGCCGGTGTGGCAGGAGGATTGTTTGTAACCTTAATTAGCACTGTTTCTCCTTCTCTTTTTACTTTTACTATGACTTTTAACTTACTGATTATCATCGTCTTGGGGGGATTAGGTAGTATCACAGGGTCAGTGGTTACTGCTTTTATTTTTGCTTTTTTGCAGGAGATTTTGCGAGAAGTGGAGGCTCCTATCACTATCGGGGCATGGACTTTTCCCGGAATACCGGGAATGAGGATGGTAGTATTTTCCGTTCTTTTAGTAGTCATGATGATTTTTTATCGACGGGGATTATTTGGTGACAAAGAAATTTCCTGGCAGCTTATCATTGACCGGATAAAAGGAAGAAATGAAAGTGGAAAATAAAGAACCCCTTCTTTCTTTAGAAAATCTTACTGTTGCTTTTGGCGGGCTGGTAGCAGTTAGTGACTTTTCTTTGCAACTTTTCTCTGGAGACCTGGTAGGTTTAATTGGGCCTAATGGAGCAGGTAAAACTACAGTGTTTAACCTGATTACCGGGCAGTATCGTCCCACGAAGGGTCGGGTAATTTTCCAGGGAAAAGATATCACCGGCTTTTCCCCCGATTTAGTTACCACTGTTGGCATTGCTCGCACTTTTCAGAATATTCGTCTCTTTGGAAATTTGACCGTCCTGGAAAATGTTCTGGTTTCTTTCCATGTTCGCTTACAAAGCTCTTTTTTAGCTCCTATGTTCAGTCTTCCTTCTTACTGGAGGGAAGAAAAAGCCATAAGAGAAGAGGCTTATGAGCTTCTTGAGGCAGTGGGGTTAGCTGATGCAACAAAAGAAGAGGCTCAATCTTTGCCCTATGGAGAACAAAGACGTTTGGAGATCGCCCGAGCTTTAGCTACTCATCCCTCTCTTTTACTTTTAGATGAGCCAGCAGCGGGAATGAATCCTCAAGAAACTCAAGAACTGATGGAGTTTATCAAAAAGATGCGGGACGATTTTAATCTTACTATATTTCTGATTGAACATGATATGAAAGTAGTAATGGGAATTTGTGAGCGAATAGCAGTGATGGATTTTGGAATGAAAATAGCTGAAGGTACGCCAGAGGAGATAAGGAATAATCCCCGGGTTATTGAGGCTTATCTGGGGGTAGAAGATTGATGGAAAACGACTTAATGCTCCGAATAGAAGATCTTCATGTGTTCTATGGCGGTATTCACGCCCTTAAAGGAATTAACATTGAAGTTCCGGCGGGAAAAATTGTAGCTTTAGTTGGAGCAAACGGTGCAGGCAAAAGTACTACATTGAGGGCTGTATCGGGATTAGTGAAAGCTCGGCAGGGTAAAATAGAGTTCCAGGGTATAGACATCACTCGAGAATCCGCTCATCATATTGTGGAAATGGGGCTGGCTATGGTCCCGGAAGGAAGGAGGATTTTCCCTAATCTTACTGTTTGGGAAAACCTGCTTTTAGGAAGTTACACCCGGCGAGATAAAGAGAAAATTAAAGAGGACCTGGATTGGGTTTTTCGTATTTTTCCTCGTTTAAAGGAGAGAGTGAGGCAAAAAGGAGGTACTTTGAGCGGAGGGGAACAACAAATGCTCGCAGTAGCTAGAGCTTTGATGTCTCGGCCTCACCTTTTGATGATGGATGAACCCTCTCTGGGTTTAGCTCCACTTCTCGTGAAGGAAATTTTTAATATTATCAGAGAAATTAACCAGAACGGAACCACTATTCTATTAATAGAGCAAAATGCCAAAGCCGCTTTGCAGATAGCTCATTATGCTTATGTTCTGGAGACCGGATCTGTGGTTCTCGAAGGAAGGGGAAAAGAACTTCTGGAAAATGAAAAAGTACGTAAGGCCTATCTCGGGGAGGAATAAAAAATATGACGATAAAAAGGGAAAAATATCGAGATAAAGGAATCCAGGAAGTATATAATACCCCTTACGAAAAGAAATTAAAAAAGCTTCCCTGGATACAGGATAAAAGAGTGAGAGGACGCTATTTTCGGCCGGAAGAGGAAAATAAAATACTGGATGATCTGGTATGCCTAAAATGTGGAGAAAAGTGTGGAGGTAATTGCGAAGGATAGAGAAAGTTTAAGGGCAACTAATATTTTTTCTTAAAGAATATCTTTTACTTTATTTGTTAGTGCTTCAGCAAATTGTCGGTTTGCAGTAGCTTCCCAGTGGATGCCATCTATATCGCTGGTTTTGACCACTTCTCCAGCATCAAAAAAGTGGCACTGGTTAACCTCAGCGAAGTAAGAATAAAAACGGGCTAAGTTCCTGGATTTTTCTATTCCCTCTCCAAACTCTTCTTGCCATATTGCAAGTTTTCCTAAAGGTGGAGGAGAAATAAGAAGAACCGAAGGAGAATTGCCTCCTCTTCCAGCATTGCTTCTTTTTGCTATTTCTACCAGAGTTCCAGCGCTTTGAGCGATCTGAAGAGCAGTAACTTGAAAGCGAGCCTTCAGGTCATTGGTTCCCAGCATTATAATTACTAAATCCAGAGGTCGGTGGGATTCCAGTAACATGGGAAGATGTCTTCTCCCGTTTTTATCTCCTTCGATGAGGTCATCCCAGATAGTGGTGCGCCCGTTTAGCCCTTCTTCTATTATCCAGTAGCTCTCCCCCAGATTTTTTTGCAGTAGAGTAGTCCAACGAGAATTTACTGGGTGGCGACCCCCGGTTTCAGGATCGGCACCCCAGGTCAGGGAATCTCCAAAACAGAGTATGCGTTTTGCCCCTTCCTTTTCCATTTTTTTCACCTCTTCAGTTTTTATAGTTTCATAGCTTCTGATAGAATGATCTTAATTTCCTATCGAGGTAGTAAAACTGCGAGCAATAGCTTGAAAAGTGTTTAGATAATCATTAAATTGGCTTTCTTTAGTCAGACAAATTATGCGGAAAAAATTATTGCTCTGGGAAAAAAGATAAATAATAGCTTGAAAGAGTTCCTGAGAAGCAGAAGGCTCTGAGGAAACCAAGAAAGTATAGATAAACCAGCAGCTAGGAGCTCCGTTGATGGATTCTCTTCCCTGAGAGATTATTTCTATTCCCGGGAATTGATTTACTTCCTCCTTTACTTTTTTAAAGAAATCTTCCAATGAGGAGTAATTATAATATTCTAAAGTGACCCCGACCTGGGCTTCTGAGTCTTGGCCTAACATCACAAGATAGGGATTGGGAGTAGAAGGAGGATTATAGACCTCCCAATCAGGGGGAAAAGTGAGGGAGAATCCTGCTGAAGAGGTATAAGTTGTCAAACTTTCTTGAGCAAGGGATAGAGAAGAGAAAGATGTAACTAATATGCTCAAAACCAAGAGAAAATAGAACCTCTTCACATTTTCCTCCTAGAAGGCTTTTTTAAATTATATCATTTTATAAATATGTTTTGTTCTTCATAGTTAAATTTCAGCATAATTTATTTTAGTTTTTTCTCATCTTTTTATTTTTAATATTGTGCTGTACGTTATTCTTGTATAATCTATTTGAAAATATTAGTTATAATTAAAGGAATAAAGAATATAAAAGGAGGAAAGAATATGACGTCTCGAGAACGAGTGATAAGTTCTCTTTCCCATCGGGAACCAGATAAGGTTCCCCTGGATTTAGGTTCTACCTTGATTACCGGGATTCATGTTTCCAGCTTGCACAAGCTAAAGGTAGCTCTGGGGTTAATCAAGCCGGAAGAGCCGGTGAAAGTAATTGATCCTTTCCAGATGCTGGGAGAAGTGGATGATGAGTTGCGAAAGGTTTTGGGAATAGATACCGTTCCTCTTCTCTCTCTCTATAATTTTTTTGGATTTAAGAATGAAAACTGGAAGCCTTGGACTTTCTTTGATGGCACTCCTCTTTTAGTGCCGGAAAAGTTTAACACTACTCCGGACTCAGAAGGTAACATTTATCAATACCCCCGGGGGGATAGTACTCTTTCTCCCTCAGCTAAAATGCCGCGGGGCGGTTTTTACCACGATGCTATTATCAGGCAAAAGCCCTTCCGAGAGGAGGAGTTGAAAGTAGAAGATCAAATAGAAGAATACAGTTTACTTTCTGAAGAAGAACTCCGCTATTATGAGAGTGAAGTTCAGAAGCTCTATGAGGAAACCGAGTATAGTATAGTGTCAAGTGGGGTTCCGGGAATTAATCTGGGAGATATTGCTTACGTTCCTGGTTCAGCTTTGCCGGATCCTCGGGGAATTAGAGATGTGGAAGAATGGTACGTATCTCTTCTGACTCGTCAGGACTTCATCCGGGAAGTTTTTTCTCACATTACTGATATCGGCTTGCAAAATTTAGAGTTATTTCATCAGGCAGTGGGAGAGAAAATCCAGGTAATAGTGGTTTCAGGAACTGATTTTGGTTCGCAAAATGGCCTTTTTATTTCCCAGGAGGTGTATAGAAAGTTATTTAAGCCCTTTCATCAAAAAATTAATAACTGGATTCATTACAACACCACCTGGAAAACTTTTATCCATACCTGTGGCTCAGTTTACGACCTTCTCCCGGATATAAAAGAAGCGGGGTTTGATATCTTAAACCCGGTGCAGATATCTGCAGCTAAGATGGATCCTGAAAATCTGAAAAAAGACTTTGGACGTCAACTCACTTTCTGGGGTGGAGGAGTAGACACGCAGAGAACTTTTCCTTTTGGAGCTCCAGATGAGGTAAAAGAGGAAGTAGAGCGGTTGATAAAAACCTTTAAACCTGGTGGAGGATTTGTGTTTGCTACAGTCCATAATATTCAGGCTAATATACCTGAGGAAAACTTATTAGCTCTGTTTGAGGCAATTAATGAATATAGATAAAATAGGAAGGTGAATATATTTTGGCTGGTATTGCTGGAATTTTTGTTCCAGGAAAGAAAAAGGAAGTAGAAAAAATGCTAAATAAGATCTCTCATCGAGGTCTGAAAGGTAAAACAGTTTTAGAATTAAAAGAGGCGACTTTAGAAGTGATGTGACCCACTATCTATGAGCCATCGCTTGCCCGATGGAAAAGAGAAAAGATGGTAAAAGACGATAGAGGGGTCGATCATTTCGCGCTGGCACGGGTAAGAGAAAAAGAGCCGGAGTTAAAGCGAGAT
>ERZ795062.1355-NODE-1355-length-17510-cov-9.762761_pt1 | contig 17510 bp, 14 predicted proteins | sample MGYA00375146_ERZ795062 | MGnify/ENA primary metagenome ERZ795062 (study PRJEB30191, sample SAMN05720281) | activated sludge metagenome | isolation source: Anaerobic digester | place: USA | collected 2015-07-16 ... | reverse complement strand
CTGCTCTTGGCCTGTCTCTAATTGCTCCATTCTGCTCACTAACTGCTCTTGGCCTTCTTTCAGTCCCCTTAATTCTTCTAAAACTATTTTTTGGAATTCTTCGTTGGTCATATTAATACCCCCGTTCATATCTTTGTTAAAGTTATTATATCATAAATCATGTTTAATATGAATAATTACTATATATTAAACTTTTCAAAAAACTTTGCCCTCCTATTGTTATACCAGCCAAAGATTTAAATATTCATGGTAGGAAACTTGAAATAGCAGTGACAATTCTTCCTGTCCCACTTTTCCCAATTAAAAGGCTTCCTAAAAAATTTTAAACAAAGAAAGCCTTTTAATTATTATTTAACAATAAAGGATATTTTAACGTTTAATCTATAATTGACTATTTTATCATTTTCAACAATGGCCTGCATATTGCTAACATAGACACTTTGAATATTGTCTATTGTCTTTGAGGCTTCTGAAACTGCTTCTTGTGCTGCAGCTTCCCAGCCATTTACTGATTCGGAAAGAAGTTCTATAACTTTGACTACTGCCATACAAATCCTCCCATATAGTTTTTATATAATATATATATCTCTGTTATTGTATCCAAATTATGCTTATATATTATTTACAATATAATTTTATTGCTATAGTTTAGCAAATAGGAGGAAGTTACTAACAAGTGAACTATTCTGCTTTTAATTTATGGCAAATTCTATTTCAACTTCTGCTAATGCCTTTTGATCATCCCTAATATACTACTTTAGAAGAACTTTTACCTAATAAAAAACATATAATATAATATAAAAAATCAATAGGAGTGAAAATTATGTATTATAATGATAGATTGGAATATTACTATACGAATTATTGGGAATATCCCATCAATTTAATAGACTATGGTCCTTACCCTTTTGTAATTAATATTGAAAAAGCTACAGAACAAAATGATTATTTCCGTATTGCTTTATGGACAGGGGAACATTTACAGCTTACGTTAATGATCATTGATGTAGGTGAGGATATTGGTTTAGAAGTGCATCCTAATACAGATCAATTTATCCGTATAGAAGAAGGGCAAGGAGTTGTTTTAATGGGGAATAGTATGGATAATTTAACTTTTCAAGCAAATGTATATGATGATTATGCAATATTTATACCTGCTGGTACTTGGCATAATGTAGTCAATACTGGAAATACGCCAATGAAACTTTATTCAATTTATGCTCCTCCTGAACATCCCCATGGTACAATTCATAAAACTAAAAAAGAAGCTGAAATGGAGCAAAATTATTATTAAATATAGATAATAATCAAGTGGGCAGGGTTAAATTCCCTGCCCACAAACATATATGTTTTTTTAAATTTTGAATAAAGATAATATTTCCTCTTCACTTAATTTAGATACTAAAGTTTCTCCTTCTGTTATTACTCTATCTATCATTTCTTTTTTTTCCTCTTGAAGTTGAAATATCTTTTCTTCAATTGTCCCTTTGGTTATAAGTTTAATTACTTGAACAGTATTTTCTTGACCAATTCTATGAGCTCTGTCTGTTGCCTGCTCCTCTACTGCAGGATTCCACCATGGATCAAAATGTATAACCGTATCTGCTCCCGTTAAATTTAATCCTGTCCCACCTGCTCTTAAAGAAATTAGAAATACTTCCCCTATACCTTTATTAAAATCCTCTACTAACTTTCCCCTTTTCATAACATCTGTAGAACCATCAAGATACATATATTGTATTCCTTCCCCATCTAACATATCCTTTATAATACTTAACATACTGGTAAATTGAGAAAAAAGAAGTATTCTATGTCCACCATCTATTGCATCGGTTAATATTTCTTTAAGAAAACTCAGTTTACCACTTTCCCCTTCATAATTTTCAATAAACATTCCAGGATGGCAACATATTTGCCTTAACCTTGTAAGTCCTGCTAAAATTTTTATTTGAGATTTATTAAATCCTTTATGACTTATTTCTTCCTCTATTTCTCCCTTTATAGATTTTAAATAAGCAACATATATCTTTTTTTGTTCCTTTGTCATATCTACTACTATTTTTTGTTCTATTTTATCAGGCAATTCCTTTAATACATCTTTTTTAACTCTTCTTAAAATGAAAGGTTTTATATGAATATTTAAATCTTTAAGAGCATTACTATCCTGTTCTCTAACAATGGGTTTTTCATATCTTTCTGTGAATTTTTTCTTTGATAGCAAATACCCTGGCATTAAAAAATCAAAAATAGACCATAATTCCATAAGGGAATTTTCCATAGGAGTGCCAGTTAAAGCAAAATAATTATTAGCCTTGATACTTTTAACAGATTTGGCATTTAAGGAATTAGGATTTTTTATATGCTGAGCCTCATCTAATATACAATATCTAAAATTAATATCTTTATATAATTCTATATCTCTTCTTATAAGGGGATAAGATGTTATAACTATGTCGTAGTTGTTTATATCTTCAATAAGCTTATTTCTTTCTAATTTGTCTCCTACAATAATTAAAACTTTAAGATCAGGTGCAAATTTTTTAATTTCCGATTCCCAATTATATACTAATGAAGTAGGTACTATTACAATGGATGGAAATGAGCCCTTTTCCTTTTTCTCTGATAATAAAAATGCAATTACTTGAAGTGTTTTGCCCAAACCCATATCGTCCGCTAAAATTCCACCAAAACCGTATTTAGATAAGGTTTTAAGCCATTTAAATCCGAATTTTTGATAATCCCTAAGTATATATTTAACCTCCTCTGGTATCTCATATTCTATATCTTCTGGTTCATTTATATCCATAATAAGTTTTTTAAAATTCACATTTTGTTTTATAAAATTTAATCTTTTTTCCTTCAAATATCCATCTAAATACATGCTTCTAAATTTAGGTATGGGAATAAACTCCTTTTTAAAATCAGATTTACTTACATTAAGATAATTTAACATATTATCAATATCTTTAATTTCTCTACTATCAAGAGGCAAAAAAGAACCATTCTTTAATCTATAATACTTTTTCTTCTCTTTTAAAGCTTTGAATACTTGATATAATTCTTCTTCATCTATTCCATCTATTTGGAAATCAAACTCTAGCATATCTAATTTTTCATTAAGCCTTATTCCTCCTGAAAAATCAGAGGCATCTTTAAGCTTTAAGTTTTTAAAGTTTTCTGAATAATATATATCACAATATTGTTGAAGTTTAGGGATAATATCATATATAAAGTCAAATATTTTTGCCTCTTCTTCCATAAACACTATTCCATCTCTCACCTTAAATTCACTTTTTTCAAGTAAACTTAAAATATATCTTTCTTTTTCAATATCTCGCAATAATATTTTATTTTTATCTACAAAATCATTTTCCTTAGAACTAAAAGGATTTATAGTTATATCTCCATAAATAAAATCAATTTTCCCTGTAATTATATCTTCCTGTTTATCAAAATAAATCTCAATTTTAAGTTCTGGATTATATATTGCTTCTTTTACTTTATCATCTATATTTAAATTGACAACATTTTTTATATTAGGAAGAACTTCTGATATAAAAGATTCTTTATATTTATCAGGAACCTTTAATGTTCCATTTCCTCTAACAACTATTTCATTATATAGAGGTGCTAATTTTCTCCTTTGATTCTCAGGCAATTTATATATTTGATTGAACCCAAAGAAATATTCTCCATCAGAAGTAAGAGGTAATAAAATATCATTGGTATTAAATACTAGAGATAAATTCTCCCCATTTCCTTGAATATCCATATCCAAAGGTATTGCTTCTTCTACTATTACTATATCATTATAATTTTTATCCATAATTTTAGCATTAAAGCTTCTACCTTTCATGAGATTAAAAAATCTCTTAACAGCAAAAGGTTTAAGCAAAACATTTTTAGATTTAAATATATTATCTGAATTATATATACTATTTGTTTTATTATGTTCATATAAGAGCATTAAAAAATCAATTATTTCCTTATCTTCTTCCTTAAATTTATGCTTATAAGGAGAAAAAACAAAATGTTTCCCAAATTCTATATCCTGTTCTTCTTCTAAAGCATTTAGAAAATTTTTCATATTTTTTACTACATATAGTCTATCTTCACCTATGCGCAAATTTAAATATGAAGCTTCTTCTATATTATAATGTTCGCTTAAATTAAATTCATAATTAAGCTCCAAATTTAAATATACCTTTTCAATTTCATAATTTTGCCTATAAAAGTCTATTATATTAGATATACTTTGTTCATCTTTTTTAAATAATTTGCCTTCCTCATCTAAATCCTTTATACATTGAAGAATTGCTACTATATGTTTACAATCCCCTAAATATTTTTTATAAGCAGGGCAAGTACAATCTGTAGATACAATTTCTCCTTTTTCACTAATTTTTATAGCAACTGTATATTTTGAATTTCCTCTCACAATACCTTCAAAATAATCTAAATTAGCATTTGATTTTAATTTAATTATTCTACCTTCATTGTAATATCTTATTCCTTTGATATAGGTAGAATAGCTACCAACTCTATCTAATAATATACTTTCATTTATGTTTAACATAATCCACCTCTATTAATCTAGCAATTGATTTTTATTATACCATAATATTATAAACTTAATTTAATTTTCTAAACAATAAAAAATAATAATTCTTAATTACAAAAGACTAGCCATTTAACTAGTCTTTTGTAGTATTACAAATAAAGTTTTTATTCCCAAGTTTCTATTCTAATTTTTACCTTTTTTAATGTGCTTTTTACAAGTATTATAGCTATAATCATAATAGTCCAAGGTAATCCCATTGCTAAAATTTTATACCATATTGGAGATGTGGGCTTAATATTAGTCTGCATTTGAAAAGGAATTATAACTCCTAAGCTTAAAATAATAGTGCCAAATTGAATTAACATACTCTCTGAAAACTTAAGCTTAAATCCATCGCCAACTAAACTTCGCTGAGGATCATTTAAAAAAATATTTAAACCAAAAGCAGAAGAATACAATATAACTGCTATCATAGGAATAATACTTAAAAATATTATTGGTTCCATATCAATCAATAAATATCCAACTAACAATACAATTACATAATCCAATGTATAAATTATGGCAGGTATAAATGCCTTATATCTTATAACTTTATCCATATCTATAGGCAACAATTTTAAAAAAGGCCAGCTCTTTTTTTCTTCAGTTATAAGTTGAATACTTAAAGTAGCAGTATATAATGCAGAAAATAATGCCACAAACATAGCTCCACTTAATATAGATTTATTTATATAAGTAAACACCAAAGGAAATATAATAGCATAGGATATACCAAATATATTTTTGGGATTCCTAAAAATAAGTCGTATTTCTTTCTTTATGATTGGATAACGAGATATTTGAATTCCTTTTTTTGTTTTACTTTTACCTCGTCCACTATCCATATTGAATACATTTGTTGCCTTTATTATTACAAATGCAAATATTATAGATAATAGCCCTAAAAGAATAAATACTCTAATATCCCCTTTAACTGCATACAAAAACCAATTAGTAGGCATTATCCATGCATATTTCCCTTCCATGATTCCAAAGAGGGCACCAAAACTATCTAGAACAGCTTCAAAATTTTCTGCTTGCCTAGGAAATACATTCATAACAATTACATAGGCAATTATACTAACATATAAAAATATTTGAGAAAATATATTTGCAGTGGATTTTTTCATAAATCGTGCCATGATAGATCCTATGGTAAAAGAAAAAAGAAATATAAAAACCATAAACAACAATAATCCTATTATGTTTAACAATATATTTAATTTAAAAGCTACACCATAACATAGACCTAAAATAATTAACATTAATAATGGAAGTACTCCCATAAATAAACCCATAGAAGCTTTAAATATAAATATAGTTGATCTTTTTATGGGTAATGTTAATAAAAATGTCATATCATCCGCTTCAAATACATTAAATACCATACTTGGGACCAACGTGAGAATAGCCATCAATCCAAAAGTAGCAGGGTATAAAAACATATAAATATCAAATAAATATCCTTTATATGGTAAACCTAAACTGGAAACAGGTACAGCTAGCATATTAGCCATTTCATAAAACATTATTATCATTGGAAAGGCCAGTAAAACTATAAAAAACAATGACATTGCCCAATTTATAACATTACCAAACTTTTTACCCTTTGATTTATTGGGTTTAGACGTTTTTGTAGCGTATTTATATAAAAGTTTAAGGTCTCTCATTTTGCAAAGCCTCCACTATATCACTAACATCCTCATTTCCAGTAAGTTCTAAGAATAAATCCTCTAGACTAGTGTGCCCTTCATGGCTCAAATTTCTCAATTCTTCCAATGTACCTTCTGCTATAAGCTGTCCTTTATCTATTATACCTATCCTATTACACATTTTTTCGGCTATTTCCAATACATGGGTAGTTAAAAATATAGTAGAACCTTCTTCTGCATATTTATGCAACAATTCTTTCAATATTCGTGCAGCACGAGCATCAAGTCCTACAGTAGGCTCATCTAAAAACATCACCTTTGGTTGACGCATTAAAACAGATACTAGCATCAACTTTTGTCTCATACCGTGGGAATAATCTCCTATATAATCGTCTAAATAATCCACATTAAAAGCTAAAGATAATTCTTCAATTTTAGGTAGTACATTCTCTTTTTCCAATTGATACACACCTATTATAAAATCTAAAAATTCATTTCCCCTTAAGCCTTCATATATCTTAGGTTCATCAAGTATTACTCCAATTCGCCTTTTTATCTCAAGCTCATTATCTTCCATGGAAAGTCCTTGTATAAATATGTCTCCCTTTGTAGGAGTTAAAGTACCAGTTAACATCCTTATAGTTGTAGTTTTACCTGCTCCATTAGGTCCAAGAAATCCATAAATTTCCCCTGGCTTAATCTTTAAATTTATGTGATCTACTGCAGTATAATCGCCAAACTTTTTAGTTAAATTTATAGCTTCAATAAACACATTATCCATATACCCCATCCTTTCTGTAAATAAAAATTGCCTTTTTGTCTATAAAATAACATTGTTATTTTTAGTATATATCTTACTAGTTTCAATATCAATATTTTTTAAATATTATATAAATGATTTAATGGTCCTCTTCCTTTTCCTATATCTAATTTTGCATTTATAGCTCCCCATAGATATTGTTTAGCTTCTTCTACCGCTGTTAATATATCCATACCTTTTGCAATATTTGCAGCAATGGCAGACGATAGAGTACATCCTGTTCCATGGGTATTTGGGTTGTCTATTCTTTCACCTTTAAGCCAATGGATCTTTCCATCTATATACAATACATCATCAGCACTGTCCTCTAAATGTCCACCTTTAACTAGTACTGCACCCTTTATGAATTCTCCTATTATTTTAGCTGCTTTTTCCATATCCTCTTTATCTTTTACTTCTATACCACTTAATACAGATGCTTCAGACATATTAGGTGTAATAATATCTGCTAAGGGGAATATCTTTTGAACTAAAGTCCTAGTTGCAGAAGATTTCATTAAATTACTCCCACTAGTAGATACCATAACAGGATCTACTACAATATTTTTCCCATTATATTGTTTTAATTTTTCTGCTATGATTTCAATAATCTCTTCATTAGATACCATACCTATTTTTATTGCATCAGGGAATATATCAGTAAATACAGCATCAAGCTGTTTCCCTACAAATTCCCCTGGTAAATCTATCACATCTATTACTCCTTTAGTATTCTGTGCTGTTACAGATGTAATAACACTCATTCCATAAGTTTTATGAGCAACAAAGGTTTTTAAATCTGCCTGTATACCAGCTCCACCGCTAGAATCAGACCCTGCTATAGTTAACAATTTTTCCATAATTTATCTACCCCCAATTGACTAAAATTATCAATATATATATCAGCTACTTCCTTTATCTTTTCTAAATCCTTTAAAGCAGACTCATCTTTTACTGCGACAATATTTAAACCACATTTTTTAGCCGATATCATAGGATATAAAGCATCTTCAAACACCCAAATTTTCTCAGGATTTAGTCCTAATTTATTTATAGTAATTTCAAAGAACTTAGGATTACCTTTACTTATGCCAACATCTTCTACAGTTTGTATAAATTCAAAATAATCGTAAATACCATGTCTATTTAAAGCCATCAAAACAAGATGCTTATCTGTAGAAGTAGCTATAGCCATTTTTATGCCTCTGTTTTTAAATTTTTTCAATATTTCTAATGTATAAGGCTTTAGTTGAAGCTTATTTGCATAATAATCTGTTAATAAGCTTTCTATATCTTCTTTAATTTTGTCTGGTGTATATCTTATATTAAACTTTTCCTTCATATATACACAAGCTTCTCTTAATGTTAACTCTTCTAATTGTTTGTCCAAATCCCTAGGAGGATTAATACCTATAGATAATAGATATCTATAAGCTAAACTATCCCACAGCCACATAGAATCTAATAAAGTACCATCTAAATCAAATATTGCTCCTTTCACCAAATACCTCCTTTGAAAGATTGTATAAATTTCTTGTAGCTTCTGCTATATCTTCTTTAGAAAGTATAGCAGAAATTACAGCAATTCCATCTAATCCACTATCTTTAAGTAGATGTATATTTGTTTCATTTATTCCTCCTATGCCTATTACTGGAATATTAACAGCTCTAGTAATTTTCTTTACTTCATCCACACCTATACAAATAACATCTGATTTTGATGATGTTGGAAATATAGAACCTGCTCCTAAATAATCGGCTCCTGCTCTTTCAGCTTTTATAGCTTCTTCTACATTGCTTACAGAAACTCCAAGTATCTTGTTTTCCCCTAATATTTCCCTTGCTCTTGAAGCTTCTAAATCATCTTGTCCCACATGTACTCCATCTGCATCTACTTCAATGGCTATTTGAATATTATCATTTATGACAAAAGGAATATTATATTTATCTGTAATCTTTTTTATTTCAATAGCTAACTTTTTAAATTTATAATAATCTAAATTTTTCTCTCTAAGCTGAACAAATGTTACATTATTCTTTATAGCTAATTCTACAACTTCAGAAAGAGTCTGATCTTTTAACCAAGTTCTATCTGTAACTAAATAAAGAAGCAAATCTTTTCTATCTATTTTCAATCTTAATACCTCCCATTAATGTAGTTTCATCTAAATTACTCATATAATCAATTAAGTAAGTTCTTAAAGAACCATTACCTAAACCTTCTTTCACAACTTTTCCATTTGCTAATTCTCCACACAATCCCATTGCTGCAATAGCTACTGCTGTGCTATCTAATATATTTTCTGGATTAGCACCTATAAATCCACCTATTATCCCTGCTAACATACAACCTGTTCCTGTTATTTTCCCCATGTTTTTATGCCCATTTCTAATAATGTAAGTTTTATCTTTATTGGTAACTATATCTATAGGTCCAGTGATTGCTACTACTGCATCATTGGCTTTACTAACTTCTTTTGCTACTTGTATGTATTCATCTATATTTCTATCATTTATTATATCTTCTAAACTTACATCAACTCCACCTGAAGTTTTCGTTTTATTGAGTATTGCCTTAATTTCCGAAGCATTACCCTTTATTACAGAAAAATTAACTTCCTCTAACAATCTTAAAGTAGCCTCCATTCTAAGCCTGGAAGCCCCTACTCCCACAGGATCTAAAACCACAGGATGATTTAACTCATTTGATGTTTTGCCAGCTTGTATCATGGATTCTATAGTTCTAGTATTTAATGTTCCTATATTTAATACCAATGAATTGCTAATAGAAGTAATATCAGAAACCTCTTCAATATCATCTGCCATTATAGGAGAAGCACCTGATGCAAGAATGATATTGGCTACATCATTTACTGTGACATAGTTAGTGATACAATGTACTATTGGTGTTTTTTTATGTACATTTTTAAATAATTGGCTATACACTTATATCCCTCCTAAAATAAAATAAGACCTGCCATTGCAAGTCTCAATAATAATATTAAATGATCCCTACGTTGGCATTACCCAAATCAGGTCAAATGGTCGAACTGACACCACAGTTCCTCTCAGCAAAGTTTAACTAAGCTCCCATTCCTTATTTTTTAATTGTACAACTTCATTATAGCATATAAATATTTTTCATCCAAATTAGATTTATTTATATCTTTAAATCTTTGTAGTCAAAAATAATCTGTTCTCCATCATTTACAACTATACATGGAAGACCCACTCTTCCTGCTTTTTTTATTTCATCAAATTCTTTCCGATTGTCTCTATATTTTAAAAATTTCTTTAAATTAAACATGTTTTCAGTAATATCTAAGTATGCAAATTTAATATTATTTTTTGAAAGATACTCTTTCACTGGTTCACAATCTGGTCAATACTTGCTACCAAAAACAATTATCTTGTCCACTTAAATTTCCCCTTTCAATATTATTTTATTTTAATATACCACATATGATATTTTAGTTAAATAATCATTCTACATTTAACATAATTTATATTTTTATTGCCCCTTCTAACTCAAGTAGAAATCTCTTTACATTTGTTTTATCTCCAGCAAAACCTACTAAATCTCCATTTTTACCTATAACTCTATGGCAAGGGATAATTATTGGTAATTGATTGGCTTTATTTGCTTGTCCTACTGCTCTTACAGCTTTAGGATTTCCTATTGCTTCTGCTATTTGTAAGTAGCTTCTAACCTCACCATAAGGTATCTCTCCTAATGCATTCCAAACCTTAATTCTAAATTCTGTACCTTCAATAGATAAGGGTAGTTGAAAATTTTTTCTCTTTTTATTAAAGTATTCATCTAATTGAATAACAACATCTTTGCAAGTTTGTTTATCTAATTTAATATCTGCATTTTCTGTTAAATAATCTTCCCAATCCTCTTTAAAAAGAGATACTTTTTTAACCCCAATTTCATCTACTACTACATGAATCAGTCCTATTGGTGAATCATATGTATCATAAACAATTTTCATAGTACACATCCTTTTTTTACTTATACTTTTATAATTAATCATACTTAACTTTTATCGATTTCCTAAAAGCAATATCACATAAAGTTAATATAAAGCAAACGATAATTCCATCAAAAATGTAGTTTAAGCCAAAATAAGCACTGATTGCAGAACAGGGTACTAGTATAGGTTATATATTATCATAAATATTTTAAATTGAATCATAAAAGTTTGAAAATTATAAAAATATATTATATACTCATATATAATAAAAAATACAAAAATATACTTAATTGGAGGTAATTTAATATGAATACAAAAAAAGAAAAACGAAAACCTTATTTGTATGAAGCACTTTTATCATTTGGTTTTCTTATTTTTATAATGGCAATAAGTATTGCCAAATTTGAAGCAGATCCTCATATTCCAATGTTAATAGGAACAATGTTTGCTGCTCTTACTGCTCTAAAAATAGGATATAGTTGGGACGAAATTGAAAAAAGCATGTTTGACGGTATTTATCAAGCATTACAAGCAGTAGTTATCCTCGCAATTATAGGTCTTTTAATTGGTGTTTGGCTGTTAGCAGGAGTAGTTCCCAGTATGATTTATTATGGATTACATATACTAAAACCTCAAATATTTCTAGTAGCTACATTGATTATATGTTCTATTACTTCCATTGCAACAGGAACCAGCTGGGGAACAGCTGGTACTATGGGGCTTGCGTTAATGGGCATTGCCTCAGGACTAGGAATACCTGCACCTATTGCAGCTGGAGCCATTATTTCTGGGGCTTATTTTGGAGATAAATTATCTCCATTATCTGATACAACTAATTTAGCACCAGCTGTTTCAGGTACCGATGTGTTTACACACATTAAGTTTATGCTTAAAAGTACTTTAATAGTTTATGTTATATGTGCAATATTGTACTTATTCTTAGGCTTTAAGTATGTAGGTTCATCTGCAGATATGTCTTCCATAACTATAATACAAAAAGGTTTAGCCTCTGAATTTAATATCTCGCCATTATTACTACTTCCACCTTTAGCAGTAATTATCTCAATTGCATTTAAAGTTCCCGCTATACCTGGAATAACTATTGGGATAATACTAGGAATCATTGAAGCTTTTATATTTCAAGGTGCAAATTTCGGTCAAATTTTAAATGCTAGTTATGATGGCTTTGTTAGTAATACAGGAATAGCGGTAATAGATGAATTGTTAACCGCAGGCGGCTTAAATAATATGATGTATTCCATTTCTTTAACTATAATAGCTATGATGTTTGGAGGCATTATGGAAAAAACAGGTCAATTAGAAGTTATAGTCGAAGTCCTTTTAAAAAAAATAAAGAGCATTACTGGGCTAATAACTATGACAGTATTTACTTGTATATTTAGTAATATGACTATGCCAGAACAATACATTTCCATTGTAGTACCAGGAAGAATGTATGCCAATACTTATAAAGAAAAAGGACTTCATCCTAAAACTCTATCCAACGCTTTAGAATCTGCAGGAACTGTAACTTCAGCTCTTATACCTTGGAATACATGTGGTGTGTTTATGACAGGAATATTAGGAGTTTCTACTTTTCAATATGGGAAATGGGCATTTTTCAACTATCTAATGCCAATTGCTGTCATTTTATTAAGTATACCTGGTATAACAGTAGCCAAAATTCAAGACGATCCAGATACAATAATAGAAACTAAAGAAATATGATAAAAGTTATTTTTTAAAAATACTCTTTATTATTACAAATATATATAAAATATAAAGAATTTTCCAATATATTAAATATTTAGTATCAAATTAAAAAGCATCTGACAGCAATCGAGTCAGATGCTTTTTATAATATTTATTCTACTATTCATTTCTGATTGCTGCTTGAGCTGCGGCAAGTCGGGCTACTGGGACTAAGTATGGTGAACATGATACATAGTCAAGACCTATCTTGTCACAGAAAGCTATGGAATCTGGATCTCCTGCATGTTCTCCACATATACCAATATGGAGTTTAGGATTTGTTTTTCTCCCTAGTCTCACCGCCATATCCATTAGCTTCCCAACTCCCTTTGTGTCTATAGTCTCAAAGGGACTTACATTAAATACCCCTTGTTTAATATAGCTTTTTAGATACATATCTGCATCATCCCTGGAAAATCCAAAGGTCATTTGAGTTAAATCGTTGGTTCCAAAGGAGAAAAAATCTGCATGTTTGGCAATATCATCTGCTAGAAGTGCAGCCCTGGGTATTTCTATCATAGTACCCACTTCATAATGTAGGCTACTTCCTTCTTCTTGAATGATCCTATCCGCTACTTGAGTAATGTTTCCTCTTATAGTCTTTATCTCTTCTTCTATTCCTACTAAAGGTAACATTATTTGAGGGGTTATAGAAATGTTTAATTCTTTTTCTACTTCTATTGCTGCAGTAATTATAGCTCTAGTCTGCATTTGATATATTTCTGGATTCGTCATACCTAATCTACAACCTCTGTGGCCAAGCATTGGATTATATTCTTTAAGGCTATTTACGATATATTTTACATCTTTAAATTCCATATCCATCTTTTCTGCCAAATCTTTTATATCTTTTTCATTGCTAGGCAGAAATTCATGAAGAGGCAAATCCAATAGTCGAATTATTATGGATCTATCATCCATATCTTTGAATAATTGATAAAAATCTTCTTTTTGAAATTTAAACAGGATGTTTAGGACTTGTTCAATTTTATCTTCATCTTCTTCTATAACCAACCTTCTAACATAGTTTATTCTATCTTCCCCAAAGAACATATGTTCTGTTCTGCAAAGCCCTATACCTTCTGCACCAAATTTTAGTGCTTTGGCTAAATCTTCTGATTTATCTACATTTGTCCAGATTTCTAATCTTCTAAATTCATCTGCCCATTTTAGTAATTTACTGAAATTTCCTACTATCTCTGCTTCCTTAGTTTTTATTTTACCTTCATATATCTTTCCTGTATTCCCATCTAAAGAGATATAATCTCCTTCTTTATATTCTTTGCCATTTACAGTAAATACCTTTCCTTTCTCATCTACATCTATATCCTTACAGCCAGATACACAGCTTTTTCCCATTTGTCTTGCAACAACTGCTGCATGAGAAGTCATACCACCTTTAGCTGTTAAAAATCCTTTAGCTTTAAACATACCATTTATATCTTCAGCAGAAGTTTCACTTCTCACTAGTATAGCTTCTTCTCCCTTTTCTGCAGCTTCTACTACGTCTTCGGAAGTGAAATATACTTTCCCAAACACTGCCCCTGGGGAAGCAGCTAAACCTTCTGCTATCTCCTTTGCTTTTTTCAATTCATTTTCATCAAAAGTAGGATGTAATAGCTGTTGAACACTTAAAGGCTCCACTCTCATTATAGCTGTCTTTTTATCGATTAGCCCTTCTTCTACCATATCCACTGCAATATTTACAGCAGCCATACCTGTTCTTTTCCCATCCCTTGTTTGGAGCATATATAACTTTCCTTTTTCTATAGTAAACTCTACATCTTGCATTTCCTTATAGTGTTTTTCAAGTTTCTTTGCTATTTGCTGTAGTTCTTCATAGCTTTCTGGAAATATCTCTTTTAATTCATCAATATTTTGAGGAGTTCTGATTCCTGCTACCACATCTTCCCCTTGAGCGTTTACTAGAAATTCACCATACATATGATTCTCCCCTGTAGCTGGATTTCTAGTAAACATGACCCCTGTGGCAGAATCGTCTCCCATATTCCCAAATACCATTGTTTGTACATTTACCCCAGTTCCCATATCATGAGGAATATTGTTTATGTTTCTATAAGCTATTGCTCTATCATTATACCATGATTTAAATACTGCGCTTATAGACATTAACAATTGTGTTTTTGGATCTTGAGGAAAAGGTTCGCCAATTGTTTTTTGATATAATTTTTTGTATTCTTCTACTACTATTTTTAGATCATCAGCATTAAGCTCTAAATCGTTTTCATAACCTTTACTATTTTTTATTTCATCTAAAATCCCCTCAAACTTATCTATCGGTATACCCATAACTACATCGCCAAACATCTGTATAAGTCTTCTATAACTATCATAAGCTGTTCGTTCATTAGATATAGCTTTAGCAAAGGTTTTTACAGTTTCATCATTTAATCCTATATTTAATACAGTATCCATCATCCCTGGCATAGATATAGGAGCTCCCGATCTTACCGATAATAGCAGTGGATTCTTGCTATCTCCTAGTTTTTTGCCTACCTTTTTTTCAAGTTTTGATAAATTGTCTAGTATTTCCTGTTCTAGATCTTCATCAATTTTTTCTCCCTTTTCATAAAACCTTTTACATACCTCTGTTGTAACTGTGAAACCTGGAGGTACTGGCAATCCAATATTGGTCATCTCTGCTAGATTAGCTCCTTTACCTCCTAATAGATTTTTCATACTCTTGTTACCTTCATGAAATTGATAAACATACCTGGTCATAAAATGTCCCTCCTAAGATATAATTAACCCTTGTCTATTGGTTGTTAAATAAAAATCATCAGTTGACAATAGTGGGATTGGTGCTGAATTCCTTGTTTGTGTTACTATTTGAAAGGATTATTGAATTTGACAGGTTTATATTATTGTAGGATGTCTATAAGATATATTATTATATTTTATAAGTTTAATATCTTTTAAAATAGATTAATATATGTACATTATATCATAAATTTAACAAAGTTGAACTTCGTTGAGTAAACCTTATAAATATTCTTTTATTTTACCATGTTATAGATGATAACTTCATAAATAGATAAAGTTAATATAAATAAGTGTAAAAGATAAAACCTGGGTATATAATATTAGGAAAGGAGTGTGTATATGGCTAAATTATTTTCAACCATCAATATTAAAGATCTGAAGCTAAAAAACCGTATTGTAATGGCCCCCATGTGTATGGTTACTTCCGATGATAAAGGCTATGTTAAGGATTGGCATGTAATCCACTATGGTTCTCGGGCTATAGGAGGCACTGGGCTTATCATCTTAGAGGCTACGGCTGTAGAGAGCAGGGGTAGAATTAAAAATGGTGATTTGGGAATTTGGGATGACTCCCATGTAGATGGACTAGCTAAAATAGTGGAAACCTCTAAGTCTCTAGGTGCTAAAGTAGGAATCCAACTGGCCCATGCTGGAAGAAAATGTGAGGTTAAATCAGAAAGTATAATTTCACCATCCTCCATAGCCTTTGATAGCAGCTATCCTGCTCCTTTGGAAATGACCAAAGATGATATAAAAGTTGTAATAGATGCTTTTAAAGAAGGAGCTCGTAGAGCTAATGAAGCTGGATTTGATGTTATCGAAATCCATGGTGCTCACGGTTATTTAATCAACCAATTCTTATCTCCCCTAACCAATAAAAGAAAAGATGAATATGGTGGCAATTTAGAAAATAGAACTAGATTCTTAAAGGAAATAATAAGAAATATAAAAACAGTATGGCCTGAAAACAAGCCTATAATCCTAAGAGTTTCCGCTGAAGAATATGTAGAGGAAGGTAATCATCCAGAGGATTTAGTAGATATTATAAATCTAGTGAAAGGTGAAGGTATAGATATAATTAATATAAGTTCTGGGGGTGTAGTTCCCGCTAATATAGATGTATATCCTGGATATCAAATTCCCTTTGCAGAAGTAATTAAAGATGGAACTAGCTTACCTGTAATTGCTGGGGGGTTAATTACTGAACCAGATATGGCTGAAGAAATCCTTAAGAATAATAGGGCAGATTTTATATATTTAGGAAGGGAACTGTTAAGAAATCCTTACTGGCCTTTAGAAGCTGCTAATAAATTAAATGAAGATATAGATTGGCCTTATCCCTATAGAAGAGCCAAAATTTAATATTAATTAAACCCCCAGTCGTCTGGGGGTCTATCTTTATTCTAAAACCTATATTTCCTTACCACAAGATTTACAGAACTTAGCATCTTCATCATTAAGAGTGCCACATTCCTTACATCTTATCTTTATGACCTCTTTAGTTGGATTTATTTCTTTCTTATTAGCTATGTCCTTAACCATGTCGATATTTTCTAAAGTATCATTTATCATTCCACCTTTAGCAGAACTGTAGGGTTTTAGATCTTCTCTAGCTTTTTCCGGATCCAATATCAATCCTGAACCCGCTGCCCCTTTAGAGCCAATGCTCATCAATACATTACCAACAGTCATACAAATCATTCCAATTACTGGTCTTACTATGAAACTTGAATGTCCTCCAAAAAAATCAGGTGTCATCATATCTATGAAAAAAACAGACATAAATAATATAACTCCAAAAATCGTTAAGACTAATCCTATATAATAAATAGCTTTTCTTTCCTTGGAAATCTTATTGGACATTTCTACCCTCCTATGATTAATTTTTTGCTGCTCTATTATATTATCATTATATAACATCTCCATTGAATATTGAACCTTTA
>ERZ795062.1351-NODE-1351-length-17561-cov-49.137039_pt1 | contig 17561 bp, 17 predicted proteins | sample MGYA00375146_ERZ795062 | MGnify/ENA primary metagenome ERZ795062 (study PRJEB30191, sample SAMN05720281) | activated sludge metagenome | isolation source: Anaerobic digester | place: USA | collected 2015-07-16 ... | reverse complement strand
GAGAAGCGCGCCAAGGAGATGGCGATGCTGTGCCGGCGTTACACCGCGGCGCAGGCGCTGGACCTCGGGCTGATCAACGCGGTCGTCCCCGACGCCGATCTTGAGGCGACGGTGCAGGAGTGGTGCGAGCACATCGCGACGCTCAGCCCCCGCTACCTGGAGATCACCAAGGTCAGCTCGAACATCTGGTGGAACTCCGCGCGCGACAGCTTCGCCCAGGGCATCGGCATGCTCGTGCAGGCGATCGGCAGCCCCGACATGGTCGAGGGCGCCACGGCCTTCCTCGAGAAGCGCCGCCCGGACTTCCGCCTGGACCAGGGCGAGCTCCCCCCAGACCCACGCTGACCCGCCCACCACCGCGAAGGACGTCATGGCCGACTACACGCCCAACCCTCTGCACGAGGACATCCGCAAGGCCGTCCGGGAGATGATGGAGCCCTTCGACGACCAGTACTGGATGGAACACGACGTCGACCACGCCTTCCCGTGGGAGTTCTACAACGCAGTCGCCAAGGCGGGCTGGCTCGGCATCACCATCCCCGAGGAATACGGCGGCGGCGGCCTGGGCGTCACCGAGGCATCGATCGTCGAATACGAGATCTCGGCCTCCGGCGGCGGGATGAACGCCTGCAGCGCCGTGCACATCGGCATCTTCGGCTTCGACCCGATCATCCGGCACGGCTCCGAGCAGTTGAAGCAGCGCTTCCTCCCCCGCGTGCCCACCGGAGACCTGCACATCTCCTTCGCCGTGACCGAGCCGGACGCCGGCACCGACACGACCGGCATCACCACCTTCGCCAAGAAGGTCGACGGTGGCTTCCGGGTGAGCGGCAAGAAGGTGTGGATCACCAAGGCGCAGGAGGCCGAGCGGATGCTCGTGCTGGTCCGCACGACCAAGCGCGAGGACTGCGTCAAGCGCACCGACGGCATGACGTTGTTGTTCGCCGAGATGGACCCCAACCACGTGCAGGTCCGCGAGATCCCCAAGATGGGCCGCAACGCCGTCAACACCAACGAGGTCTTCATCGACGACCTTTTCGTCGCCGACGAGGACGTCGTCGGCGAGGTCGGCAAGGGCTTCCGGACGCTGCTCACCGGGCTCAACGCCGAGCGGATCGTCGCCGCCAACGCCGCCCTCGGCATCGGGCGTGCGGCCGTGCGCCGCGCGACGGCATACGCGAACGAACGCGAGGTCTTCGGACGGCCGATCGGGCAGAACCAGGCGATCGCCCACCCCCTCGCCGAGGCGCAGATGCGCCTGGATGCCGCCGAGCTGATGGTCTACAAGGCGGCCTGGTTGCTGGACAACGGCTACGAGTGCGGGCCCGAGGCCAACATGGGCAAGTTCCTCGCCGCCGACGCGGCCTTCTTCGCCGCCGACCGGGCCCTGCAGACGCATGGCGGGTTCGGCTATGGCAAGGAGTTCCACGTCGAGCGCTACTTCCGCGAGGCCCGGCTCAAGCGGATCGCCCCGATCAGCCAGGAAATGGTGCTCAATTACCTCAGCGAGCACGTCCTCGGGCTGCCGCGCAGTTACTGATCTGTCCCTCGCGGCAGTCGAAGGAGACCACGACCGTGCAGCCCTACCGTTCCGTCCTGTTCGTCCCGGCCCACAAGACGTCGTGGTTCGCCAAGGCGATCGACGCCGGGCCCGATGCCGTGTGCTTCGACCTGGAGGACTCGGTCCCCGAGCACCTCAAGGCCGGCGCCCGTGAGCAGGTGGCGGAGGCGGTCGCGGCATACTCCCAGTCCCATCCCGCGCTGGGACTGTTCGTGCGACCCAACTCGCTGGGCACCCGGCTGACCGGGTTGGACCTCGAGGCAGCGGTCGTCCCCGGGCTGACGGGGGTGTTCGCCCCCAAGGTCGACTCGGCGCTCGACGTCGTGCGCTACGACGCGCTGCTGGACCACTTCGAGGCGCGCGCCGGGGTGACCGGGCTGGAATACATCATCCCCGTGGAGACCATCCACGGGATCCAGAACTGCGAGGAGATCGCGGCGGCCTCAGAGCGGGTCGGGGCGATGATCGGCCCCACCGCCGAGCACGCCGACATCGCCAAGGCGGTCGGCTTCGAGTGGACGCCCGAGGGACTGGAGTCGATGGTGCACCGCACCAAGATCCTGCTGGCCACCCGCGCGGTCGACCGGCACCCGCTCACCGCGCTGTGGGAGCGCATCCACGACCTCGACGGGCTGCGCGACTTCAGCATCCGCAGTCGGCGAATGGGCTTCCGCGGGCAGATCGTCCTGCACCCCAGTCATGTGCCGGTCGTCAACGCGGTCTACACCCCGGATGCCGAGCAGATCGCGTTCTATCGCGGGCTGTTGGAGACCTACGAAGCGGCGGCGGCGCGGGGCGACGGCGCCGTCATGTATGGCGAGGTCCACGTCGACAAGGCGCACGCCGACAAGGCCACCGAGTGGCTGGCGCGGGTCGACACCCTCGCGTCCCTCAACGGCGGCCTCCCGTCCGCCTGACCCACCCCTAGCGTCAAACCCCAGCGTCCAACCCCTAGCGTCAAACCCCCAGAGCAGCAAGGAGATCCATCATGGCGGGCCTCTACTTCGAGGACTTCGAGATCGGTAAGGAATACGTCCACCCGTGGTCGCGGACGGTCACCGAGACCGACACGATCCTCTATTGCGGGCTCACCATGAACCCCGCGCCGATCCACCTCGACGCGCACTACATGGAGACGACGATCCACGGCCAGCGGCTCGTCCCCAGCCTCTACACCGGCGGCCTGGTCGGCGGAATGATCGTCAACGAACTCACCCTGGGCACGACGCTGGGGAACCTCGGCTACACGAAGTTCGACTTCCCCAAGCCGGTCTTCCACGGCGACACGATCCGCGCCGAGACGACCATCCTGGACAAGCGCGAGTCCAAGAGCCGCACCGACTCGGGCATCGTCTTCTTCGAGCACCGCGGCATCAACCAGCGCGGCGAGATCGTCCACATCGCCCACCGCGCCGGCCTCATGCTCAAGCGACCCGTCGCCGACGGCTGAGCGACCGGCTGAGTGGCTGGCGACTGAGCGACTGGGACCAACCCACGGAGCACCCCCTGCTGCCGGGCCCCCTCGACCCTGAGGTCGGGGCGGTGCTCAACGCCATCCCCCGGCTCGACCTGCGTGACCTGCAGCGCGCCCGCACCGAGCGCATCCACCTCGCGCGCGCCGGGCAGGCCGGGTGGCAGCCGCCCGAGGGCGTCGAGATCTCCGAACGGCAGGTGCCCGCCGGCTCGCGGCCCCGGGTCCGCGTCGTCACGCCCACCCTCGCGCCGTCCCACCCCACCGACCCCACCGACCCCACCGACCACCCGACCCGGCCCGCGCTCGTCTGGCTGCATGGCGGTGGCCACGTCATGGGCACGGTCTGGCAGGACGACCCGCGGTTGTGCCGCTGGGCCCTCGACACCGGCGCAGTCGTCGTCGCCGTCGACTGGCGCTGGGCACCCGAACACCCTTATCCCGCAGCGCTGGACGACGCCTGCGCCGCGTTGCGCTGGTGCCTCGCCGGCGCTGACGACCTGGACATCGACCCGGCCCGCGTCGTCGTCGCTGGCGCGAGCTCCGGCGGCGGACTGGCCGCGGGCGCCGCTCTGCGTTGCCGAGACGAGGGCGACCCACCCCTGCGCGCCCAGGTCCTCATCTATCCGATGCTCGACGACCGCGGCGACACGCCCTCGGCCCGCACGTGCACCGACCCCCGCGTCTGGAACGACGAGAGCAACAGCCGCGCGTGGGCGGCATACCTCTCGGGGTGGTCCCGACCCATCCCCGGGTATGCCGCGCCCGCCCGCGCCACGGACCTCACCGGCCTGCCGCCCACCTGGCTGGCCACAGGCGCGCTCGATCTGTTCCGCGACGAGGACCTTGAGTATGCCGCGCGCCTGCTCGCCGCCGGGGTGCCCACCGAGCTGCATGTGTATGCCGGTGCCGTCCACGGCTTCGATCTCTTCGCGCCGAATGCTGGTGTCTCCGTGCGGTTCCGGGCCGAGCTCGATGCCGTCATGCGGGCCGCCCTCACCGCGGACACCGGCTGGGCCAGTCTGCGGTGACCAGTTCGGCGGGCTGCGACCCACACTCGGCAGGATGCCGCCCGGATCACGGAACGGCGCAGATTGACGGCAACTCCTTTACAGGTCGGTCATCGGGACGTAGAGTCAGCGCATCGTGCGGATCATGTGCATGATTACCATCTTCTAAAGGAGGACGCGATGGACTGGACGGCTGTGCGTCTCGGCCGACGGGGAGCCGTAGCAGTAGTCGCTGCCGCGGCTCTGGGCATGTCGGCCTGTTCGAGCTCTTCGGGGACGAGCTCGACTTCAGCAGCGGCGGGCGGTGGCCTCCCGGCCACGATCAACGTCGTCTCGATCAACCCGCAGACCGGCCCGGCGGCCTTCGCGGGACTGGCCGCCAACAAGGGTTACGACCTGGCCATCAAGGAGATCAACGACAGCAAGTTCTTGGGCAGCACCACGCTGACCCTCAGCAAGGTCGACACCAAGGGCGACATCAAGACCGCTGCCAGCTCCGCATCAACGGCGATCGCCGACAAGAACGTCAGCGCGATCTTCGGCTCGGTGTCGAGCCAGGAGGCGATCGCCATGTCGCCGCTCGTGCAACAGGCCGGCCTGCCGACCATCTACACCCAGGCCGGCAGCGACGGCGTCGTCGTCGGTGACGCGACCTACCGCGCCACCCCCCTGATGCGCACGTACTACTCACTGGTGAAGAAGTACGTCCAGGAGAAGGGTTGGAAGTCCGTGGGCATCATCCACACGGCCGCCGCCCCCACCCTGGTCGACATCGGCACCAAGGCCCTGCCGGCCATCGCCACGGAGCTCGGCATGACGGTGACGACCACCGTTGCCGTGCAGGGCACCACGCAGGACTTCGCAGCCCCGATCTCGCAGGTCCTCGCCAGCAAGCCCGATGGCGTGGCCATCCTCCTTGTCGGGGCCCAGAACCCCACGGCGATGAAGCAGTTGCGTCAGGCCGGATACACCGGTGACGTCCTGGGCAACTCGGGCGCCAGCGCGGGCAACCTCAAGCCGGCCGGTGCGGACGGTGCGGGGATGGTCTGGCCGGTGGACTTCAACTTCCAGCAGAAGGCCGAGGCCTCGCAGAAGTTCGTCAAGGCCTACCAGGCGGCGAACTCCGGCGAGAACCCGCTCAACTACGCGGCCGAGGCCTACGACGCCGCCTGGTTCCTCGCCAAGTCGATCAAGGCCGCCGGCAGCGCCGACCGTGCCAAGATCAAAACCGCCATGGCCACGGTGGCCAGCGAGAAGTTCGACGGCGCCCTCGGCAACGGGCTGACCTGGAAGGATCGCGACATCGTGGTCCCCGGCGTCATGATCCGCTGGGATGGCACCGGCGACGTCCTTCTCTACGAAGGCTCCGCCAGCTAAGGATCCACACGGGCGGTCGCGGGGCATCCCCCGCGGCCGCCCGTCCCTTCGGGACGAAAGGACGTGCAGTGCTCCAAGACTTACTCGGCGCGCTGGGGTTGGCGTCTATCTATCTGCTCTTCGCCCTCGGCATGAGCCTCACGTGGGGCACGATCGACATCCTCAACTTCTCCCACGGCTCGATCTTCATGTTCTCCGCGTTCACGGCCCACCTGCTCATCCCCTACGTGCCCATGGGCTTCGTCGGGGTTGCGCTCGTCTGCATCGTCGTGGGCGCCCTGATGTCGCTCCTGGTCCAAGTGGTCGCCTTTGAACAGATCATCAAACGCGCCCGCAACCGCAACACGGCCGAGCGACAGATCCTCATCGGTGGCATCGGCGTGGCGATCATCCCGCTGGCCATCGCGCAAGAGGTCACCAAGAGCAACCCGTTCGGGTTCATCGACTCGGGGTTCGAGGTGACGACCTGGACCTTCATGGGGCTGCGCGGCACCAACATCCTTCTCATCACCCTCACCGCAGCTGCGGCCCTGGCCGTCGGCACCGCGATGTGGCTGCGCCGGTCGCGCCACGGGCTGGCCCTGCGCTCCATCGGCGTCGACTCGGAAGTCTCGGCGATGATGGGTGTGGACCGCCGTCGGCTAGCCATCGTCACGATGGCCGTGTCTGGAGGCTTGGCCGGACTGGCCGCCTGCCTGTTCACCTACACCCTGGGCGCGATCACCCCCGAGAGCGGCGACACGCTGCTCATCAAGGCCTTCGCGTGCATCATCCTCGGCGGCGTCGGCTCCACCGGCGGCGTCGTCCTCGGGTCGGTCCTGCTGGCGGTCACCGAAACCATCGTCCTCACCCGCACGAGTGGCCTCTGGGTCGAAGCGGTGGCCTTCGGCCTCATCTTCCTCGTCCTGCTCGTCAAGCCATCTGGACTGTTCGGCCGCAAGGAGGTGCGTCGCACATGAGCGACTTCTACGCGGCCAACCTCGTCCTCATCCAGTCGACCTTCATCGGCATCCTGCTCGCGCTCAGCGTCCAGGTCCCCATGCGCGCGGGAGTCTTCTCCTTTGCCGGCGCAGGGTCCTACGGCATTGGCGCCTACGTCTCGGCCATCCTCGTTCTCAAAACGGGTATGCCGTCCCTGCTCGCCATCCTCATCTCCGGCATCGTCGCGATGGTGGTCGGCCTCCTGCTCGGGCTGCTGGTGGCCCACCTCGGTGGGCTCTACCTCGCCATGGCGACGGTGTCCTTCGACCTCATCGTCTCGGTCCTTGCGATCAATGGTGGCGACCTCACCGGCGGCGTCACCGGCCTGTTCGGAGTGCTGTCCGACGTGACGATCTTCCACCTGATCGGCCTGGCCCTGCTGGGCATCGTCGGGGTCGCCCTCACCGAGCGCGGCCGGGTGGGCCGACGGGTCGACGCGGTCCGCGACGACCCGGAGTTGGCGCAGTCGGTCGGCATCAGCGTGCGGCGCTACCGGTTGGCGGCCTTCGTCGTCAGCGGGCTCCTCGGCTCGGTGGCCGGCTCCCTCAACTCGCTGGTCCGCAGCACCATCTCCCCCTCGGACATCGGCTTCAGCCTCATCGTCCTGGCCCTGACGATGATCATCGTCGGAGGCGCCCAGTCGTGGAAGGGCGCCGTCCTCGGGGCCGTCATCTTCACCTGGTTGCCGCCGTTGCTGGCGGGCTTCGGCCAGTTGCAGCACGTCGTCTATGGCGTCATCGTGGCGACCGCGGCGATCTTCGTGCCTGGCGGGCTCTACGGCATCTACAGCGAGGCCCGTTACCGGCGCACCCGCGCCAAGCGAAAGACGCCGCAGGGCGAGGCACCGGCTCACGAACAAGCCCTGGCCATCTCGGTCCCCAACGGCGACGCAGGGAGGTCGGCATGAGCGCGGCAGACGCGACGGCCACCCGGCCGGTCCTGGAGATCCGCGACCTCGCGGTCCACTTCGGCGGAGTCAAGGCCGTCGACCGGTTGTCGATGCGCCTGGACGAGGGTCGCATCTACGGGATCATCGGACCGAACGGCTCGGGCAAGAGCACCCTCCTGGGCGCCGTCACCCGGCTGACGCCGCTGACCTCGGGGGAGATCCTCTTCGACGGCGAGCCGTTCCACACGGTCCACGCCTCGCAGATCGCGGCCAAGCGGATCGCCCGGACCTTCCAGACGGTGCGGCTGCTCCCGGACGTCAGCGTCCGCGACAACATCCAGCTCGGCGCCGACGCGGCCCGCGGCGATGTCGACGAACGCCGCGGCTGGTGGGCTCGCAACTTCGGCACCCACACCTCCCCCGCGGTCGCCTCGGCCATCGCCCGCACCCGGCTCGGCGGCTTCGAGGACTACCGCCCAGCGGAGATGTCTTACGGCACCCAGCGCCGGGTGGAGATCGCCCGCGCCCTGGCCCTGGACCCCCGCCTCTTGCTGCTCGACGAGCCCACCGCCGGCATGAACCAGCGGGAGCGCGGCGAGATCTCCACCCTGCTGAAGGAACTGCGCGACGAGGGCCTCACCCAGCTGCTCGTCGAACACGACGTGCAGATGATGGTCGACACGTGCGACTACGTCTTCGCGATGAACCTCGGCACCGTCATCGCCCAGGGCCGGCCGGAGGACGTCGTCCGCGACCCGCAGGTCCAAGAGGCCTACCTCGGGAAGAAGTTCCGCCATGCTTGAGATCACCGACCTGTATGCCGGCTACGGCCAGATCGAGGCCGTGCGTGGCTTGAGCCTGAGCGTCGACCCGGGCCGGGTCACCCTGCTGCTGGGGGCCAACGGCGCCGGCAAGTCGACCACCCTGCGGACCGTCGCCGGCCTGCACCCGCCCACGTCGGGCACCGTCGTGCTCAACGGGGTCGACGTCACCGGCCAGCCCGCGCACAAGATGGTGCGACACGGGGTCTCGCTGGTGCCCGAAGGCCGTCGGGTCCTCGCGCCCATGACGGTCTTGGAGAACCTTCGGCTCGGCGCCTACACAGCCGACAAGGCGGCATACGCGCGCACGCTTGCCGAGGTGAACGCGATGTTCCCCATCCTCGCCGACCGCAGCAACGGCGCCGCCGGGCTGCTCTCCGGCGGGGAGCAGCAGATGCTCGCCTTCGGTCGTGCGCTGATGTCCCAGCCCAAGATCATGCTTCTGGACGAGCCGTCCATGGGGCTGGCGCCGGCGGTCACCGACCGGATCCTCGCGAACGTGCGCACGATGGCCAACTCGGGCATCGGGATCCTCATGGTGGAGCAGAACGCGGAGGCGGGCCTGGAGGTCGCCGACCACGTCATCGCCGTTGCTCGTGGTGAGGTCGTCTTTGCCGGCCCTGCCGAAGCGGCTCGGGCGAACGCCTCGGTGCTGCGGGCCTTCCTCGGCGAGGCGGCGTTGGCCGGCGAGTCGGGCGCGTGACCCTGACCTGACCTGACCTGACCTGCCCGGCCACGCGCCGCGGCAGTGGATCAGCAAGCCGCAGAGTCATCGGCGCTGGGGCGGGCAGCGCCCACCCCAGCCGGTCAGCTGAAGTAGCGCTGGTCCCAGGGAGTCGTCTCCTGCAGCAACTGTGGGTACTTCCGCTCGGCATACTTCACGTAGGCGTCGATGTGCTCCTGCATCCGAGCCTGCGACGCCGCCGGGTCGCGGGACTTGAGAGCCTCGTAGATCTCCTGGTGGGCCACGAGGATCGCCTGGCGCCGGTGCGTCGGGTAGTGGATGCCGATGACCGTGCCGTCCATGATTCCGAGCAGCGAGTCGACGATGTAACCGAAGAGCACGTTGCCCGACGACCAGGCGATGACGTCGTGGAACCGCTTGTTGGCCTCGAGGAACGAGAATTGGTCGTCCATGTCGGTGCGCATCTGGTCGATCGTCGCGGCGAGGTCGGCCAGGTCGTCCTCGTTCATCCGCACGGCGGCGAGCGAGCTGATCATCGGTTCCATCGCGGAGCGGACCTCGACGATCGTGCGGAACGGCGCCTCGTTGATCTGCATGAGCAGAACGACGGTGCTGGCCAGGTGAGAGGCGTCGGGGTTCTGCAGGACCGGCCCGCCACGGGGGCCCGGCTTGAGGGCGATGACTCCCTGAAACTCCAACAACCGCAACGCTTCTCGCAGCGTGCCACGGCCGGTCTGGTACTTCTCAAGCATGGTGCGCTCGGGCGACATGAGGTCGCCGGGCTTGAGTCCGTCACGCAGGCTGTCGCGGACGATGCGCTGGGCGACCATCATGGCGGCCTTCGGGGGCCGGGCCGGTGCCGCCGGCCGCGAGGGAGTGGTGCTGGCCATCTCATGCCTCTCTGCAGAACAATGGTAAACATTAACAGCAAAGGGCCGAGGGCGCGCCAGATGGCTGCTGAGGAGGTGCACCGCAATGTCTGAATTGTCGCGAGTGGCACCAACTGGTGACGATACCGCTGATGAGATGGCTGCCGCAGTCAGAAACTAAGGTCTCGCACGCGTCCGTCCGCAGATTCGTGAGTTGGAGCTCGCTGGCGAGTTCCCCCGGGCGCTGTATCGCGAGATGGGCGAGCTGGGGCTCTTCGGCTGTTGCTTCCCCGAAAGCGTCGGCGGCACCGGCGCCGGATTCCTCGCATTGGCCGCCGTCGCCGAGCAACTCGCCTGGGTCTATCCCCCGCTGACCGCCGCGATGAACCTGCAGGCGGCGACCGTGCCGTTGACCATCGCCAATTGGGGTACGCCGCAACAGGTTCAGCGCTGGGTGCCTGCGTTGATCTCGGGCGAGGCGCTCGGCGCCAACGCCATGACCGAGCCCGACGGCGGCTCCGACCTGCTCGGCGCGATGCGCACCCGCGCGGTCCGCGACGGCGACTCCTACGTCATCAACGGCGCCAAACTCTGGATCACCAACGGCAACGTCGCCGACGTCGCCCTCGTCTATGCCAAGACCGACCCGAGCGCCGCTCACGGTGGCGTCAGCGCCTTCGTCGTGCCGACCGACACGCCCGGGTTCGAGGCCCGACGGGTGCCCTGCCGCGGGTTGGGGTCGCTCATGCCGACGACCTCCATCAGTTTCACCGACGTCCGCGTGCCCGCCTCGGGGCTGCTCGGGGCGGAGGGCGAGGGCTTCACCGTCGCCATGAACGCGATGGACTACGGCCGCCTCACCGTCTCGGCCCGGGCGGTCGGCCTCGCCCAGGCGTGCCTCGACGCCGCGCTCTCCTACGCCGACACGCGGGTCGCCTTCGGGGAGAAGATCAGCAGCTTCCAGATGGTCAAGAAGCAGCTGGCCGACATGACCTGCGAGGTCGCGGCCGCCCGCGCGCTCGTCCAGGCCGCGGCCGCGGCATACCAAGGGGGTATGCCGCCCGCCCGCCCGAGCTCGATCGCGAAGTACTACGCCGCGGACGTCGCGAACCGGGCCGCCCAGGCGACGGCGGTGATCTTCGGCGGGATGGCGTTCAGCGACGAACTGCCGATCGGGCTGTATCTCAACTACGCCAAGCTGTGGCAAACCGGCGAGGGGTCAGCGAAACATCCAGGCGATCCTGATCGCCTGGATGCACTCGGGTGGAAGGACATGGACCGCCACGTCGTCCGCCGCCGGCCGTTGGAGGGCTGAATGGGCCTGGGCGGAACCCTGTCGGCAGGCCGGCTTTGTGTGCCCCCGGAGGCTAGGGCCTGTGACGATTTGGCCTGGCCGACCACGCCTCAGCGGCTGCCCGCCCGCGGTGGCCGTCGTGGCACGGGCGCTGGCGCCAGCGCCGGCGTGGGCGCCGGGGGGATCGTTACGTGTTTGTGATGTGTTCGGTTGTGGGAGAGGCCTTTTGGGGTGGGGGGTCTGTCGGTGGTCGCTGTTAGCGTCGGGGTTATGGACAGCAGCGCAGCGGCTCGTGATTCGGCATCTCGCCGGGCTGAGATTCGTGCTGCGACGAGGACTGTCACTGAGTTGGTGGCGTCGTTGTGGCAGGTCCAGGGCGCCGAGCTGGGGACCTTGTTGGGTGAACTCGACGCCCTCGCTGCAGTCGCGTGCGGAGCTCGGGTCGCTGTGGTTGCCGAAGCTGAGTCTCGTGGGGAGATCGCGGCGTCGCAGGCCGGGTCGACCGCTGGGTGGGTCGCGGCACACGCGCCGTCGTTGGCTGCTGGCAGTGGCGCGGGGCAGGTCGCTCGGCTGGTCCGTGAATGCATGCGTCCGGACCTGACGACCGTCCAGGCGGCCGCCGTCTCTGGCGCGGTGAGTGTGCCGGCCGCGTTGACGGCGGTCAGTGAGTTCGCCCGGTTGAAGCCGCGCCTGCGGGAGGAAGCAGCGCCGACGGTCCTGCAGGGGTTGTTGGATATGGGGATCGCCGACGGCCCCCGCGGCGTCCGATCACTACGCCCCGCGTTGTTGGCGGCCCATGGGGCGGATGGGGAGTTCCAGGCCGACGCCGACACCGCCGAACGACTCGTCTCCCTCTCGCGCCCGTCGACGGATGAGTTGGGTGCCCTCACCTATCAGTTGATCTTGGACCCCGTCGGAGCCGCCGCGCTGGAGGCCGCGATCGGGCCGCTGTCGACGCCGGTTCCTGGGCCCAATGGCGAAAGGGATCCGCGCAGCCCGCAGTTGCGTCGTGGTCAGGCCCTGATCGAGGTATGCCGCCGCGCCAGCAGCGCCACCGACCGGCCACCGTCCGGGGTGAAGACCACGCTGATGCTCACCATGTCCTACGACGACCTCGCAACTCGGGTCGGTGCCGCCACGGTGGTCGGTTCCGCTCAGGGTGGCTCGCTCATCGCGCCGGAGACGGTGCGCCGGCTCGCGTGCGACGCCGCGGTCATCCCGACCGTCCTCGGCAGCCGCCGGGAGATCCTCGATCAAGGCCGCTCGACGCGTCTCGCGACGCCGGGGCAGTTGGCGGCCCTGTGGTTGCGGGATCGGGGCTGCAGTTTCCCTGGGTGCACGACACCGGCGCATTGGTGCGACGCCCACCACCTGATCCACTGGGCCGACGGCGGGAAGACCCACCTCACCAACTTGGCGTTGCTGTGCGGACGACACCACAGCGTCGTCCACCGAGACCATCTCATCGGCCACATCACCACCAACACCGGCACTGGCACAGCCACTGGCACTAGGAGCGACACTGGCACTGGCGCCGTCACCTGGAACCTCATCCCCGGCAGCTACCACCGACGCGACGACGGACCCCCATCGTTCGGTGACGAGTCAACAGGAGATCAACCCCCGGGCGGACCGCCCTCGGGTAACCCACCACCCTGGGACCCGGCCACACCCCCGAATTGTCCATCACCCGATCACGATGAGTGGGACACCCCTGCCCCCGAGGCGGACCCGTGGGGAGACGTGTGGGCTGGCTCGCGGCACGGTGACGGCCATCGGGCAACGGATCGCCAAGGTGTGAATGACGCCAACCCCGAGGCGGACCCATTGGCGGACCCCTGGGGAGCCGTGTGGGCAGGCTCGCGACCCGGTGACGACCACCCGGCAACGGATCTCCACGACGGGACCGACGCCAACCCCTGGGCAGACCCCTGGTCAGACCTGTGGGGTAACTCGGGGATAGCGTGACGCCGGCCGGCAACAGCCCCCGTTGATCCCAGCGGTGGAGAAAGCCCGTATCAAGCGGGCTGGCCCGGGAAACCCCGGCAGCGAGCGCCAAGACGGCTCGGGTGAGCGAAACCGACGCCAGGACGTCGGAACCCCTCCCGTGACGGCCGAGTTCACGTCCGAACCAGCGGTTCGCGGAGTGTTGGTGACACTGGAGTGTCGCCAACACTCCGAGAAGCCGGACCTGACGCCCGTCAGACGCCGCGCCAGACCGGGGGGCGTTTCTCGGTGAAGGCGCGAGCACCCTCCCGAGCGTCTTCGGAGGCCCGGACCGGCAGGCTGATCTCACGCATCAGATCGAAACGCTCCGCCACCGGCCAGCCCGACGAGTCGCGCAAGATCTGCTTGCTCGCCCGCACCGCCAGCGGACCATTGGCCGCGATCACCGAGGCCAACTCCACCGCGGCATCCAACGCCCCGCCGTCCGGCGTGAGCCGGTTGACCAGGCCCACCTCGAACGCCCGCTGCGCACCGACCAAGGCACCCGTGAGCGCCCACTCCATGGCGATCGCCGTCGGGATCCGCTCGGCCAGCCGCAACAACCCGCCACCCGCAGCCACGAGGCCACGACGCACCTCAGGCAGCCCGAACCGAGCGCTCTCACCGGCAACGACGAGGTCGCAGGCCAGCGCGATCTCGAATCCACCCGCAACCGCAGCACCCTCGACGGCCGCCACGAGCGGCTTGTCGGACGGCCGCTCGACGATCCCGGCAAACCCACGCACCGGCACCGACGGCCGCTCGCCCGCAAGGAACGCCTTGAGGTCCATCCCCGCGCAGAACGTTCCGCCCGCACCGGTCAGCACCCCACACGTGAGGGCCGGGTCGCTGTCGAGCCGATCGAGCGCCGCGGCAACCGCCTCGGCCGTCTCCGTGTTGATCGCGTTCTTGATCTCCGGGCGGTTGAGCACGATGAGCAGCACGCCGCCGCGCACCTCGGTGTGCACCGGGCTCCCCATCGCGCCACCCTCCCCCAGAGAGCCGCCCAGACCCTCGGTCATCGGGGGCTCATCCGGATCGCTCCGTCAAGACGAATCGTCTCGCCGTTGAGCATCGCGTTGTCGACGATGTGCATCGCGGTGGCGGCATACTCCTCGGGCCGACCCAGCCGCGACGGGTGCGGGACCTGCGCCGCCAGCCCGTCCTTGATGTCCTGCGAGAAGCGGCTGAGGATCGGCGTGTCGAACACCCCCGGCGCGATCGTGCACACGCGGATCAGCCGCTGCGCGAGGTCGCGCGCCGCGACGATCGTCATGCCAACGACACCGGCTTTGGCTGAGGCGTAAGGGATTTGGCCGATCTGCCCCTCAAACGCCGCGACCGACGCCGTGAGCACGCACACGCCACGCTCGCCGTCGATCGGCTCGTGGGCCGCCATCGCCGACGCCGCATGCCGCAGCACGTTGAACGTCCCGAAGAGGTTGACCGCGACGATCTCGCGATAGAGGTCGTAGTCGCCCGGTGCCCCAGCCTTGTCGAGCACCCGCACCGTGCCGCCGCGACCCGCACAGTGGACGAGCGTGCGCAGCGGCGCCCGACCGTCGGCGAGGGCCACGGCAGCGGCGACCGCCTCGTCGTCGCGCACGTCACCAGGCGCGAATGAGGCTGCAGCGCCGAGGGATTCGGCGACCTGCGCCCCCTGGGAGGTCGGCAGGTCAAGGATGGTCACGAGGACCCCGCGGGCGAGCAGGGCCTGGACTGTGGCCAGGCCGAGCCCGGAGGCCCCACCGGTGACGACGGCGGACGAGTTCTCCAGGTGCATGCGGGCAGTCTCCTTGGTTCCGGGGCGGAAGGGGGGCTTGGGTGGTGGGGGCCTACGGCAGGGGTATGCCGGTCAGCCCGGTTGGCCGGTCAGCCGAGGCGTTCGAGGATGGTCGCGTTGGCCATGCCGCCGGCCTCGCAGATCGTCTGCAGGCCGTAGCGGCCGCCGGTCTGCTCCAGGTGGTGGAGCATGCTCGTCATGATCCGGGCCCCGGAGGCGCCGAGCGGGTGCCCCAGGGCGATCGCGCCGCCGCGGGGGTTGAGCCGCTCCTCGTCATAGGGGTGCTCGGCCAGCCACGCGAGCGGCACCGATGCGAAGGCCTCGTTGACCTCGACCGTGTCGATGTCGCGCAGCGTGAGCCCGGCCCGAGCCAAGACTTTCGTCGTCGCCGCGATCGGGCCGGTGAGCATGAGTTGCGGGTCGTCGCCGACGACGGCAGATGCATGGATCCGGGCCCGCGGGCGCAGGCCGAACGCCGCGGCGCGCTCCTCGCTCATCAGCAGCAGAACACTCGCGCCGTCGGTGATCTGCGAGGAGTTGCCCGCCGTCACCGACCAGTCGATGTCGGGGAACCGGGCCCGCATCTCGTCGGTCCCGAAGACCGCCGCGAGGCCGGCTAGGCGCTCCAGGGTCGTGCCGGGCCGGATCGACTCGTCGGCCGACACCGGGGCGGCGCCCGGCGGGGTCACGGCCACCAACTCGTCGTCGAAGCCGCCCGAGGCAGCGGCGGCGGCGGCGCGGGCGTGGGAGCGGACGGCATACGTGTCCAGGGTGGTGCGGCTGAGCCCCCAGCGATGCGCGACGAGCTCGGCGGACACCCCCTGCGGGACGAGGCCGGGGTAGCGCGCCCGGACGCCGGGGCCGTGCGGGTCGGCGCCCATCCGCGCGGACATGATCGGCACCCGGCTCATCGACTCGACCCCGCCGGCGATGACGATGTCATAGAGCCCCGCGACGATCCCTGCCGCGGCGAACTCGATCGCCTGCTGCCCGGAGCCGCACTTGCGCTCGATGGTCACCGATGGGACGTGCTCGGGGAACCCGGCCGCCAGCCACGCCTGCCGGCCCGGGGTGGCCGACTGCTCGAGGTTCTGCCCGACGCAGCCGATGATGACGTCGTCGACGATGCCGGGGTCGATGCCCGTCCGAGCGACCAACGCCGTGAGAGTCTGGGCGAGCAGGTCAACCGGATGCAGGTCGGCGAGGGCGCCGCCCGCCTTGCCGCGACCCATGGGCGTCCGCACCGCTTCGACGATGACCGCGTTGCTCACGACGACCTCCTCGGGAGCCCGCACGGGCCCGATCTCTGATTATCGTTAGCATACACAATCGCTCTTGGCCACGGGGAGCCCTTGACCGCAAATCATGAACATGAATATCATCAAAGCGCGGGCTAGGCATCACCCCGGCTAGAGAACAACGTGGAGGAGGTGCGGACATGGGACGGGTCGGGATCGATGACCTCGAGGCCCTCCAGGGTCTGGGGCTGCGGCACGAGGAGCGCGCCGAGTTGCTGGCGACGCAGACCGAGTGCACCTTCGTCTTCTCCAGTGAGGCCGGGTGGCCCAGCGGGGTTGTCATGACCTACATCCACATCGACGGCGTCTTCTGGCTCACCGCGGTCGAAGGTCGCGGTCAGACCAAGGGCATCGCCAAGGACCCGCGCGCGACGATCGTCGTCAGCAACAGGGGGACCGACCTGCCGGGGCGACAGATGGCGGCATACCGCTGCGTCGTCACCGTCCACCGCGACCGGCGCACCAAGGCGTGGTTCATCGACGAGTTCACCAAGCGACTGCAGCCGGGCAACGAAGCCCCGTGGATGAAGCTGCTCGACAGCCCCAACCGGGTCATCTTCAAGGCCCAGCCGGTCGCGCTCGCGGTCAGCCACGACTCCCGCAAGATCCCCGGCGGCGGCCGCAACACGACGGGCAGCAGCGCCGGGGGCGGCGAGTGAGCGCGCCCGAGGACCCGGCCCTGACGGCGACCCGCCCTACGCCCAGCCCCACCAGCGGACCCCCGTGCCGACGGTTGGTCGGCCGCGTGGCCGTGGTCGTCGGCGGCGGTTCCGGCATGGGCCGCGCGATCAGCGAGCGCCTGGCCTCCGAGGGCGCGATCGTCTACGTTGCCGATGCGCGCGAGCAGGCGGCATACGAGGTCGCCAGCGCCATCACGGCGAGCGGCAGCGCTGCCATCCCGTATGCCGCGATCCCCCATGTCGTGGACGCCACCTCCGTCGACGCGCTCCGCGCGCTTTTCGAGCGGGTCGAGGCCGACCACGGCGTTCTGCACGTGTTCCACCACCAGGTCGGCGCGCCTGGCGCCGGAGGAATTGACTTCTCCGAGAACGAGTTCGACGATGCTGTCGCCGTTAACATCAAGTCGGCGACCTTCGGTGCGTCGCTGGCCTGGCCGCTGCTCTCGCGCGCCGAAGGCAAGGCGTCGGTGACCTTCACGGCCTCGACCGCGGCCCTCGTCGGCAGCCCGTTCAGCCCGCTCTACTCGTTGACCAAGGGCGCGCTCGTGGCCTTCGCCCGCTCACTCGCGCTCGTCGGGGCCCCGGTCGGGATCCGGGTCAACGTCGTCGCGCCCGGGCCGGTCGACACCCCGATGCTGCCGACCTTCTTCGGCCGCGAGCCCGGCGCGAGCATCGCCGACCTCATGGACTCCTTCCTCGCCACTGTGCCTCTCGGCCGGCCGGGAACCCCCGGGGAGGTCGCCGGAACGGTGGCCTTCCTCGCTAGTGACGATGCAGGTTTCATCACTGGCATCACCATCCCCGTCGACGGAGGGTTGACCGCGAGATGACCGACCACAGCACCCCACAGGACAGC
>ERZ795062.1350-NODE-1350-length-17563-cov-10.692312_pt1 | contig 17563 bp, 16 predicted proteins | sample MGYA00375146_ERZ795062 | MGnify/ENA primary metagenome ERZ795062 (study PRJEB30191, sample SAMN05720281) | activated sludge metagenome | isolation source: Anaerobic digester | place: USA | collected 2015-07-16 ... | reverse complement strand
CAGGCGCTGCGATTCAGGTCAAACCAGGACGAGGAAAAATGGGGCCGCGCGGTGCATGAGCACGAGCAGATGATCAGCGCGCTGACCTCGCGCGATGCCCGTGCGATGCGGGCGGTGCTGGTCGCGCACCTGAACCACAAGCGCGACGTCGTGATCGAGCAGCTGCGCGCAGCCATCGTTCCTCCCGCCAACTCCGCGAAGGCCTGATTGCCATGAATGCCCCCCTGCCCCGCGCCATCACGCAGGCGTCCAGCGCACAGGCTTACGAACAGACTGCACGAACCACCAACGAGGTGGCCGGCCAGCTGGCCGCCCGTTTGTCCACCGAGACCCGGGGCGAAGTGCATTTCAGCCTGGCCGACCGGGGACGGTACGCCACCGATGCCTCGATCTACCAGGTCTTGCCCGTGGGCGTCTTTGTGCCGCGCAACAGTACCGACATGGCGCTGGCGCTGGACATCTGCCGCGACCTCGGCGTGCCCATCGTGCCCAGGGGCGGCGGGACCAGCCAGTGCGGCCAGACAGTGGGTGCCGGCCTGGTGATCGACTGCAGCAAGCATGTGCGCAACCTCCTGACCGTGGACGTTGCCAATCGCACCGTCGAAGTGGAACCCGGCATTGTTCTGGACCACCTGAACGCGGCACTGAAACCCCACGGCCTGTGGTACCCGGTGGACGTGTCCACCAGCGCGCAGGCGACGCTGGGCGGAATGGCCGGCAACAACTCCTGCGGCAGCCGCTCGATCGCCTACGGCAACATGGTGCACAACGTGCTGGGCGCCAAGGCCTGGACGGCGGATGGCACCCTGATTGACCTCGGAGCCTACGCCCAGGCCACAGGCCGCAGCCGCGAAATCGGCGAGTACGTACGCACCCTGGCCGACACCTTGCGCCCTGACATCGACGCCCGCTGGCCCAAGGTGTTGCGCCGGGTGGGCGGCTACAACCTGGACATCTTCCACAACCAGAACGAGCGGCCCTACACAAACGACGGCGCCGTCAACCTCGCCCACCTGCTGATCGGCAGCGAAGGCACGCTGGCGCTCACGAAATCCCTGACGCTTCGCCTGAGCGAGCTGCCGCGCGCCAAGGTGCTCGGCGTGGTGAACTTCCCGACCTTCTACAAGGCCATGGATTCGGCCCAGCACATCGTGAAACTGGGCGCCGATGGCACCTTGAGCGCGGTGGAACTGGTGGACCGTACGATGATCGAACTGGCGCTGCAGAACCCTGCCTTTGCGCCCACGGTGCGCACCGCCCTGTCTCCGAAGATCAACCAGGGCAAGCCCGACGCCATCCTGCTCGTGGAGTTCTCGGGAGCTTCCAAGGCCGACATCACGCCAAAGATCCGGCAACTGGTCGAACTCATGGGTGACCTTGGCTTGCCCGGCAGCGTGGTGGAAATGATCGACGACGCGCCACAGAAGAACCTGTGGGAGGTGCGCAAGGCCGGACTCAACATCATGATGAGCCTCAAGGGCGACGGCAAGCCGGTCAGCTTCATTGAAGACTGCGCCGTGCCACTGGAACACCTGGCCGAATACACCGACGGCCTGACCCAGGTGTTCCGCAAGCATGGCAGCAAGGGCACCTGGTACGCACACGCATCGGTAGGCACACTGCATGTGCGACCGATCCTGGACATGCGACGCGAAGGCGCCGTGAAAATGCGGGCCATCGCCGAAGAGGCCTCTGCGCTGGTGCGCAAGTTCAAGGGCGCCTACAGCGGCGAACACGGCGACGGCCTGTGCCGGGGCGAATGGATCGAATGGCAGTTCGGGCCCAAGATCACGCACGCGTTCAGCCAGATCAAGCAGTTCATGGACCCGGACAATTTGCTGAGTCCACAGCGCATCGTCAACCCGCCAAAAATGGACGACACGCGGCTGATGCGCTTCCCGCCCGGCTACAAGGTCATCCCGCTGCAACCGGTGCTCGACTGGAGCGCCTGGAACGTGCAGAACAATCCGGCCACCGAAGCCATCAGCGCGCCCGGCAGTGGCGGCGATCCGGCGCAGGGGTTCGCCAAGGCCGTGGAGATGTGCAACAACAACGGCCACTGCCGCAAGTTCGACGCAGGGACCATGTGTCCGAGCTACCGCGTCACGCGGGACGAACAGCACCTCACACGCGGGCGAGCCAACACCCTGCGCCTGGCCCTGTCAGGCCAGCTCGGGCCCGGGGGCCTGATCGGCGAGGCGGTCAAGGAAGCGATGGAGCTTTGCGTGAGTTGCAAAGGCTGCAAGCGCGACTGCCCGACCGGCGTGGACATGGCCAGGATGAAGGTCGAGTTCCTGCATCACTACAAACAAAAGCACGGTCACTCGCTGAAAGACAAGCTGGTGGCCAGGCTGCCGGACTATGCGCATTGGGCAAGCCGCCTTGCCCCTTTGTTGAACCTGCGCAATCGCCTGCCCGTGCTGGCGCGCCTGGGAGAACAGTGGCTGGGGTTTTCGGCCCGGCGCAGCCTGCCGGAGTGGAAAACCCGGACCTTCTTCAATACGCGGCACGATACGGTCACGCGCACCGAAGTGCTGGCAGCGGCCAAACCGGTTGTGTTGTTCGTGGACACCTTCAATGGAATTTTCGAGGACGACAACGCCAGCGCGGCGATTCGCGTGCTGAACGCGGGCGGCTACGCGGTGCATGTCGCGACCAAAACCGTGGCGGATGGAAAGCATCTGTGTTGTGGCCGCACCTATTTGTCCAGCGGCATGGTGGACGAAGCACGTGCCAAAGCGCGGGAATTGATCGACAGCCTGTTGCCTTTTGCCGCTCAGGGCATCGCCATCGTTGGGCTGGAGCCCTCGTGCCTGCTGACCCTGCGCGACGAGGCGCTGACCCTGGGCCTCGGCGAGGCGGCCCACACGGTCAGTCGCCAGGCGCTGCTCCTGGAAGAGTTCCTGGCCCGCGAAGCGGCCGCCGGCAAGCTCGAAAATCTCAAGTCGCGCCTGCGGCCCGCCACACAGCCGATCCTTCTGCACGGCCACTGCCATCAAAAAGCCTTTGACGCCGTGCGTCCGATCCTGGATGTCATCAGACTGATTCCGGGCGCGATGCCCGAGTTGATCGAGAGCAGTTGCTGTGGCATGGCGGGAACCTTCGGCTATGAAGCCCGCCACATCGAGGTGTCGATGCAGATGGCTGAACTCAGTCTGCTGCCTGCCGTGCGAAATGCGCCCGATGCCTTGATAGTGGCCGATGGTACGAGCTGCCGGCATCAGATCCGCGACGGTGCGCAGCGCGAGGCTGTGCACGTGGCGCGCCTGCTGGCCGATCATCTGGGCCACTGAACGCTACAGAATCATCTTGCGGTGGGTCGTCAAAGGCGCGGTGCAGGACAACGGAAGCGACGTTCAGGGCGTAACGCACCATGGCGCTGTATCGTGCGCCAGGCCCATCCAGAGCGCCCATGCGGACGTGGCCGCAAGTGCCAAGCCCGCCAGGCGCATGCCCCAGGCGCCATTGCCCCGGTTGCCGAACCGCAGCAACACCCAAGGGCCGACCAAAAGAGAAACGCTGCTCCCCAGCGCAAACAATGCCATGGCCAACGCCCCGTCCAAGGCGCTGCCACTGAGCGCCGCGACCAGCAAGGCTGAATACAACAGTCCGCAGGGCATGAATGCCCACATCGCGCCAATGGCCAGCGGTGCCCCTTGGCCCCAGGCCGCATGCAGCCCGCGGATGCGCAACCAGACGCGCCGGGCGGCATCCTCCAGCCACACCGGCTGGCGTGCCAGTAGAAAAAGGGCCAGACCAAGAATCATTACGGCCACATGGAACAGTGTCCAGACCGGTCGCATCGTGGCCGTCTGTGTCGTGAGCCAGCCCAACCCCTGCATCGAGGCCGCCGCCAGCGCCCCCAGCAGAGCGTAGCCGACGATCCGGCCGAGCTGAAACGTCCAGATTGCCTGAGAACCTCGCTCGCCCGCGGCCTTGCCAATGCCGGCACAGGCAGCCCCGCACATCGCGATGCAGTGTGGTCCACCTGCCAGCCCCATCAGCAGCGCCGTTGCGGCCATCGAGGTCTGCATGGTGGCGCTCAGATGATCTTGGAAAACTTCGCTCGTGTGCGGTCGGTCTGCAGATAGCGGTCGAAGACCATGGCGATGGCCCGCACAAAGAACCAGCCATCGGCGGTCACCTGAATGCCGGTGTCGCTCAACTCCACCAGGCCCTGCTTGGCGAGATCGGCCAGCGCGTTCATTTCCGCGACGAAATACGACTTGAAATCGATCAGGTAGGCCAGCTCAACCGCCTCGAATTGAACCTGGCCCTGACACATCACGGCCATGATCACCGCCCTGCGTACCAGGTCGTCCCGGGACACCGCCAGCCCGCGCACCACCGGAAGGCGGCCTTGATCGAGCAGGTCGTAATAATCCGCCAAAGTCTTGGCATTCTGGCTGTACGTTGCGCCAACCCGGCCGATAGAAGACACACCGAGAGCAATCAGATCGCAATCGGGCTGGGTGCTGTAGCCCTGGAAGTTCCGGTGAAGCCGGCCCTGCCGCTTGGCCACAGCCAGTGCGTCATCTGGCAACGCGAAATGGTCCATGCCCACGTAGACGTAGTCGGCGTCAAGAAAAGCAGAGAGCGACCGCGACAGCATCGACACTTTGGAGGCGCCGTTGGGCAATTCGGCCGTGATGATGCGCCGTTGTGGTTTGAAGCGCTCCGGCAGGTGCGCGTAGGCATAGAGGGCAATACGATCTGGCTTGAGTTCCACGACCTGAGCCAGCGTGCGATCGAAGGACTCAGGGGTCTGAATGGGCAGTCCGTAGATCAGGTCCACATTGACCGACTCGAATCCGAGACTGCGCGCTGTCGCCATCAGCGCAAAAACCTGCTCAGCGGGCTGGATCCGATGCACGGCCTTTTGCACTGCAGGGTCAAAATCCTGCACCCCGAAACTCAATCGATTGAATCCCAGCTCAGCCAGATTGGCCAGGCGGGTCGCATCCACGGTGCGGGGGTCGATTTCGATCGAGTACTCACCTCCAGGCGTGAACGTGAAGCTGCGTCGAAGCATGGCCATCAGTTCACGCAACTCCGCATCATTGAGAAAAGTGGGACTTCCGCCGCCCAGATGCAGTTGGGAAACGACCTGCCCCTTGCCTACATGGGCCACATGCAGATCGATCTCGCGGCTGAGATAGCGCAGATATTCCTCTGCGCGGCTATGGTGCTTGGTGATGATCTTGTTGCAGGCGCAGTAGTAGCACAGCGACTCACAGAACGGAATGTGCACATATAGGGACAGCGGCATCGCCATGGCCTTGGCCATCCCGGTTCGGCGCTGCTCGAGCGCTTGTATGTAATCGTCTGCGCCAAAGGCCTCGACGAACCGGTCCGCCGTCGGGTAGGACGTGTAGCGCGGGCCGGGAATGTCAAAACGTTGCAGTAAATCGGGGGAAACGGCGCTCATCGGGCATCCTTAAGGTTTTCGTACTATGCAGACGTTCGAAATTCACCATCTTGATGTATATCAATCTAAAATGACGTTCATTCACGAAATTGAGCTATGTCAGAATAAGCGCTGTTCGACTGCCGGCAAACCTTGTAAGACCGCATGAGCGGTTGCCTCACCCATCGACCCTAGATCGCAAGCATGAACGTCCAATCCATCAAAGTCGCATGTGCCAGCTGCAATCTGCGGGAACTGTGCATGCCCATGGGGCTGAACGCGCAGGAACTGGACCGGATCGAGGAAGTTGTTGCCGTGCGCCGCAAGATCAAGCGTGGCACCGCGCTTTTCAGCAACGGCGAGAAGTTCACCTCCCTGTACGCCATCCGCACAGGCTTCTTCAAGACCTGCATTGCTACCGAGGATGGCAGGGACCAAGTGACCGGCTTCCAGATGGCCGGCGAGGTGATCGGGCTCGACGGCATCGTCAATGATCACCACACCTGCGACGCGGTGGCGCTGGAAGACGCCGAAGTCTGCGTCATGCCTTTTGACCGCATCGAAGAGATCTCGCGGGAAGTCAACGCCTTGCAGCACCATGTGCACAAGATCATGAGCCGCGAGATCGTCCGGGAGCACGGCGTCATGCTGCTTCTGGGCAGCATGCGCGCGGAAGAGCGACTGGCGGCCTTCCTGCTCAACCTGGTGCAGCGACTGCACGCCCGCGGCTTCTCGCAATCGGAGTTGATTCTGCGCATGACGCGCGAGGAAATCGGCAGCTACCTCGGCCTGAAACTCGAAACGGTCAGCCGGACATTCTCGAAGTTCGTCGAAGACGGTATCGTCGAGGTGAAGCAGCGCCATGTGCACATTCTGGACACCGAGGCGCTGAAGCGCATCGTCAACAACCAGCAGCCCTGCCAGTAGGCTGGCGCAGACTGCAGGGTGCGGATCCTCAGCAGCAGTCGCCCTGTTTCGGGCAACCGTCCGGACGCCCATCGGCCGGCAATGGGCAACGATTGACCTCAAACGGCGACATCGACAGCAGCGTCGTCAGCGCGCTTGATGCCATGGTCATGATCCAGAACGCGAAAAAACCCAGGGTGTAAATGCCCTGTCGTGACATTTCGAGCGGTTGCCCGAACCAATGCAGATCCTGCGGATCGACCATGGCGAATACCAGCATTTCCAGCATGCCCGCAACCAGAAAGGCTGGCCATGCAATCCACATCATCCGTTGAGCCCACATCGTCTTGTCTCCTGAATGAAGCTGCGTGGTCTGACGCCTCAGCGCTCGACACCGAGGATCTTTTTGGGCGAAACGCCGGTCTGCGCATGATTGCGTGCCTGCACGGCGGGCGCAAGGTTGCTGTCTGACCCAGCCTGAGCCTTGTTGACCTCCGCGCCTCTGCGAGCGGAATCGTCCGATACCAGAGGATCGGGGCGACTGACCGCAAGGTAAAGGGTGATGAAGCTGGCCACCACGACGATCAGCGGCCCCGCGACGACAAGCCAGACATGGCCGAATTTCCACCAAGGTTGCGCAACAGGTTGGGTCATGGCGGTTCCTTCACTTTATCTGGGGACGATGAAAACCGATTTCTCCGTCAGTCTGCCAGGAGAATCCAGGGACTCGATATCGAAGTGGATGGTATGCGAACCAGCGGGCGCGCCATCGTAGGGCAGTTGCAGGTTGACCACCACCCAGCGCGCCTGGGTGGCGTCGACCGCGAAGCTGCTTTCGGAAGCAAGCTTCAGCCCTGGCAACCCGGTGGCCGTGATCCTGTAACGCTGTGGTGACTCGGACGCGTTCATGAGCTGAAGCCGGTACACGTTTTCGATCTTCCCACCGCTGACAATACGCGCCAGGGTACCCCGATCGCGCACGACATCGACCTTGAACGGGATTCGCATGCTCAGGCTGATCATCATGGCAATGATGACGGCGATCAGAATGGACAGATAGATCAGCACCCGAGGGCGGATCATGTGGCGGATGACCTCGGAGCGGCTCCACCTTTCGGTCATCGCGTGCTGGGTGGAATAGCGGATCAACCCGCGCGGATAGCCCACCTTGTCCATCACGGTGTCACAGACGTCAATGCACGCGGCGCAACTGATGCACTCGTACTGAAGGCCCTTGCGAATATCGATCCCGGTCGGGCAGACCTGGACGCACAGGGTGCAATCCACGCACGCGCCCAATCCAAGTGCCACCGGATCCGCCTTCTTGGACCGTGGTCCGCGAGGCTCACCGCGCACCGTGTCGTAGGACACGATCAGCGTGTCCTTGTCGAACATGGCGCTCTGGAAGCGCGCGTAGGGGCACATGTACTTGCACACCTGCTCGCGCATGAAACCGGCGTTGCCATAGGTGGCAAATCCGTAGAAGAACACCCAGAACGTTTCCCAGGGCCCCATGCCCCAAGTGGCAAACAAGCCCGCAAGTTCCTTGATGGGCGTGAAATAACCCACGAATGTGAACCCGGTCCATAGGGCCACCGCGATCCACACCACCTGCTTCGCCGCTTTGCGGGAGAACTTGGAAAGCGACAAGGGCGCGCCGTCCAGCCGCATCCGCGCGCTGCGATCACCCTCGATCTTCTTCTCGATCCACAGAAAGATCTCGGTATAGACCGTCTGGGGGCAGGCGTAGCCACACCACTGTCGCCCAGCGACGGCGGTAAAGAGGAACAGTGAAAGGGCCGAGATCACCATGATCCCGGTCAGATAGATGAAGTCCTGGGGATACAGGACCAGGCCAAAAATGTAGAAGCGGCGCGCCCCGAGATCGAAGAGCACCGCTTGTCGCTGGCCCCACTCCAGCCAAGGCAGACCGTAAAAGATGATCTGCGTGAAGAAGACCAGCCCCCAGCGCCACTTGGAGAACAGGCCCGAGACACTGCGCGGGTAGATCTTCTTGTGGGCTTGGTACAGCGATACCAGTTCTGAGTCCCCACCCTCCTCCGATGCAGGAGCATCGGCGGTGGAGGTCACGATCGGGATGGTCTTTCGCGCTGGGTTGTCGTCGAGTTTCAATGGCAGGGGTCGCTGATGGATTGACAGGCTTGAATGATAGAAGAAACCATCACTTGGCCGCGACCGTTGCCTTGTTGGAGAGACCCCAGACATATGCCGTCAGCACATTGACCTGCGCGTCGGTCAGCTTGTCCGCTTGCGCCGGCATGGGATTGACCTTGCCGTTGTTGATCATGGCGACGATTGCCGCCTCGCCAAAACCGTGCAGCCAGATGTCGTCGGTCAGGTTCGGTGCGCCCACCGCCGGATTGCCCTTGCCGTCAGGCCCGTGACAGGCCGCGCAGACGCCGAACTTGGCCTTGCCCAGCGCCGCTTTGACGGAATCATGGGGGCCGCCGGAGAGGCTCAGCACATATTGGGCAACGTTGGTCACGTCTTCGGAGCCCCCCAGCGCTGCAGCCATGGGCGGCATGTTGCCGGTACGACCCTTGACAATGGTGTTCTTGATGATGTCCGGCGTACCGCCACCCAGCCAGTCCTTGTCGGTCAGGTTCGGGAAGCCCTTGCTACCGCGAGCGTCCGAGCCATGGCACTGCGCGCAGTTGTTCATGAACAGGCGCTCGCCAATGGCCATGGCCTTCGGGTCTGCTGCCAATTGCTCCGGCGTCATGCCGTTGAACTTTGCATACAGCGGCTCGATTTCCTTGTTGCCCGCCGCAACTTCTTTGTCGTACTGACCCGTGGAACTCCAGGCAAGTTGCCCCTTGAAGGCGCCGGCACCGGGGTACATCACCAGATAGGCCAAGGCAAAGATGATGGTAATCACAAACAGCCACACCCACCATCGTGGCAGGGGATTGTTCATTTCGCGCAGATCACCATCCCACACATGCCCGGTGGTATTGTCGTTGGCCGTCATCGCCTTGGCCTTGCCGCTGAACCACAGCAGCAACGCGCAGGCCAGAATGCTCACGATGGTGATGCCGCCGACGTATAGCGACCAGAAATTGCTAGTGAAATCACTCATTTTTTTTCCTTTTGCGACCTGTCAGTCTTGCTCGAACGGCAGGTTCGCGGCTTCTTCGAAGTCACGCGCGTTGCGGCGGGACCAGGCCCATGCCACGATACCCATAAAGGTTACGAAACTGACCACAGTGGCCAGCGACCGGAGGGTGTTGGTGTCCAGTTCCATCACTGATATCTCCCTGGTTACTTCCGGGCCAAGCCCAAGCCCTGCAGATAAGCAATCACAGCTTCAATCTCGGTCTTGCCCTTCAACTCGTCAGTCGATGCGGCAATCTGCGCGTCCGTGTAGGGCACGCCGACGGTACGCAAAGCCTTCATGTGTGCAGGCATGGACGCGGCATCCACCGCCGACTTGCCCAGCCAAGGATAGGCCGGCATGTTGGACTCGGGGACGACATCACGCGGATTAAGCAGGTGAATACGGTGCCATTCGTCGCTGTAGCGGCCACCGACACGAGCCAGATCAGGTCCAGTGCGCTTGCTGCCCCACTGGAATGGGTGATCGTAAACCGACTCACCCGCCACCGAATACGGACCATAACGCAGCGTTTCGGCGCGGAACGGACGGATCATCTGCGAATGGCAGTTGTAGCAACCTTCACGGACATAGACATCACGCCCCGCCAATTGCAGGGCCGTAAGGGGCTTGACGCCTTCGATGGGTTGCGTCGTGGACTTCTGGAAGAACAGCGGAACGATCTCGACCAGGCCGCCGAAGAGCAGCACGATCAGGATCAGCACGATCATCAGGAAGTTGTTGGTCTCGATCGCTTCGTGCGACAAACCGGTGCTTTTGTTGTTGGCCATGTTGTAGTTCTCCTCAGGCGTGGGCCGCAACAGCCGGGATGTTGACCGTGGTCGCACGCCCTGCCGTCGCGGTCTTCAGGACGTTCCAGAGCATGATGAGCATGCCGCTGAGGTACAACAGTCCGCCAGCCAGGCGAAGCACATAGAACGGATAAGTGGCCTTCACCGACTCGACGAAGGTGTAGGTCAGGGTGCCGTCGGCATTGACCGCACGCCACATCAGACCCTGCATCACACCGGCAATCCACATCGCGGCGATATAGATCACGATGCCGATCGTGGCGGTCCAGAAATGGATCTCGACGGCTTTCATGCTGTACATCTGCTTGCGGCCAAACAGGCGCGGGATCAGGTAGTACATGGAACCCATGGTCACGAGGCCCACCCAGCCCAAGGCGCCGGAATGCACGTGGCCGACGGTCCAGTCGGTGTAGTGACTCAGAGCATTGACGGTTTTGATCGACATCATCGGGCCTTCGAACGTGGACATGCCGTAGAACGACAGCGACACGATCAGGAAGCGCAGGATGGGGTCGTCACGCAGCTTGTGCCAGGCGCCCGACAGGGTCATGATGCCGTTGATCATGCCGCCCCAGCTCGGCGCCAAAAGAACCAGCGAGAACACCATGCCGACCGACTGGGTCCAGTCTGGCAGCGCGGTGTAGTGCAGGTGGTGCGGCCCCGCCCACATGTAGGTAAAGATCAGCGCCCAGAAGTGGACGATGGACAGGCGGTAGCTGTAAACCGGGCGACCTGCCTGCTTGGGGATGAAGTAGTACATCATGCCCAGGAAGCCGGCGGTCAGGAAGAAGCCCACGGCGTTGTGACCGTACCACCACTGCACCATCGCGTCCTGCACACCCGCATAGGCCGAGTAGGACTTCATAGCGCCAGCGGGAATAGCTGCACTGTTCACCAGATGCAAGATGGCCACCGCAATGATGAAAGCACCAAAGAACCAGTTGGCCACGTAGATATGGCGAACCTTGCGTGTACCAACCGTACCAAAAAACACGACGGCAAAAGATACCCAGACCAGCGTGATCAGGATGTCAATCGGCCACTCGAGTTCCGCGTATTCCTTGCCTTGGGTATAGCCCAGCGGCAAGGACAAGGCAGCGGCCAGAATCACAAGCTGCCAACCCCAGAAAGTAAAGGCCGCCAGCTTGTCCGAAAACAGCCGAACCTGGCAGGTTCTCTGCACGACGTAATATGCCGTCGCAAACAAACCACATCCCCCAAACGCGAATATCACCGCGTTCGTGTGCAACGGCCGCAGTCGGCCGTAGCTGAGGAAGGAGATCCCCAGATTGAGTTCGGGCCAAGCCAGCTGGGCGGCGATGATCACGCCGACCAGCATCCCGACCACGCCCCAGACCACCGTCATGATGGCGAACTGGCGCACAACGGTGTCGTTGTACACAGTCGCCTGCGCGTTTGGAAACTTCATTTACAGCACCTTTACCTAAAAAAACCTCGGGCGAGTGTGGCCCAGCGAAACCTTCACGGACTTGATGAATATCAATCGTTCTTCAGAATCCGCTCTCCTTCGGCCTCGATATCTTCAAACTGGCCCCGATATATCGCCCACCACAGGCCGCCCAGGATGAAAAAGACCAATACCACCGACAACGGGATCAACAAATACAGGATATCCATCAGCTCGTTTCCATCGTTTCCATCCGTCCGGCCAGACGCAGCGCGTTCATGACCACCGCCAGGGAACTCAGCGCCATGCCCAGACCCGCCAGCCAAGCGGGCAGCCATCCCACGACGGCCAGCGGTACACAGACCGCGTTGTAGCCGGCGGCCCACCAGAGGTTCTGCCGCACGATGCGCATCGTACGCCGGGCCAGTTGCACAGTCTGGGCCACCGCAGCCAGCTGATCACCCATCACCACGAAATCTGCCTGGGACTGCGCGAGCGGCACCGCCTTGCCAAAAGCAAAGGAAACGTGGGCACCCGCCAGGCCCGGCCCGTCGTTCAGCCCGTCGCCCACCATGGCCACCTGATGGCCCTGCCCTTGGGCTTCGCGCAGAAAAGCCAGCTTGTCCTGCGGTGAGCAGGCGCCTTGCGCCGTCTCAATACCCACCGCGTCGGCCACCCGGGCTACTGCCGTGGCGCCGTCACCAGACAACAGGCGCACCGCGATGCCGTGCTCGACCATCCAGCGGACCGTCGAACGGGCATCCGCGCGCAAGTCCTCGCGTAGCTCGAACGTGGCCACCCAACCGTCTTCATCCGCCAGACAGACTTCCAGCGCATCTGCCGCGGGCCGGACCAGTCCACAGAAAGTGGCGGAGCCCAGCCGGAACGTCTGGCCGCCGGAGCCACTCGCGCCGCCCATGACCACCCGCCCGTGCAGGCCCTGCCCGGCAACCTCTTGCACCGCCTCGGCATGCATCGGCGCAGTGGCCGCCTGACCACCCGCTGCCACCAGCGCCTTCGAGACGGGATGCAGCGATTGGCGTGCCAGCGCACCCGCCCAGGCCAACGCATCGGCCTGTGACACACCACCACGCGTCGTGACGCGGGCCAGCGCAAAGGCATCACGCGTCAGCGTTCCAGTCTTGTCGAATACCACGGTGTCGACGGTGGCGAGCGTTTCCAGCGCCTGAAGCCGGCGCACCAGCACTCCACTGCGCGCCAGTGCGCCGGCACTGGCCAGCATCGCCGCCGGAGTGGCCAACGACAGGGCGCAAGGGCAGGTGACCACCAGCACGGCCACCGCCACCATGAGTGCGTGGCCGGGATCGCGTGACCACCAGAACAGGGCGGCACCGCCGGCTGCCAACAGCACGGCGATCAGGAAAGGCCGGGCCATACGATCCGCGAGTTGCGCGATCTGCGGCTTGGTGCTGGATGCCTCGTCCATCAGCGCCACGATCTGCGCAAAGCGGGTCTGTGTCCCGGTGCGCTCGACCTGCACGAGCACGGCAGCGGTCAGGTTGTGGCTGCCGGCAATCACATCCTCGCCCTGCGCGCGCGGCACCGGCCGCGATTCACCCGTCAGCAGCGCTTCATCGGCGAGTGTCTGACCCTCCAGCACCCGTCCATCAGCCGGAAACGCCTCGCCCGGCAGGACCCGGATCACGTCACCGGCCACGATGCGGCGCACCGCGACCCGCTCGAAGTCGCCATTGGCCAGCCGTCGCTCCACGCTGTCGGGTAGCCGGTTCATCAGCGCCTCCAGCGCGCCCGCCGTGCGGTCGCGCAGGCGCAACTCGAGCCAGCGCCCGGTCAGCAGGAAGAAGACGAACATCGTCAGCGAGTCGAAATACACCTCTCCACCGAAAATCCCGTCGGGCTCGAACGTGCCTGCGCTGCTGACCAGAAAGGTGATCAGCATGCCCAGGGCCACCGGAAGGTCCATGCTGATCTGCCGCTGCCGCAGGTCGCGCAATGCGCTGGTGAAAAAAGGGCCGCAGGAAAACAGCATGACGGGCAAGGTCAGCACCCAGGACGCCCAGCGCAGCAGGCGCGCCATTTCTGCCGTCAGGTCGCCGGCCTCTGCCACGTAGGCCGGCCATGCGTACATCATGACCTGCATCATGCACAGGCCCGCCACGCCCATGCGCCAGACCGCCTTTCGCAATTCGGCCTTGCGGCGGTCGTTCGCAAACGCGTCATTCGCGGGCACGGCCGGATAGCCGGCGCGCCGCGCCGCCTGCATCCAGCCGGATGGCTTGACCACCCCGTCGGACCAGACAATTCGGCCACGGTGCGTGGCCGCGCTGACCCGCACCGACTCGACCCCGGGAACCGCGCGCAGGGCATCCTCGATGGTCAGGGCGCAGGCTGCACAATGCATGCCCTCGAACACCACGCTGGACTCCCAGCAACTGGGCCGCTGGTCCACCGGGCGGCTGAAGGCAGACCACTCCTGCGGGTCGTCCAGCAAGACCAGTCTTTCGGCCGGTTCGACCCGGGCCACCGGACTGTCACCCTCAGGCGCGCCTGAGCCGGGCAGAGGATTCAGCGTCGGACTGGCGGCAAGCATGGGGTTGGAGCTTAACGGCAACGCGTTCGCATGTCTTGATATGAATCAAGACGCGTGGTCGGAGTTGCGGTAATCTGACCCCATAAACAACCAGGAGCACACCATGTATGCACGCATCCTCGTCGCCACCGACGGATCCACCCTCTCCAAGAAGGCCGTCAACTCGGCGATCTCGCTGGCTGCCTTGTGCGGCGCCGAACTGATCGCCATCAAGGTGGTTCCCCGCTATCCGCAGAGCTATTTTGAAGGCTCCATTCCCCTATCCGTTGAAGATGTGAAGCGAGTCGAGAAGCAGTGGGCCGAGGACGGTCAGGCCGTTGTCGAAGCGGTCAAGAAGACCGCCGCCACCAAGGGCGTGGCCGTCAAGGCCTTGACGGTCAAGTCGGACCTCGTGTCGGACGCGCTGATTTCCGCCGCCACCAAGTACAAGGTCGATCTGATCGTGATGGCCTCGCACGGCCGCAAAGGCATCAAGCGCCTGCTGCTGGGCAGCGAAACCCAGCACGTGCTGACCCATTCGCATGTGCCGGTGCTGGTTCTGCGCTGAAACTGCCCAGGAAAATCGGCCGTTCCATAGCGGAACAGCCGTCTTCAGCTTCTAAAAACCGAGCGGCATGCCCTTGATCTCTATGGTTGGGCGCGTCGCGCGGCGAAGATCAGGTGAACAGCTTCGCGTACTGGTCCCGCAAAAGGTTCTTCTGCACTTTGCCCATGGTGTTGCGTGGCAACTCCGACACGACAAAGCAGCGCTTGGGAATCTTGAAATTGGCCAGTTTGGCTTTCAGTTCGGCAATGACGGCCTCGGGCTGGACCGTGGCACCGGGTTTGGCAATCATCACCGCAACCCCCACTTCTCCGAAGTCGGGGTGCGGCACCCCGACCAGGGCACTCTCGGCCACGCCGGGCAATTCGTTGATGTAGCCCTCGATCTCGGCCGGATAGACGTTGTAGCCGCCTGAAATGATCAGGTCTTTGCTACGGCCCACGATGGTCACATAGCCGCGCTCATCGATCCTGCCGACGTCGCCGGTCTTGAAGAAGCCATCGGCCGTGAACTCCTCGGCCGTTTTCTCCGGCATGCGCCAGTAACCGCCGAACACGTTCGGCCCCTTGACCTGGATGCCGCCGATCTCGCCCAGCGGCACCGGTTGACCCGCGTCATCCCGCACCCGAAGGCTCACGCCCGGCAGCGGAAAACCCACGGTGCCGCCGCGGCGCTCGGTCTGACCGCTGTAGCGCGCATCAGCTTGGCAGGGGTTCGACGTGAGCATGATGGTCTCGCTCATGCCGTAACGTTCCAGGATGGTGTGGCCGGTGCGTTGCTGCCATTCGGTGAAGGTCTCGATCAGCAGCGGCGCCGAGCCCGAGATGAACAGGCGCGTCCCCTGCGCGGCTTCTCGCGTGAGGGCAGGCTCGGCGAGCATGCGCACGTACAGCGTGGGCACGCCCATGAACACGGTGGCCTCGCGCATGCGCGCGATGACGGTCCTGGGGTCGAAACGGTTCAGCCAGATCATCTTGCTGCCATTGAGCAGCGCCGCATGAATGGCCACGAACAGGCCATGCACGTGGAAGATCGGCAGCGCGTGGATGAGCACGTCGCCCCGGCCGTCAGGCCCTCCGGTAGCCGTCCAGCCCCAGTAGTCCTTCAGCACCACGGCGTTGGACCGCATGTTGCCGTGCGTCAGCATCGCGCCTTTGCTGCGCCCGGTGGTACCACTGGTGTAGAGGATGGCAGCCAGGTCGTCGTTGTCCTTGACAGCCGGGGTGTGGCGATCGCTGCAGTGGGCCGCGCGCTCCAGCAGGCTGCCGGTGCGGTCGTCGCCCAAGGTGAACACGTGTTTCGTGCCCGCCGTGAAGGCGATCTGGCTGACCCAGCCAAAATTTTTCGGGCTGCAAATCACGACGGCGGGCTCGGCATTGCCGATGAAATACTCGATTTCGGCGCTCTGGTAAGCCGTGTTCAACGGCAGGAACACATAGCCTGCGCGCAGCGTGGCCAGGTACAGCAGCATGGCTTCGACCGATTTTTCGACTTGCACCGCCACCCGACTGCCCTCGGGCAGTTCCAGCGAAGCGAGCAGGTTGGCCATCATGGCCGTCGCGCGGTCAAGGTCGCGCCACGAATAACACAGCCCGGGCCCGCCGGCATCGGCGGTTTCGACGGCAATGGCGTCCAGGTCCGCGGGGAACGCGGCGCGCAGCGCGGAAAAAAGGTTCAGGTTGCTCATGTTCGATCGGGTTGTGGGTTCAGAAAACGGGCTTGCGCTTGCCCAGAAAAGCGGCAATGCCCTCGCGGTGCTCCGCGCTGTCTGCATAGGCATAAGCGGAGTTGGCTACAAATTCCATAGCATCCGATGACCCAGAGACGCTGGGATTCAGCTGATTCAAGGTTCGAAACGTCTGTTTGTTCAGGCGCGCGGCCTGCGGGGCCAGCGCGGCGATGCGCCGCGCACGCGCGAGGGCCTCCCCGGCCACGTCGGCATCGGTCAGCACGCCATTCAGGAACCCGCGCAGCAGCAGCGTCGGCGCATCCAGCACCGCTGCTTCCAGCAGCATTTCGCGCGCCGTCAGGCCACCGAGCGCCTCGCTGACCAGCTTCGCCTCGCGTGGCGCCATCGGAAAGCCGAGGCGGGCAATCGGCGCACCGAACTTCGCCGATGCGCCGGCCACCCGGATGTCACAGCAACTGGCAATTTCCACGCCGGCGCCCATGCAGTTGCCCTCGATCTGCGCCACGAGGGGCACGTCGCAGCACAGCATGGCGTCGAGTCCGCCCCAGACATCGTCTTCATGAAAGTCGCGCAAGCCCTGCTCGCTGAAGCGAAACGCCGGGTACTCGGCGATGTCGCCCCCGGCGCAGAAATGCCCGCCCTCGCCCTCGACGATCACGCAACGAATGCTCGCGTCTTGCTGGATGCCCTCGAACACGCTCCTGAGCTCGCGCCACATGGCGCGCGACATGGCATTGAGCTTGCCGGCGTGGCTCAGTGTGACGCGGGAGATGCCGCCATCCGCCGCAATCCGGACCTGCCCCGCCATGTCAGTCCAGCTTGGCGCCCGAGGCCTTGACCACCAGCGCCCACTTGCGGATTTCGCCATTGACGAACGCACCGAACTGCGCGCCCGTCAGGTTGGGGAAGTCAGCGCCCTGGCTGGCCCAGACCGCTTTGGCCTCGTCGGTGGTGCAGGCCTTGCGGATCTCCTCGATGGCCCGGGCCTGAATGTCGGCGGGCGTGCCTTTCGGCGCCCAGATCCCGTACCAGGTCGTGACGGTGTACTCCGGCAAGCCCAGCTCCGCGGCACAAGGGACATCGGGAAAGGCGGGACTGCGCTTGTTGCC